>MOXF01000096.1_pt1 | contig 10762 bp, 11 predicted proteins | sample 1471201 | NCBI WGS metagenome assembly MOXF01 (sample SAMN05358035, study PRJNA327811) | mollusc metagenome | isolation source: Phylotype B (NB1) bacterial symbionts from gill | host: Thyasira cf. gouldii | place: Canada: Bonne Bay, Newfoundland | collected 2010-08
TCCAGGTGGGCCGAGGCCATGGTTATGGCGTCCCAGGTGAGGTCGGCCGGCAGGGTGGCTGGAGAAGATCGACCGTCACTGTCTGCAGCAGGTCAATGGGTGTTCATTGAGCATCAGCGGCGGCAGCAGGAGGTCATCTGCACCGGATAGGAGATCAGCAGCAGTACGTAGCCCGCCATGGCCGGGTTGAACGGATTGTAGCCGAGCCCGCCATAGAGCTGTTTTACCACCAGGATGGCGAAGGCGACACCAATCACCGTCAACCACCAGGGGAGGAGGGGAGGGAGTGCGATGGCGAGTAGCAGGGCGGTGAGTAGTGCGCTCATGTCACCGATGGCGGGTATCGCCGGACGCCCTCTGAGCTTCATTACCAAAGCTTCACAGGCGATGGCGGTAACGCTTGCAACGCCTATGTTGATGAGAATGCCCCAGCCGAAATACCAGATCATCGCCGCCGCCCCCGGCAGCAGTGCGGCTATCACCAACAGCATGTTTTGACGAACGCTGTTGGGACGGTTGGTATGGGGTGATGTGAAGGTTGGGAACTGCATTTGGTTATGGACCCTGTTGTTCCGAAGAGGTGGTGGCCTCTTCACCTTTTTTTATTTCAGCGCTGCTTTCGCTACGCCTGGCGTCAGCCTCATCTATCGCTTTCTTCTGGGCTTCAGTGAGGTTTTCAGTATTTTCAGGCTCAACACCCTGCTGCGCCATCTTGGCCTTCTTCTCTGCCGTCGCGTTTTTTGCTGCTTCGATGGCCGCTTTCTTGGGGTCGCTGTCACGCGCTTTTTTTGCGGCGGTATTTTTTGCCAGGGCCGCTTTTTTCTTCGCCATCAGTGCCGCCCGCTCTGCCTTTATGCGCGCTTGGCGCGCTACCCGGGCCTCGTGGCGGGCACGGGCGCGTTCCGATGCCTCTACCTCCCGCTTCTTCGCCCTGCTTTCAGTTTTGGCATAGCGGAAATACTGTACCAGCGGTATGTGCGACGGGCAGACGTGGGAGCAGCAGCCGCACTCAATACAGTCAAACAGGTTGTACTCCTGCACCTTCTCCAGATCCTTTGCCCGGGAATACCAGTACATCTGCTGAGGCAGCAGGGTGACCGGGCAGGCTTCCGCACAACGGCCGCAGCGAATACACGCCAGGGCAGTGCTATTGCTGGGAGATTCGCTGTGGTCTGCGGCGAGCAGGCAGTTGGCCGCTTTGGTGATCGGCACCTGGTCGTTCTCCAGGGTGAGCCCCATCATCGGCCCGCCAAGGATCAATTTGTTGACGCTATCGGTGTAGCCTCCAGCCTGCTCGATCAGTTCGTTGATCGGAGTACCGATCAGTACCTCGAGATTGCATGGTGTGCTGATACCGTTGCCGGTAAGGGTGACATAGCGTGAGATGAGAGGTATTCCCTCAAGCACCGCGTCGGCAACTGCGGCGGTGGTACCTACGTTGTGGCAGACGAAACCAATGTGGCCCGGAATACCGCCGCTAGGTACCTCTTCACCGGTCATGATCTTGATCAGTTGTTTTCACCACCGCTGGGGTAGCGTGTCGGAATGGTCACCACCTCGGCCCAGCCGGCACCTGCACTGGTGACGGCGGCCTCCATGGCGGCGATCGCTTCGGGCTTGTTGTCCTCGATACCGATCAGGCAGCGTTTGGCGCCAACCAGGTAACGGAGGATAGCGGCACCGGAGAGTACCTGCTCCGAGCGTAGTCGCATCAGCATATCGTCACAGGTGATATAGGCTCGCACTCGGCGCCATTGATCACCAGGGTGTGAATTGGATTGCCAGCGCCGGGGTTGGTCTTGACGCTGGTGGGAAAGGCCGCCCCCCCCAAACCGACGATACCGGCACTGCGTATCCGCTCGCGCAGTAGGCCGGGTTCCTGTGATTCATAGTCAGCGATCTTCTCAGGCAGCTCGCACCAGCGCTCTTCACCATCGCTTTCGATAATGACGCAGTGAGCCGGGAGGCTGATGGATGGGGTACCGGATAGGCCTCGACCGCCGTTACCACTCCTGAGGTGGGTGCATGCACCGGGGCGCTGATGTAGCCCTGGGATTTTCCAATCATCTGACCCTTGAGAACAGGGTCGCCAACCTTGACCAGTGCTTCGGCCGGTTCACCGATATGCTGCGACAGGGGAATGATCAACTGCTGTGGCAGGCGTGCTTTCTCTACCGTTGATCCGATGGATTGCTGTTTGTTGTCGGGCAGGTGCAGGCCGCCGTGAAGACGGTGTAGTTTACGGGGCGAGGTGCTGTTTTTCTGTTGCGCCATTACTGTTGCTCCGCCATTGACGGATCACCGCTGGAGAGCGTTCCTGTGGGTCTGGGAAAGGGCCAGCACCAACTATTGATGTCGACCTTCACCGGAGTCATATCGATGCACTCCACCGGGCAGGGCGGCAGACAGAGTTCGCAGCCCGTGCACTCACTACTGATGACAGTGTGCATATGTTTGGCGGCGCCAAGGATAGCGTCAACCGGGCAGGCCTGGATGCAGAGGGTGCAACCAATGCACTCCTGCTCACGGATATGGGCAACGGTAACAGACTCCTCTTCACCGCTGCTCTCTCCCATTGGCACAGGATCTTTGCCCAACATTTCGGCCAGCGCCACCATGGTGGCTTCACCGCCCGGTGGGCAGAGGTTAATCTCCGCCGCTTCTCCCGCTACCGCCTCGGCGTAGGGCCGGCAACCGGGGAAGCCGCATTGCCCGCATTGGGTCTGTGGTAACAGGGCCTCCAGTCGTTCGACGATGGGATCCCCTTCGACGTGGAAACGAATCGATGAGTAGCCGAGCAGCAGACCAAAGAAAAGGGCGAGCACGGCGAGGGCGATAATTGCGATCAGCATCTCTGGAATCTCCTCAGCCCGCTACCAGGCCGGCAAAGCCCATGAATGCGATGGACATCAGGCCGGCGGTGATCAGTGCGATGGCGCTCCCTTTAAACGGGGCCGGTACATCGGCCACTGCCTCACGCTCGCGTATGCCGGCAAACAGCACCAACACCAGGGAGAAACCGACGGCGGCACCAAATCCGTAGAGTGCCGATTCGATGAAGTTATGGTGCTCCTGGATGTTGAGCAGCGCCACGCCGAGTACCGCGCAGTTGGTGGTGATTAAAGGCAGGAAGATGCCCAATAACTGGTAGAGCATGGGGCTGGTTTTGTGCATCACCATCTCGGTGAACTGCACCAGTGTGGCGATGACCAGAATAAAGGTGACCGTGCGCAGGTACTCCAGCCCAAGGGGTGCGAGAAGGTACTCGTTGGCCAGGTAGCTGCAAACTGATGCAAGGGTCAGTACAAAGGTGGTGGCCATTCCCATACCAATGGCGGTCTCAAGTTTCTTGGAGACCCCCATGAGTGGGCAGAGGCCAAGAAACTTCACCAGAACGAAGTTGTTGACCAGAATAGTGCTGACGAGAATGATGGCGTATTCTTTCATACCTGCTGCCTATTTTACCCGCATTCCGGGTTCTGCCCCGGTATCGGGACTGAGGATGAAGATATCCTTCCCCCCCCGGCCCGGCCGCCAGCACCATCCCTTCGGAAACACCAAAGCGCATCTTTCTCGGTGCCAGATTGGCAACCATTACCGTCAGCTTTCCCTCAATATCCTCAGGTGCATAGGCCGCTTTGATTCCGGCAAAGACGTTACGGCTCTCCCCCCCCAGACTCAAGGGTTAACTGCAGCAGTTTATCGGCGCCCTCTACATGGGTCGCTTTGGTTATTTTGACGATGCGCAGATCCATCTTGGCAAAGTCGGTGAAGTCGATGGTGTCGTTAATCGGATCTTTTGACAGATGATTCTCTGTGGTTGCCTCTTTGGTTGTTGCGGTCTCGGATGCCGCCAGATCCTCTTTCGATTGCTCGACCATCGCCTCGATCTCTTTATTCTCAACCCGCACCATCAAAGGTTTGAATTTGGCAATGGCATGGTCGGTGAGAGGTGTCGGCAGTGCCGCCCAGGTCAGGGGCTCGATCTGCAGGAACGCTTCAGACTTCTCTGCGGTCACCGGCAGGATCGGGCGCAGGTAACCGGTCAGCAGGCGGAACAGGTTGAGCGCCATTGAGCAGACGTTATGCAGATCCTGGTCGCGGCCCTCCTCTTTGGCGATTACCCAGGGCTTTTGGCTGTCGATGTACTGGTTGGCACGATCCGCCAGGGCCATGATCTCTCGTACCGCATGGCTGAACTCCCGCTGTTCATAGCGTTTTGCGATGGAGGCGCCAGCAGCAATAAACTCATCAAAGAGCGTCTGTTCAGAGAGTTCGGCGGAGAGTCTGCCGTCAAACCGCTTATGGATGAAACCGGCGCATCGGCTGGCGATATTGACCACTTTGCCAACCAGATCCGAGTTGACCCGGGTGGCGAAGTCCTCCAGGTTGAGGTCGATATCATCAACCCCGGAGCCGAGCTTTGCCGCAAAGTAGTAGCGCAGATACTCCGGGTTCAGGTGCTCCAGGTAGGTACGCGCCTTGATAAAGGTTCCCCGGGACTTGGACATTTTCTGCCCATCCACAGTCAGAAAACCGTGGGTGAAGACAGCGGTTGGCGTACGGAAATTGGCGCCGTGAAGCATGGCGGGCCAGAACAGGGCGTGGAAGTAGATGATATCCTTGCCGATGAAGTGGTAGAGCTCTGCTTCAGAGTCCCGGCCCCAGTAGTCATCGAAATCGAGACCCTCTGTGCGGTCACAAAGATTCTGGAAACTCGCCTGGTAGCCGATGGGGCGTCCAGCCAGACATAAAAATACTTGCCGGGGTGATCCGGGATCTCGAAGCCGAAGTAAGGGGCATCACGGGAGATATCCCACTCTCGGAGACCGGCGGTGAACCACTCATCCAGCTTGTTTGTCACCTCATCTTGCAGGTGGCCCCCTTTTGTCCACGCTTTGAGCATCTCCCCGAAGTCGGCCAGCTTGAAGAAGTAATGCTCTGACTCCCTGTTCACAGGGGTGGCGCCGGAGACTGCGGAGACTGGTTTATCAGTTCTGCCGGAGAGTAGCCTGCGCCGCACACCTCGCAGTTGTCACCGTATTGATCCAGGGCGCCGCACTTTGGGCACTCACCCTTGATGAAGCGATCAGGAAGGAACATCTTCTCTTCCGGATCGTAGGCCTGGGTGATGGTGCGGCGGGCAATGTGTCCGGCATCGCGGTTGCGCTCGTAGATGCGACCGGCGCAGATGCGGTTCTCCTCCGAATGGGTGGAGTGGTAGTTGTCGAATTTGACTCGGAAGTCGGCGAAATCAGCCGAGTGCTCTTTGGCAACACGCTCGATCAGTGCCTCCGGCTCGATTCCCTCCTGGCGGGCGCGCAGCATGATCGGGGTGCCGTGCGCATCATCAGCGCAGACATAGATGCAGTGGTTGCCGACCATTTTTTGATAGCGAACCCAGATATCGGTCTGGATATACTCCACTAGGTGACCGATATGGATCGGGCCGTTGGCATAGGGGAGGGCGCTGGTAACAAGAATTTTTCGCATGCTTTTTTTCATGGATGGCGCTGATCGACCGTAGTGATTAGTAAATTAGTAAATGCCGCATTATTCCACAAATAACGTTCCGCTGGGAAGCGAGTTTCAATACTCTGCCTGACATATAGTCATAAAAAAATTCTAATTACCCATGACTTTCAGTTCATGATAGTTGGGTTTCGGTTCGTATTTGTCACGAAAAACGCGAGTGAACGCGAATCATAAATATAAGCCCCCTTATCCGATGTGCACTTACTTAAGCCCATATTGTCGTCCCCACAACTTTTATTTCGCCCAAAGACGCAAAGTGCAAAGAGAGCTGTCATATGGTTGTATATGAAGCATGGAATTAATGAAGCAAATCCGATTTTCCATAAACAGTTTCATTGGTGTTCTTGGCGTCTTTGCGCGAGAAATTGGTTTTAAGTAAGTGCCATTAGTCTCTGTGCGATTTAATTAATCGATTTTCGTCGAAATGAATACCTGTTGAATCCCATCGATAAATCAGATGAACATCAGTTGAGGCTGCTGTTTGCCCGCTGCTCAACAGCCACTATCGGCTCATCACGAAGGTTGATGAAATGCTCGAAGCTGTCAATCGGTACGGGCTGACTGAAGAGAAAGCCCTGTACCATATCGATCCCCTCATTGCGTAGATGATTGAATTGCTCCTCGGTCTCTACCCCCTCACCGATCACCTCCAATTTCATGCCGTGGCCCATATGGATAATGGCGGTGGTAAGGGCGGCATCCTCCGGGTTGGTGGTGATGTCGCTGACAAATGAGCGATCTATCTTGAGTGTCTGGAAGGGAAATTTTTTTAGGTAACTGAGCGCTGAGTAACCTGTCCCGAAGTCATCGATTGAGAGGCGCACACCGATTTGATGGAGTTGGGCGAGTATACTCTGCACCTCCGGCTCATCATCCAACAGCAGCCCCTCGGTTATTTCGATCTCCAGGCAGTGAGGCGGCAGACCGCTGCTGTTGAGCGCATGGGAGACGGTTTTCACGATATCACCGGCCCGGAACTGTCGCGCCGAGACGTTGACTGCTATCCGCAACGGCCTCTCTCCCGGCTGCTGCCATTGCGCCGCTGCCGTGCAGGCCTTGCGTATTACCCATGCACCTATTGAGGGTATCAGGCCTATCTCCTCCGCCAGTGGTATGAATGTTGTCGATGGCACATTGCCGAGTCTTTGGTTGTGCCATGACAACAGAGCCTCCGCGCCCACCAGTTTGCTGCTGTGGGCGTCAATGATCGGCTGCAGAAGGAGAGTAAATTCATCGTTGTGTTGCGCTCGCCGCAGCTCGAACTCTATCTCCATGCTGTATTTTGCTTGCTCGTTCATCTCCGGGGTGAAAAAGCTGTAGTTGTTGCGCCCCTCATCCTTTGCCCGGTACATGGCAAAGTCGGCATTGCGCAGGAGCAGCTGTGGCGTATCACCATCTTCCGGAAAGATGGTGATGCCGATGCTTGCGGTGACGTAGACTTCGCGCTTCTCCAGCATGAATGGTCTGGACATGGAATGACCGATCTTTTTGGCTATGATCTCTGCACTTCTGCTATCGGGTATATTCGGCAGTACCACCAGGAACTCGTCACCACCAAAGCGAGCCAGGGTGTCCTCCACCTGGATTGCCTCCCTCAACCGCAACGAAGCATCAATGAGCAGTTGATCTCCACAGCTGTGTCCAAGGGTATCGTTGACATTCTTGAAGCGGTCGAGATCGATGAACATGATCACCACATGGCCATGGTCCCGGTGGTGTGATATCAGTGCCTGGGATATTCGGTCAACGGCAAGAAGCCGGTTGGGGAGGTTGGTGAGGTGGTCAAAACTAGCCTGATGCAGGAGTTGCTCCTCATAGGATTTTCGTAGAGTGATATCCTCCTTGATGGCGATATAGTGAAGGTTAGTGCCGTTGTTGTCCCGTACAGGCGCTATACGTACGCTCTCCCAGTAAAACTCCCCCGACTTCTTTTGGTTGAGCAGTTCACCAACCCAGAGGTCTCCATGTAAAATCGTTTTCCAGAGATCCCGGTAGATGCCTTTTGGTGTTTGGCCTGAACCGAACAGGCGCGGATTTTTACCTTTGACCTCATCCAACGTGTAGCCCGTTATCTCGGTTGCCTTGCTGTTGATGTACTCTATATTGCCCGTTGAGTCAGTGAGAATAATCGAGTTTGGGCTCTTCTCCACAGTGGTGGCGAGCACCCGCAGGTCACACTCTCTCTGCTGCAGCGTGTCAACCATCTGGTTGACCGACATTACGAGATGATCCAGTTCGTCGGCCTGTTGTTGTGGTGACCTATTGCGCTGCAATTGAAAGCGGGGGAGCTCATCGCTTTTGCCGAAGTGGCTGGCAAAGGAGGCGAGTCTGATGATGTGTTTGCCCAGCAGGTTGTAAAAAAGGAAGAGGACAAATAGTGCAACAAGAGCGGTCTTCAGTGCATTACTCAGAAGAATAAAGAAGGCCTTGTTGAGCAGACGCATATAAACTTCATCAAGTGATCCCTTGATCTCCAGCAGGCCGATGGCCTGGTCTCTGCCGCGGTGTTTGTAGGTGAGGGGAAATACTTTCCCTATTTCGTTGTTGACCAGGCTCTCGCCCTCACTCCACTTCAGTTCGCCGTCGACGGATATGCCCACATACTCTATATAGGGGAGTTGTTTCAATCCCCGAATTAGTTTCTGTACCTGGATATCATCGATTACCCAGACGCCTTGGGCGATCCCTTCGAGCCGGCTACTTTCGACCTGTAAATACTGGTTTTCAATGGCTGAGAGTTCCTGGCGGTAGTCGTTGTTAAGTTGTACCACAGTGATGATCAGCGTGATTAACGAGCTGAACAGGACAATGTAGGCGAACATACGCCGCCCCAGGGGGCTGTGTAAGATTTTCGACAGTGGTATTGGGGATGGCAGTTTTCTTCTCCGTTAACGCTGCAGGGTGCCCAGGGTCTGGTGAAAGATTCTCTGGTAGGTGCCGTCCTGTTTCATCTGTTTGAGAGTTCTTGCCACCTGAGGTACCAGTACTTGGTGTTTTTTGTTCAGATACATGTACATCTCCATGGAAGCAAAGGGGGGTGTGAGCACTTGGTAGCCGGTTAACCCGGAGTTTTTTGCCTGTAGCAATCCCTGCCACTTTTCGTAGAGAGCGATATCGGCCCGTCCCTCCTGCAGCAGGGAGAACATCTGCAACGGCTCGCCGACCATGACGGTTTTTTCTGTATTTTTGACATTGGCATCGAAGATTTTCCACCCCTTGGGGTAAGTGACGATCAGGCAGAGAGGCGTTCCCATTCCGGTTTGCTGGGGATAGTCTTGACGGCGTAGCGACGAACTCCGAATCCATCATCTTTTCCGGTACCCGAACCAGGTTGGGGTAGCGTTTCTCAAGCCCCTTTATTCTCAACAGGTCACCATCTTCGATACCCTTGTTGGCATTGATCAGCGCCCGCTCAGCCGGCAGGATGATCACCTCCAGTTCAATTCCCAGCCGGTGAAAAATCGCTTTAGCCAGGGTATCGGCAAAGCCCGGGGTTGTCTCTGAAGAGACCAGTGGCGGTTTCAGCCCGGTGCCGATGACCATTCTGTCGGCGGCAAACAGGTTGGTGCATACCACTAGCGAAAGCAGTGCCCCGATTAATGCTGGATAGCTCATGTGAACTCCTTAGCCGCTCCGTTACAGCTTTGTAAATACTACCATTGTGTAGCCTGCCGGCGTGAATTTCTGCGATTCATTGAACAGCTGTCTGATGATAAGTACGGAGGTTAGTCTGGTACTGAATGGCTACGATTATCGTTGTAAATATAAGGCACTGTCCATAACCAACCATTTTGGTTGGTGATTCTTCGGTTGATAATGTAGAATGCGCGCCCATATTACTTACATTTCTGCGGGGCCACGGCTGTTGGGCGCCGCTTTCAGGAGACAGAATATGGCTGAAGTGACTAAAGAGCAGATTGAAGAGGTGATCAAGGGGTATGTTGAGCCCCATCTGGAGAAAGATCTGGTTAGCGCCAAGTCGGTCAAGTCCATCAAGATCGATGGCGGCAGCGCCAAGGTTGAAGTCGAACTGGGCTTTCCGGCCAAGGGGATTGTCGAAGCGCTGGCGGTTACACTCAAGGGCCTGATTGAAGGTGTCGAGGGTATCTCCTCTGCTGATGTTTCCGTCGGCTGGAAGGTGACCGCCCATTCGGTGCAGAAGTCTCTTAAGCCTATTGATAATGTGAAAAATATTATTGCCGTCGCCTCGGGAAAGGGAGGGGTGGGTAAATCCACCACAGCGATCAATCTTGCCCTCGCACTGGCTGAGGAGGGCGCTACGGTGGGCATCTTGGACGCCGATATCTACGGTCCGTCACAGCCGCGTATGTTGGGCATCTCCGGTCAACCGGAATCCAAGGATGGCAAGACCATGGAGCCAAAGGTGAACTACGGCCTGCAGGCGATGTCAATCGGCTTTCTGATTGATGAAGAGACGCCGATGATCTGGCGTGGCCCGATGGTCACCCAGGCCCTGGAGCAGCTGCTTAACGACACCAACTGGGACAACCTTGATTACCTGATCATCGACCTGCCCCCGGGTACAGGTGACACGCAGCTGACTCTGGCCCAGAAGGTGCCGGTCTCCGGCGCGGTGATAGTTACCACCCCTCAGGATATCGCGCTGCTGGATGCCAAGAAAGGCTTCAAGATGTTCGAGAAAGTGGAAGTGCCGATACTCGGTATCGTCGAGAATATGAGTATCCATATCTGCTCCAACTGCAATCATGAGGAACATATATTTGGCGAAGGCGGCGGCAGACGCATGGCGGAGGAGTACGGCGTCAACTTCCTGGGTGCTCTTCCTCTGGATATACGCATTCGTGAAGAGACCGACAACGGCAAGCCCACAGTAGCGGTTGATCCCGAGGCGCGTATCTCGCAAATCTATCGTGAGATTGCACGCAAGACCACCGCAAAACTGGCACTGCAGGCCAAGAGCTATGCAGCAAAGTTCCCCAACATCGTTATCCAGAACAACTGAGGATAAGGTAGCGGCGAACCAGAGCTACCTGTAAATCCCCGCTGATGTGGGGATTTTTGTTGGTGCCCTAGGGTGCGGGGTCGGAGTCGAATTGCGGCAAGAAACTGTAAATTTCCCCTACCACCTTCAACTCAATCCGACTCGACCCCTGGTGTAATAAGTTAGAACAGAGGTGTTGTAGGAGTGAACTTGTTCGCAAAAGAGCACATTTTGTAGTCCATCGCGAACAAGTTCGCTCCTACA
>MOXF01000097.1_pt1 | contig 10740 bp, 13 predicted proteins | sample 1471201 | NCBI WGS metagenome assembly MOXF01 (sample SAMN05358035, study PRJNA327811) | mollusc metagenome | isolation source: Phylotype B (NB1) bacterial symbionts from gill | host: Thyasira cf. gouldii | place: Canada: Bonne Bay, Newfoundland | collected 2010-08
TCCGATTCCTCTTGCAAATGGTCTGTCAATGTCGCCAAACATCGAAAAGTACTCCTTGCCTGGGGAATCGGCTAGATTGATTATCAGTCTCCATGCAACATCAGTCTCAGATGATTAAGCATCTTCTTATGGAAAGGAGGAGAATCGCAATGTGCAATGGGAGACCTGACCCTCCCCTCAGAGGTGTTGTAGAAGCGAACTTGTTCGCGATGGACTACGAAACGTGCTCTTCGCGAACAAGTTCGCTCCTACACCTGAGTTCCGGACTGCCGTGCTAGACAGTTACCCATAATCATTACTTTCCCATGCGCCGTTTCGTAAACCGGGTGGCTTTTGCTGAAGCGGGATCATCCGGCCAGTAGTGTTTGGGGTAGCGCCCGCGCATCTCTTTTTTCACTTCGCTGTAGGCGCCCTGCCAGAAAGCGGCCAGATCCCGAGTGATCTGAAGGGGCCTTCCCGCCGGGGAGAGTAGGTGCACTACCAGGGGCTGTCGCCCTCCCGCCAGCTGTGGTGATTCGGAGACACCCAGCATCTCCTGCAGCGGGGCGCGCAGTACAGGTGGCTCAACCATGTCGTAGTTGATCACTCTGTGGGAACCGGCGGGGGTTAAAAATGCCTCTGGCAGCAGCTGCTCCAGGCGCTGCTGTTTCTGCCATCCCAGCCGGGCCTGCAGCGCCCCCGGCAGATCAGCCTGCTTGAGTTGTTTCAGCGAATCCACTTTTTCCAGCCAGGGGAGAAGCCACTCTTCCAGGCTCTCTAACAGCCCCGCTTCTGATAGATCCGGCCAATCACCATCGGGTTCCACTCTGCGCATCGTCTCCACCCGGGCGCGCAGGGAGTCGAGCCTCTTTTGCTCTCCGAACAGTGACAGCCCTTGTGACCGCACCTGTGCCAGCAGCAGATCAGCACTGAGTCGTCCGGTGACAGGGGAATCTGGCGCTCGTCTAACACTATCCGGCCCAGAGTTCGTCTCTTCCGCGCCACCGCCGCCTGGCGGTTGGTGTCCCAGTAGACCACCCGCCCCTCTTCAATCTGCCCGTCGAACAGCTGCTCTATCTCGCCGACGCTGATCTCGGAGGCGAGCCAAACCCTCCCCTCTCGCTGACCGGCATCCAGGTCGGCGATCACCAGGTAGTTCGAGAAGGCGAGTGCATCCTCTTGCGGCAGGGTAACCCCTCTACCGTTGCGCATTAGATAGCCACCGGTTGCCCTTCTTTTCGCTACACGGTCGGGGTATGCCATGGCGAGACAGGCACCCGTACTCCAACGCCCCTTACCGTTACGGGAACTTTTTGGCAGCATGTTGAGAAATTGCTGGGAGAGACGATCGAGCTGTTGCAGAGTACGGTGATCAAAACCCAACAGTTTATGCCCTTGTCGCCAATCATTCAGCGCTGTCAGTCGCAGGGTCAGGTCGACGGGGTTGCGCTCACCTGTTCGCCGCAGCAGGGGGTCACGATCCGATAACAGGGCGGCGATATCGACTGCCAGACGCTGATCCAATGCTCCCTCTGCAGCCGGCAACATATGCGCCAAACGGGGGTGCAGGGGCAGGCTGGGCAATGGCTCTGCCTGGGAGGTGATCTGTCCCTGCCGGTCGAGCGCCTGAAGTTGATAGAGAAGATCCACCGCCTGCCGCCAATGCCCCTTGGGGGGCGGATCGAGCCAGGCCATATCCTCCGACCGGTTCACACCCCAGGCCGCAAGCTCCAGCACCAGCGGTGCCAGATCGGCATCAAGAATTTCGGGGCGTATCCAATCCTCAAGGCGGTTTTGACGCGCCTCTGTCCAGGCGCGGAAGCAGTGGCCGGGCCCCAGACGGCCAGCGCGACCCGCCCGCTGCAGTGCCGAAGCCTTGGAGATCCAGCGGGTCTCCAGGCGAGTAAGGCCGCTATTGGGCTGGAACACCGGCTTTCGCGCCCGGCCCCCATCGATCACCGCCTCAACACCCTCAATGGTCAGGCTGGTCTCGGCAATGTCGGTGCTCAGTATCAGTCGCCGCCGTCCCCGTTTTGCCGGCCGCAACACCCGATCCTGCTGCTCTGCACTGAGTCCACCGTGGAGCGGCAGGAGATCGCATACCCCACCCCACCTCTGTCTGGCCAGGGTCTGCAGGCGGTCAATCTCACCACGCCCCGGCAGAAACACCAGAAGATCCCCCGCAACGGTATCCAGCGCCTTCTGAATTAGTGGCATACAGGCACCAACCACCTCGTTCAGTGGACAGTCCCGTTCGGCATGATGAAGGGTGACCGGGTGCAACTGACCGCTAGCAGTGATCTGCCGGGCATTTAACAATCGACTGACAGCCCCCTCATCGAGAGAGGCCGACATCACCAGCAGCCGCAGATCCTCTCTCAGCCCCAGGCAAATATCGAGAGAAAGTGCCAACGAGAGGTCAGCAACAAGACTTCGCTCATGGTATTCATCAAATATCAGCAAGCCGACATCCGAAAGTTCCGGATCCGACTGCAACCGTCTCAGCAGCAGCCCCTCGGTCAACACTTCGATACGGGTCTGTTGCGAAATCCTGCGCTCGAAGCGTACTTGGTAACCAACACGCCCCCCCACCTTTTCGCCCAGAAGGAAGGCGATGCGATGGGCGGCCATACGAGCCGCCGGGCGTCTCGGTTCCAACATTACGATCTTTTTGCCGGTCAGCCAGGGCTCATCCAGCAGTGCCGGCGGCACCACCGTCGTCTTCCCTGATCCCGGTGTAGCGCTGAGGGTAACGTGCCCTTCCTTCAATGCCTGACGCAAGGCGTCGAGACACTCTTTAATCGGCAGATCGGGCGGCGTGAATGGGGTGGGTCTGTTGTTGGACAAAGGTGATATCCCGGAGATCATGACCACACCAGTTTAACCTGGATGAGTCGTGAATTCGTACCGGCGTGTATCAACCGCTATTCGTATGCGTCAATTAAAGGGTGTCTTCGCTATTTCCTATTCGTCTACTCCGAAATACCAAATGAAGCGAGTAAAGGCTTCGGTGGAGTTGGCACTGCCATCGGTTACTCCCAGTTCAAGCTCAAGGTTGTTGCTTGGATTCATTCGTACTCTCAGGCTGTGACCGCCTGTATCGGTACTGTTTTCATTGTTCCACTCAAAACTCCTGAAACTGAGCCGTGCATTAGGTACGTAAGGTAGAGGGGCTTCCAGCTCCACATTCCATCCATTAAGTGCATTCTCACTGGAGGCGTTGTTTGGGGGTGAAGAATCCGATTTCCAGCCACTGATGGCACTGTAGTAGTTACTACGCAGCGTGACATGCTCGCCGATCGCCTCAATTCCAAGACCAACATGCTCCTGATCAAAATCAAAACCACGGTCATACCAGGCGTTTGCACCCAGTACCCAGCGTTTACCCGGTAGCAGGTGGCGGTAACCCAGGCCGAGATTTAAATTCTCGTCGTTGCTATTACTCAACTGTCCCTGAAAGAAGAAACTGTCTTGATCCTTTGTGTAGATCGGTTGGAACCAGAGAGGAGGCTTGTCCTGTTGGGAGTTGAAGTCAAAATTGATATGGGTGCGGCGCAACCGGATTGGCCTATTGGAAGAGTACAGCAAGTCGCCGCTTATGCCAGCGAATTGGCTCGATTCCACTCCTGCTTCTATCTCATCGCCGGTATATGCCGGGGCTGGTGCCAGTAACAGCCAGACTGATGTGAAAACTGTCCAACCTTTCAGGTTCATCAAAGTATGCCGTGGATCAATTATGCGGTAACCAGATCATAGACTAAAATATTTTCCTACAAGAGTGCTGGTTGTTCAGGATGTGAGCACTGGAGCAATATGGTCGGACTTCGTTCACAGAGTGCGGTGTTTGATAGAGAATAATAGGTACAATAATAGTAACTATTCAGCACGGTAATCCGGAACTCAGGTGTAGGAGCGAACTTGTTCGCGATTAGCTTCGTAGGAAACTCTTCGCGAACAAGTTCGCTCCTACGCGATATTCCATAAGTTCGCTCCTACTCCTGAGTTCCGGTTTATTGTGCATAGTGTAACTTCTCAATAATCCAGTGCAGGTGAATAACTTTGCAGGAGGGGTGCAGTACGCTTTCAGGACGTACAGCAGCAGGGATGCTGCTGTGAGCGTACGACGTACAGGGACGTACTAGTGTCGCGGGAGGCAGGATGCCGTGAGCGACCAGGGAGGTATTCACCGCGTGTCCTGAAAAGGTGTCACTGCACCCCTATGGCACGGACTTTTTTGAGAAGTTACAAGTGATGCTGTTCGGTCAATGTCTCTATTCATACGGTATATCTGCTGCGGCTTCTGCTGCGGTGCCGGCTCTGCTAAACTCCCTGTTTGCCCTTACAAGGTGGCCTTCGCCTCATGGTCTTAGCTGAGATGATCTGGATCGATTACGCAATCCTGGGGGTTATCGCGCTCTCCTCCCTGATCAGTCTGGTTCGGGGCTTTATCAAGGAGGCAATCTCCCTGGCGGTGTGGGTGGCGGCTTTCTGGATCTCCTGGACCTTCTTTCGTGAGCTTGCGCTGCACCTGGGCTGGATCACTCTCCCCTCCGCCCGTTTGATCGCCGCTTTTGCGCTTATTTTTGTCGCTACACTGATGGTTGGCGGCCTGATCAATTTCCTCATGTGTCAGTTGGTCGACAAGACCGGGCTTAGTGGCACCGACCGCCTCATAGGGGTGCTTTTCGGTGCTGCCCGCGGTGCGCTGCTGGTTGCCATGCTGGTGCTGATGGCGGGATTGACCCCCTTTCCCAATGACCCCTGGTGGCAGGATTCGCAGTTGATTGCCCACTTTCAGGAGTTGGCTATATGGCTGCGGGGCCTGTTGCCACCCGATATTAGTGAAATGTTTCACTTCACATGAAAACCTGCTGATTCGCGAGAGATTAAAGATTATGTGCGGTATTATTGGAGTCTTCGGTAACAGTCAGGTCAATCAGACGATCTATGATGCACTGCTGGTGCTACAGCATCGTGGGCAGGATGCGGCAGGCATTGTCACCATGGATGGGCACAAACTGCATATGCGCAAGGATAACGGTTTGGCACGGGATGTGTTTCGTACCCGTCACATGATGGATTTGCAGGGAAATGTGGGGATTGGCCATGTGCGCTATCCCACAGCGGGCTGCTCATCCTCTGCTGAGGCGCAACCGTTCTACGTCAACTCACCCTATGGCATAACCCTTGCCCATAATGGCAACCTGACCAATGCCGATGAGCTCAAACATGACCTTTACCAGGATGATTTGCGCCACATCAACACCACTTCGGATTCGGAGATCCTGCTCAATATATTTGCCCACGAACTTCATGCCCAGAATAAACTGCGTATTGATGAGAAAGATATATTCAAGGCGGTAACAGCGGTTCATCGACGATGCCGGGGCGGCTATGCAGCGGTGGCGATGATCATCGGCTACGGTATGCTTGGATTTCGTGATCCCCACGGTATTCGTCCGGTGGTTTATGGTAAGCGGGAGACGCCCCAGGGGAGTGAGTATATGATCGCCTCAGAGAGCGTGGCTCTCGATGCCCAGGCTTCAAACTGGTACGTGACCTGAAGCCGGGGGAAGTGGTCTATGTTGATATGAAGGGCAAACTCCATAGCTGTCTCTGCTCTATCAATACCAAACCCTCTCCCTGTATCTTCGAGTTTGTCTATTTTGCCCGGCCCGATTCAATTATCGATAACATCTTTGTTCATAAGGCGCGATCGAGAATGGGTACAAAACTGGCGGGAAAGATAAACCGGGAGTGGTCGAATCACGGTATCGATGTGGTGATCCCGATACCCGATACCAGCCGTACCGCCGCCCTGCAACTGGCCAATATGCTGAAGGTCAAATACCGGGAAGGTTTTATCAAGAACCGTTACATCGGCCGTACTTTCATCATGCCCGGGCAGCAGGTGCGGAAGAAGTCGGTAAAGCAGAAACTGAATGCCATCTACTCAGAGTTCAGGGGTAAGACCGTCCTGCTGGTGGATGACTCCATTGTCAGAGGAACCACCTCCCGGGAGATTGTGCAGATGGCCCGTGATGCGGGCGCAAAGCAGGTCTACTTCGCATCCGCCGCACCGCCGGTACGCTACCCCAATGTCTATGGAATCGACATGCCTTCGGCAACCGAACTGGTTGCCCATGGGCGCAGCGTAGATGATGTTAGGCAGTATATCGGGCTGATCGCCTGATCTACCAGGATTTGGCGGATCTGATCAGCGCTGTCAACAAGAAGGGTAAATTTGATGTGATCGGGTTTGATACCTCGGTATTTAGCGGCGACTATGTCACCGGAGATGTCAGCGATCAATATCTTGAACAGTTGGAGCTGCTGCGCTGCGACTCATCCAAGGAGAGCAGGGAGAGCGCCAACGATAACACCATCGGCCTCCACAATAACTCCTGATCAATCAGCCTGGTCATTGCGCAACGGCTTTGTGATCAGCTCGAAGCGGGCGGGTGTAATGTACTGGAATATCTCTTTTCCGTCCGGGTTGACGGCAATATCCAGCCCTTTATTCGGATAGAGCCAGTGTGTTATTTCTGAGTCCTGCTCCTGCATGCGCTCAACCGGCTCTCCGAACCTGCTAATGATCAGCTCCTCCTCCAGGTCAGTGGCGGGAAGGTAGGTAATGTGGCTGATCTTTACCTGCTTGAGGCGTTCCAGATCTTCGCTCGACAGCGCCACTTTCTTTCCGCCACTACTGTTTCTGCTTATTCTCCGTCCGCGGTCAAACATCTCCCCTGCTGTCGTCTGGTCTACATCGAGGGTGGCGACCAGATCAGCACGGATACCGCTCAGATAGATGCGCTGGAAGTAGGCTTCGATGGCATACTCACCCGCGCTGGATTGAAACAGTGTAACGTCCCCCCCCGCCTTGAATTTGAACTCAGCCTCTCCAAGGGTAGTCTCCCCCAAGGTAACACCCAGAACATGAAGCTTCTCCGGTGACTCCACCTTGATAATCCAGGGCAGCATAAGCTCACTCTCCGCCGCTCTTTCACCTGGCAGCAGAACAGCGGCAGCAAGAGCCGCCAGGGTGATACTGAGAATACCCAGTAATATATTACGATCCATGGAGTTACCTGATAGGTGAAGGGTTGGCGGGAGCTTATTCTAGCCCAGTGAAGGTCACAGTAAAACCGGATTACCGAGAAAACCAGGGCTTTTCTCTGCGCCCTCTGTGCTTCTCTGTGTTCTCCACGTCCCGTTTTTGAACTGGTCACGGCCAATGCAAACCTGAACTTCACGGGCCGGGAAAATGGGATGAAATCAGCGCGGCTAAATGATAGCCTTACCGACCTGTTTTTTCTCCGGAGCCGTGAATGATCCTGGAAATTAGTGACCAGGAGAGTAAGAAAGCCAAAATCCCCCATGAGCTTTTTCTCTCCAATCTGATAGGAAATCACATACTCTGGTTTATCGCCTCCCTTGGCTGGTGGGCTCTTACTGGCAGCCGATGGCACTGGTTCCCATCGTCTCTTTTGGCTTGCTGACCTACATACTGTGGCGTGCGCGACGCTCTAAAAGCTGCGACAGCTGGTATGTGATGTGCCACTGGCAGATATGCGCCCGCCGTGCCCGTGTTTTTATCGCTATGCTGTCAGCTCTTGGCGTCGTCGTCTTTTTCGGTTGGATCGGATACACCTATATGGGACTGATGGAGGTGGCGGTCTACGCCATAATCGGAGGCGTTGGTGTTTTGCCGGTGATGGTGACCGTGCTGGTATTGATTGTTATGGAGCAGGACATCATGCACCAGGCAGCGCAGAAGAAACTGCCTGACACTATTGTTGAAAAACACCCTAATCCCGGTGTTCGGGTGCTTGAGGATTGATCTCTGCGGCAGGGGTCGGAGTCGATTGCGTTGAATATGTCAGGAAACAGTCGCTATTTCAGCGCAATCGACTCCGACCCCGAGTATGTTAACCCGGCAGTAGGGCGGCGACCACGCGGCGTCCCTCGGACAGCAGGATATTGTAAGTGCGGCAGGCGGCGGGGGTGGTCATGAACTCTACACCGATACCGGCGTCGATCAGATTCCTGTAGAGGGCGGGGGAGGGGAACTGCTGCTGCTGACCGGTACCTACTATTACCAGGTCGGGGTTGAGTTCATTCAGTAGTTCAAAATCACTCATCTTTACTGTTGCGAAAGAAGTTGGCCCCCAGGGGGCAATGATCCTGTCAGCCATGACAATGAGGCTTGAGTCGTATCTGTCGGAGCCGATGACAATCCCCGCTTCTGAGTAGGAGTGGATGGTATTGTCTGTGGATGGGTCAGCCAGTGCGAATTTCATCTGCGGAAGATAACAGGGACAACTGTTGAGTGCAAAAGCACCCGAACATCACAGGTAGACCTGGAAATATTGAGAGGTTACAAGAAGCTACAGTATCCATTTAATTTTATTGACAATTTATATCTTACCCGGTTAATTTAACCATTTCCCCACCCTTGGCAATTACAGCAGTAGAGGTTCCCGTGTCGATCCAGGAGATGAAAGAGTTTCGTAGAATCAGGCGCTTGCCGCCTTATGTTTTTAGTATTATCGGCGATTTGAAGGCGGCAGCGCGGGCAAGAGGCGAGGATATTATTGACTTTGGCATGGGCAATCCCGACCAACCCACTCCAAAACATATCGTCGATAAGATGGTGGAGGCGACCCAGCGCAAGGATACGCACCGTTACTCCATGTCAAAGGGTATACCGCGTCTGCGCCGGGCGATCTGTAACTGGTACAAGGATCGCTACGATGTAAATCTGGATCCGGAAACCCAGGCGATTGTGACCATCGGTTCGAAGGAGGGTCTGGCGCACCTGGCGTTGGCATGTGTCGGTCCTGGTGACTCTGTGCTGGTGCCGAACCCCGCATATCCCATCCATCCTTATGGATTTGTCATTGCCGGCGCCGATATCCGTCATGTGCCTCTGGTGCCGGGGGTCGATTTTTTCAGCAAGTTGGAGGAGACGATCCAGGGCTCCTGGCCCCGGCCCAAGATGTTGGTACTCAACTTCCCGGGAAATCCCACTGGGCAGTGCGTTGACCTTGAGTTTTTTGAGAAAGTGGTTGCTATTGCCAAAGAACACAACATCTGGGTAATCCATGATCTTGCCTATGCCGATATCGTTTTCGACGGTGCCAAGGTGCCGTCAATCCTCGAAGTTCCGGGTGCTGATGAGATCGCGGTGGAGTTCTTTTCACTCTCCAAAAGCTATAACATGCCGGGATGGCGTGTCGGTTTTATGTGCGGTAACAAGACGCTGGTGGCCGCTCTGGGGCGTATGAAATCCTACCTCGACTACGGTATGTTTACGCCGATTCAGGTGGCTGCCATCGCCGCACTGGAGGGCCCTCAGGAGTGTGTGGCCGAGATTTGTGATATGTATCAGCGTCGTCGTGACACCCTCTGCGATGGTCTCAACTCCGCTGGCTGGTCGGTTGAAAAACCGAAAGCGACGATGTTTGTCTGGGCGCTGATACCAGAGCAGTATCGGGAGATGGGCTCACTGGAGTTCTCAAAGAAACTGCTGGAGGAGGCCAAGGTGGCGGTCTCTCCCGGTGTTGGCTTTGGTGTTTACGGGGATGACCATGTACGTTTTGGTCTGATAGAAAATGAGCATAGAACCCGCCAGGCTATCCGTGGTATCCGCGAGATGATGCGTCGGGATGCAAAGCAGGATTAAGAGCGGCTGGAAAAGCGCAATGGTTTTCAGCAAAAAAGTAGAATCAGGAGAATCAGGTGGAAGCAGTTAAAGTAGGTCTTTTGGGTCTTGGGACAGTGGGTGGCGGTACGGTCAACGTATTGGCCCGTAATGCCCAGGAAATTGCACGACGGGCCGGTCGTGACATTCGTATCACTCATGCCGCCGCTCGTGAATACGATGCAGAGACTATTCACGGCCTCGACCGGATTGTCGTCACTGATGATGCCTTCGAAGTGGTTAATGATCCTGAGGTTGAGATTATTATTGAGCTGATCGGCGGTTACTCACCTGCTCGTGAGCTGGTGCTGCAGGCCATTGAAAATGGTAAGCATGTCATTACCGCCAACAAGGCGTTGATCGCTCTGCACGGTAATGAGATCTTCGCAGCAGCCAGGAAAAAGGGCGTGACCGTGGCTTTTGAAGCGGCGGTAGCAGGCGGTATTCCGATCATCAAGGCGATGCGCGAAGGTTTGTCGGCAAATCGCATCGAATGGGCTGCGGGTATCATTAACGGTACTGGTAACTTCATTCTCACCGAAATGAAGGATAAGGGTCGTGATTTTGCCGATGTACTGGCGGAAGCCAGGCTCTGGGTTATGCGGAAGCGGATCCCACCTTCGACGTTGAAGGCATAGATGCAGCACACAAGCTGACAATCATCGGCTCAATCGCCTTTGGCATCCCGCTGCAGTTTGACAAGACCTTTACCGAGGGTATCACCGGCATCGACCCACAGGATGTCTCCTATGCCGATGAGTTTGGTTATCGAATCAAACACCTGGGTATTGCCCGCAAGACAGATAAGGGTATTGAGATGCGGGTGCATCCAACGCTGATCCCAGAGCGTCGCCTGATCGCCAATGTAGATGGCGTGATGAATGCCGTGTTGGTGAAAGGTGATGCGGTTGGACCGACACTCTACTATGGTGCCGGTGCTGGCGATGAGCCGACGGCTTCTGCTGTAGTGGCGGATGTGGTCGATGTCGTACGTACTCTCACTACCGACCCGAGAATCGGGTTCCCCACCTGCTTTCAGCGGATGAACTGAGTGCTCT
>MOXF01000098.1_pt1 | contig 10728 bp, 14 predicted proteins | sample 1471201 | NCBI WGS metagenome assembly MOXF01 (sample SAMN05358035, study PRJNA327811) | mollusc metagenome | isolation source: Phylotype B (NB1) bacterial symbionts from gill | host: Thyasira cf. gouldii | place: Canada: Bonne Bay, Newfoundland | collected 2010-08
GCCACGGCCCTTCGATCATGCCGGGGGGGGGGCAAGGGTGCCTGGCCCGAAGTCAAACCCGCTCTTCAGGCGATCGCCGCCAAAGTGGATGGTCTACCTGCTGCCGCTGGGTTGGAGAGGGCGGTGCCGGCCCCCCGCCTGTGCCAGGAAGCGGGATTTGGCCTGATTGGCCTGCTCTGCCTCCTCCCTCGCCAGCTGTGCCGCCGCTTCTGCCCGTTTACGATCACCTATCTCCTGTTGCAGTTGTCGTTGATGGAAGAAGTCCAGCCGTAATGACCTGTTCCAGTTGCGCTGTATTGCCAGCCCTACCACATTGACTACAAAAAGATAGAGCAGCTGTGTTACGACATCGGTATAAGGGGCAAGGGAAAAATACCTTGAAAAGCATGAGTACCGTGCTATCATGTCATGATGATAGCATCGTTCAAAGATCAAGCCACGGAAGATATTTTTAATGGCTCGAACACAAAGGCTGCACGTAAGGCATGTCCACAGACGCTTTGGCGCGTTGCTTCAAGAAAACTAGATCAACTAGATTCAGCTTATGAAATTGAAGAACTGAAAGTACCTCCAGCTAATCGCCTTGAAAAGCTTACTGGAAATAGGCGGGGAGAGTACAACATTCGTATTAATGAACAGTATAGGGTCTGTTTTATATGGGATGAGTCTGGGCCATCAAATGTAGAAATAGTTGATTACCACTAGAGGTCTATTATGGTTCGTATACCTATAAATCGCCAACCAACTCACCCAGGTGAGATGCTCAAAGAAGAATTTCTGATACCTATGAATATCACTCAGCGAGAACTGGCTGATGCAATTCATGTCCCTTATCAGCGTATTAATGAGCTTGTAAATCAAAAACGAGGGGTTACACCAAGCACAGCATTACGTTTAGCTAAATTCTTTGGTGTATCAGCTGACTTCTGGCTTAATTTACAAATCAGGTGTGATTTGTTTAAAGCTCAAGCTACTGAACAGCATGAGTTGGAATCAATCCTCGATTTTCAAAGCATCAAAAATATGGCATAACGAATAAGGATAGGTCGTGATTACGAAGCGATCCACGATCTTATCCTGTTGTTGTATGAGCCTGATCTATGCTCAACAACAGCAAATATAAAAGCGCTAATTGATAGCCCTGGTTCGCTTTCCAAGTAGATATTCAATGCTACGGTAAGCCTGTTCCAGGTGCGGTGCTATATCAAGGAGATCGCTAAAGATAAGAGGTGTTTGAGTGCTCGTGCCCACCTCGCTATGGCATACCCTGACCGTGTAGCGAAACGAAGAGCAAGCGGTGGCTATCTGATGCGCAACGGAAGAGGGGTTACCTTGGCGGAGGAGGATGCACTTGCCCTCTCGGACTATCTAGTGATTGCCGACCTCGATGCTGGCCAGCGAGAGGGAAGGGTTTGGCTCGATTCCCTGCGTGCCCGGGTGGAGAGGTGTCCTTTTTTTGTTCGCTCAGGAGGTGGTAGCGGTATACGCCGCTGCTGCAATGACGACAGCTACCGTCAATATAAGCGACCTGAAAACCAATGAACCCCGCTTCTCATCTGTCGTATTCATTGCTCTCCCTTATTTACTGGGTTATCGATAGGAGCCTGTCCTATTCTCGGACAGCTCCTAGAATCAAGTACCTTGCCGCGAGCAGGATAACCTCGCTGCCATAGAGCCAATGCCAGCTGTAACCGGCACACTTGTAGTGAGTGTAGCGAACGTAAATGTGTCTGCCCGGCAACAGAACCATCTCCTTTCGATTTTGCATCGGTGGAGCAGATCCTATCCAATTTGAGTATAACCGAAGCATGGAAAAAGGTAAGATCCAACGTAACTATTCAGCACTTATCGAGTCCGTCAGATAAGCAAGATAAGCAAAGACATCCATCACTAAGGCACTGGAAACAGAGTAACTCAAGGACGCGGGTCATGCCTCATATGGCAATGGAGTTCCGACGAACAGGGGTGGGTTGACGCCTACTTGCCGTCGAGGTAGAGGCGGTCACTGAAGGAGTAGACCCAGTGGGGCCGGTAGAGAACCATGATGGTGATCGCCCAACCGTTGATAAACGCTTCCGGTATGAACATCATGGGGAAAAAGGGGATCAGCCACTGCGCAGATCGATGAGGCTGGAGGCGCCACTCATGACCAGAAGACCCACCGCCAGGTAACCGCTGACCAGGGCGGCTACGCCGCTGGTGAGAAATCCATTCACCAGGACGTAGATGAAGAAGTTTTTCGGCAGCAGGGAGCGAACCACCACCAGGGAGATCATCGTCAGCGAGGCGGGGGCGATTGCTGTTGTAAATGCGTTGAGGGGGAAGAGCTGCCAACTGCCGCCGCCGTTGAGTACCACCCCGGCCAGGACAAGGGTGCCGACGAGCACTGCCACCGACCAGCCGAACATCAGGGTGATGGTGGTGATGGCAAGGAGGTGAAAGGTGAGGTGCTCTGTGGCCGTCACACGCATGCTCCACAGTAGCAGCAGAACCACGCAACTGCCGAAGAGCACATTCATCAAATCGCCGTCATACAGCCTCCGCCATGGCGCCTGGCGTATCGCATAGAACAGCACAAGAAGGTATAGCGTCGTGAGGATCCAGTGAAAAGAGGGGGCGAAAAGAGGGCCGGAAAACTCCATGTGATCAATCTAACCGACTTCACCCCATTGTTCCATACCCCATCCAGGGGCGGCGAAACATTTGGCAGCTGCCACCGGATGGGCGCCGCCCCGGTATCGTTGGAGCCAATGACAAGTGTTATCAGGTGATCGGTGTCCTTGAATTCCTTTTGTCAATTTAACCGAAATGCCAGCCAACTATTTTGTTGCCCAATATAACCGTGCTCGTTCCCTATTACTCTATTGCTCCCGCCTATTAATTGAGAATGTATTCAATTTTCGAACTGCCCTGAGAAATGATGACCACCCAGGATTTGTCCTCTGTTTCCCTAACCAACAACATCACATCCTTTTTTTCTTTGCCCCAAACGACAACCGAAGTAAGGTAGTCAAGGTCCGCTCCCAGAATACCGAACAACATCTTTCTCCATACCTTAAGATTCAGGCCATCATGAATGGGATCGCCCAAGTTTTCGGCGAGTTCTTTCCTTAGTTTATTAGCTATCTGGTAGGCATTGCTCTGAGTAGTACTGGTAAAGACAATTTCCTGCTCGGCCAGTTGTCCCTTATCGCAGTGATAAACGCCTCTGGATGGTCGGAGAAGTCTGCGATGGTCGATTTTTGCTTATTAAGCCAGAGCTTGATTTTGCGATCACCGGCGTTGAGAAAATCGATGATGCCGGCGGCCAGGTCGCACCGGAAGAGGCCGTAGACCGGCTGCAGGCGGTTGCCGTCGTGAGCCATGCAGTCATCCGCTTTGGCAGTAACCATCTCACGGTAGAGACGCTCTCCCAGGTCGGTAGGCAGCCAGGGGCCGTCGCAGGGTGCCACTAACAGCAGCTCGGTTGTGGTACGGCCCATGGCGGTGGCGATTCCTGCCAGTGGGCCGGCAAAATCATCCCTGCTGTCATTGAATACGGGGTAGCCGCAGCGTTGGTAGGTGGTCTCACTGCGGTTGGCGTTGATGTAGAGATCGTTCACCTGGCTTTTCATGCTATCAACGACGTACTCAATCATCGGCCTGCCTGCAAGCTCAATCAATCCTTTGTCGCTGCCACCCATTCTTGTGGCCCGGCCACCGGCCAGAATAACGCCGGTAACCACGCTGCTGTCGTATTCCAATATCTGCTCCCAAATGCACAACCGTTTTCCGGTAAGTATGCTGTTCAATAATGCGCTGAATAGTTAATCTCTGCGTACTCCGCGTCTTCTCTGCGCACTCTGCGTCCTGTCTTTTTTACACCTCCCTGATGCTCGCCTCCTGAAAAGCAGCACGGAAAGCATCGTAGTCATTGGCCACCGGGAACTGGGGGAACTCATCAATAACATTCTGTGGTGGGCGGAAGAGAATGCCGCGATCCGCCTCGGCCAGCATGGTGGTGTCGTTGTAGGAGTCACCGGCGGCGATCACCCGGTAGTTGAGGCCGTGAAACGCCTTTACCGACTGCCGCTTTGGGTCTTTCTGGCGCAGGTGGTAGTCGGTGACAAAACCGTTCTCATCAGTGCTCAGCTTGTGGCAGAGTAGGGTGGGGTAGCCGAGCTGCCGCATAAAGGGAGCGGCGAACTCATAGAAAGTATCGGAGAGTATCACCACCTGGAAACGCTCCCGCAGCCAGTCGAGAAACTCTGCCGCGCCCTCCAGCGGCTTCATCCCGGCAATCACCTCCTGAATATCGGGAAGGCCCAGCTTGTGCTGCTGCAGAATAGTCAGCCGTTGCCGCATCAGTACGTCGTAATCGGGTATATCGCGGGTAGTGGCGCGCAACTCATCAATACCGGTGCGTTCGGCAAAATTAATCCAGACTTCTGGAATAAGAACCCCTTCAAGATCAAGACAGGCGATTTCCACATCTACTCCCCTCAAATATAGACTGAACCGGTCAATATCCAGACAACTTCAGTAAGAAACGAACATAAGTTTGATAAAACCGATGTAACCATTCAGGTATCTGTCAAATCCTTTCTCTGCCGTAGGATGTGGTGAGCTTGCGAACCGCATCAATCACCTGATAGTTACAAACCGATTATTGTAATGATGGAATTTTACAGTAGGCGTCGGTTGTTGACACGCTTTGTATGACTCACCGTCTTAAGTCCATTCTAATGAATGACCTTTTGGGTATAAATCTAACATAATAGTTATTTAGTTGACGTATACGGTAACCATGCTTTATTCTCTCCTGACAAAGAGGAGTTTGAGTGGAAAAACTGCTGACAGTAACAGAGCTGGCCGGATTACTTGGTATCACTCCACGAACCATCAGGTTCTACGAGACCAAGGGATTGCTGAAACCCCAGCGCGTGGGCACCACCCGCGCCTACAACTACCGTGACCGCGCCCGAATGAAGGTGATTCTTCGTGCTAAGCGTCTTGGCTTTTCCCTTACCGATATCGGCGAGTATCTGGCGCTCTACAATGCCGACCCCGGACAGATAGGGCAGCAGCGGCTGTTACTGGCGAAGGTGAGAAAAAGGATCAAGGAGTTGGAGCAGCAGCAACTTGATCTGAAGGAGACCCTCTTCGAACTGCATGAGATCGAAGAACAGACTGCAGCCAATCTGGATTAACAAAAGCAAGGTGGAATCGAGATGAAGAATATAGTGATCGCAGGTTATGCCCGCACCCCTTTCACCATCGCCAACAAAGGTGCGCTGGTAAAGACGCGCCCCGATGATCTCGCGGCGATAGCAATCACGCGGTTGGTGGAGAGCAGTGGACTCAACCCCCACGGATATCGAAGACCTGATTCTCGGCTGTGCCTTTCCAGAAGGGGAGCAGGGCCTGAACGTGGCGCGGCTGGTGGCGCTCCATGCAGGCTTGCCCCAGTCAGTGGCGGGGGTCACGGTTAACCGTTTCTGCGGCTCATCAATGCAGGCAATTCACCAGGCTGCAGGCGCGATTCAGATGGGGGCTGGTGAGCTGTTTATCTGTGCTGGCGTCGAATCCATGACCCGGGTGCCGATGATGGGATTCAATCCGATGCCCAATCCGGCGCTTGCCGAGAAGCTGCCCGCCTATATCGGAATGGGAGAGACGGCGGAGAATCTGGCGTCGAAATACAACATCTCCCGTGCCGATCAGGAGCTTTTTGCACTCAACAGCCAGACCAAGGCCGCCGCCGCTCAGAGTGACGGTCGTCTGGCCGCTGAGATTGTCGCCGTTAACGGTGTAACTGAAGATGGCTGTATCCGTTCCGGGACTACCCTGGAGGGGCTGGCGGATCTGCGCCCCTCCTTCGATGAGAACGGCAGCGTTACCGCCGGCACCTCCTCTCCTCTAACTGACGGTGCTGCCGCCGTAGTGGTCTGCAGCGAAGAGTATGCAGCGGCCCATGGTCTGGAAACGCTGGCAAAAATACGCAGTATTGCAGTCTCCGGTTGTGCTCCCGAGATCATGGGAATAGGCCGGTGCTCTCCAGCCGCAAGGCGTTGGAGCGGGCGGGATTGGAGGTGGGGGATATCGATATCATCGAACTCAATGAGGCGTTCGCCTCTCAGTCCCTCGCCTGTATCCACGATCTGGCGTTGGATCCGGAGCGAATCAACCTGGACGGTGGCGCCATCGCCCTCGGCCATCCCCTGGGGGCTACCGGTGCCCGTATCACCGGCAAGGCGGCGCAACTGTTGAAGCGGGAGGGCAAACAGTTTGCACTGGCCACGCAGTGCATCGGCGGCGGACAGGGAATTGCAACAGTTCTGGAGGCGGTGTGATGAAAATTGGAAAAGTCGCCGTCATCGGCGCCGGCGTAATGGGGGCGGGTATTGCCGCCCATATCAGCAATGCGGGTGTTCCCGTGGTGCTTCTCGACAGAGCGGAAGAGGGTGCGGACAACCGCAGTACCATCGCCGAGGGGGCCGTGAAGAAGCTACTCAAGACTCAGCCCGCCCCCTTGATGCATAAGCGCAACGCCCGTCTGATCACCACCGGTAATATCGAGGATGATCTGGAACTACTCTCCGACTGCGACTGGATTATCGAGCGGTGATCGAGCGGCTTGATATCAAGCAGGATCTCTACCGCCGCATCGACAGGGTGAGAAAAGCGGGATCTGTCGTCTCTTCCAACACTTCCACCATTCCCCTGGGTGATCTTGTTGCCGACATGCCTGCAGGTTTTGCTGCAGATTTCATGATCACACACTTCTTCAATCCGCCCCGCTATATGCGGCTGCTGGAGCTGGTGGCCGGTACAGATACACGGGCTGATGCAGAGGCGGCGGTTCGCCGTTTCTGCGACCACTCACTGGGCAAAGGGGTGGTGACCTGCAAGGATACACCGGCTTTATCGCCAACCGTATCGGCATCTTCTGGATACAGGCCGCCATCTCCGAGGCGATCTCCATGGGCTTGACCGTGGAAGAAGCAGACGCGGTGATGGGGCGTCCCATGGGTGTGCCAAAAACCGGAGTGTTCGGTCTCTCGGACCTGGTGGGGATCGATCTGTTGCCCCACCTGATGGAGAGCATGACTCGCACGCTGCCCGAAGATGATCCTTCCACCGCCATGCCGCCATCCCTGAACTGGTCAGTCGTATGATTGCCGACGGCTACACCGGGCGTAAGGGTAAGGGTGGTTTTTACCGCCTCAACCGTGGCGGAGGCAAGAAGGTTAAGGAGGCTGTCAACCTGGTTACCGGCGACTATCATCCGGCGGTGAAGGCGTCGCTTGCCTCCCTCAAGGCCTCCCGCAGGGGCGGTCTGCGCGCCCTGGTGGAGCACAGTGATATAGGCGGGCGCTATGCCTGGCGGGTGCTCTCACAGCTTCTCGGTTACACCGCTGCTCTGGTACCTGAAATTGCTGATGATATCGTTGCCGTTGATGAGGCGATGAAGCTCGGTTACGGCTGGAAAGAGGGGCCGTTCGAGCTGATCGACCGCCTCGGCACCGGGTGGCTCAGCGAGCGATTGGTGGAGGAGGGTATGCCTGTTCCGGCACTGCTGCAACAGCTCGACGGACGCCCCTTCTATCAGACCGTCGACGGACAGCTTCAATACTTCGGCTGCGATGGTGGCTACCACGACCTGCAACGGCCAGCCGGTGTCCTGCTGTTGGCGGATATCAAGCGTCGTAGCAAACCACTGGCGGGTAATGCCTCGGCAAGCCTGTGGGATGTCGGCGACGGTGTTATCTGCCTTGAGTTCCACAGCAAAATGAACGCGATGGATCCCGATATCCTGGCGCTGATGCAGCAGGCGATAGAGATCATTCAACGCGATTACAAGGCACTGGTGATCTATAACGAGGGGAGCAACTACTCGGTGGGTGCCAACCTTGGCCTGCTGCTGTTTGCCGCCAATATCGCCGCCTGGGATCAGATTGAGGAGATGGTGGAGGGTGGTCAGGAGACCTACCAGGCGCTGCAACGCGCCCCCTTCCCGGTGGTCGGCGCCCCGTCTGGAATGGCACTGGGGGGCGGCTGCGAGTCGCTGCTTCATTGTGACTCCATCCAGGCTCATGCCGAGAGCTATATCGGCCTGGTGGAAGCTGGGGTCGGTCTGGTGCCCGCCTGGGGCGGCTGCAAGGTGATGCTGCAGCGCTGGGCCTGGCCAACAAAAAACGTCCCGGCCGGCCCTATGCCTGCCGTCATCAAGCCCTTCGCGATCATCAGCACCGCCACCGTGGCGAAGTCGGCCGCTGAAGCCAAAGATTATCTATTCATGCGGCCGGATGACGGTATCACCATGAATCGTGACCGCCTGTTGGCGGATGCCAAAGCGCGCGCTCTGGCGCTGGTGGAGGGTTATCAGCCACCTGTGCCCCAGGAGATCAATCTGCCGGGCGCCACCGCCCGAACGGCAATGGAGATGGCGTTGCACAGCTTTCGTCTGATGGGGCGGGCCACCCAGCACGATGAGGTGGTCTCCAAAGCGCTGGCAAAGGTGCTCAGCGGCAGTGATACCGATATCACCGAAACCCTGACCGAAGAGGATCTGCTGCGCCTTGAACGCAACACCTTCATGTCGCTGGCAAAGCATCCCGACACTCTGGATCGTCTGGAACAGATGCTGGAAACCGGCAAACCGCTGAGGAACTGAACTATGCCTGTCTACAAGACTCCACTGCGCGATATGCGCTTTGTCTACAACGAACTTCTCGATGCCGCTGAAATCAGCTCGCTGCCCGGTTACGAAGAGGCCACCCCTGATCTGGTCGATGCGATTCTGGAGGAGGCGGCCCGTTTCTGTGAGGAGCAGCTTCAACCCCTCAACCGCAGCGGCGATGAGGAGGGGTGCAGTTTCGATAACGGCAGAGTAACCACCCCTAAAGGTGTAAAAGAGGCTTACCAGGCTTTCATCGAGCGGGCTGGAGTTCCCTCTCCGCCGATCCTGAATATGGCGGCCAGGGCCTGCCGGAGAGCCTCAATATGATGCTGGAGGAGATCATTAGCGGCAGCAACTACGCTTTTGGTCTCTATCCCGGACTGACCGCCGGCGCCTATAACGCTATCAGCAGCTACGCCAATGATGAGCTGAAAACGATCTACCTGCCGAAGATGGTAGAGGGTCTATGGACCGGCTCCATGTGCCTCACCGAACCGCAATGCGGCACCGATCTTGGCCTGGTGCGCACCAAAGCGGTACCCCGGGAGGAGGGCGGCTATCTTATTAGCGGCACTAAAATGTTCATCACCGCCGGTGATCATGACCTTACCGAAAATATTATCCATCTGGTGCTGGCTCGCACCCCGGATTCACCGGCCGGCATCAAGGGAATCAGCCTCTTTATAGTGCCCAAAATCAAGGTTGAAGCGGACAGCTCACTGGGAGATGCCAACGGCGTCACCTGCGCTCCATCGAGAAGAAGATGGGTATTCACGCCTCATCCACCTGTGTACTCAATTTCGATGAGGCTGAAGGCTATCTGGTGGGAGACCTCAACAAGGGAATGGAGGCGATGTTCGTAATGATGAACAGCGAACGCCTGGATGTGGGTCTTCAAGGGCTGGGTGTTGCGGAGGCCTCTTACCAGGGTGCGGTGGAGTATGCCCGTGAGCGTCTTCAGGGGCGTGCATTGCGGGGTGCCAAGTACCCGGATAAGCCAGCCGATCCACTTCTGGTGCATCCCGATGTGCGGCGTATGCTGCTAATCATGCGTGCCTATACCGAAGGCAACCGCGCTCTCACCAGCTGGGTCGCCTGCGCCCTTGACCGTTCTCATCGTCATCCGGATCCCGTGGAGCGCCGGACGGCGAATGATCTGGTTGCCCTAATGACCCCCATCATCAAGGCGTTTGTCACCGACTGTGCTTCTGAGACCACCAACATCGGTATGCAGGTGCTTGGTGGTCACGGTTATATCCGCGAGAACGGCATGGAGCAGTTTGTACGGGATGCCCGCATCGGCCAGATCTACGAAGGGGCCAATGGTATTCAGGCACTCGACCTGGTGGGACGCAAGCTGCCCGCCCACACAGGCCGTTATCTCCGCAGCTTTTTCCATCCGGTGCGGCAGTACCTGGAGGAGAAAGAGAACGACTTCTCAATGCACGTCTACCTGCTACCCCTGGCCAAGGCGTTTGGCCGTTTGCAAAAAGCGACCGCATGGATCGCCAAACGGGGCATGAAAAATCCCGAGGAGGGCGCAGCCGCAGCAAGCGACTATCTTCGCCTCTTCGCCCTGGTGGCCCTCGGTTACCTGTGGATGCGTATGGCGGAGATCGGCAGGGAGAAACGCGGCGGTGACGAAGCGCTCTTCTACCAGGCAAAGGTGGATACCGCACGCTTCTATTTCGAGCGCATTCTGCCTCAGACCGGATCACTCTACGCCAACATCATGGCCGGATCGGAAGGGATGATGAAGTTCAACGATGAGGCGTTTTAATATCCGTTAGGGGGTAAAAAAGCAGGACGCTGAGAGCGCAGAGAAAAGCGTTTAGAGTTCACGAAACAATAACTCCCTGTTTTGGAGTACCGACCCATGCCGTAGTAGTAGGAGCGAACTTGTTCGCGATTAGCTTCGTAGGACACTCTTCGCGAACAAGTTCGCTCCTACAAGTGCAACTCCGTTTCAATCGGTATGGTCTTCAGGTTTATAGGACGCGGAGAGCGCAGAGAAAAGCGTTTAAGAGTTCACGAAAACCTAGTAAACTTCCCTCGATTTGGACGCA
>MOXF01000099.1_pt1 | contig 10672 bp, 15 predicted proteins | sample 1471201 | NCBI WGS metagenome assembly MOXF01 (sample SAMN05358035, study PRJNA327811) | mollusc metagenome | isolation source: Phylotype B (NB1) bacterial symbionts from gill | host: Thyasira cf. gouldii | place: Canada: Bonne Bay, Newfoundland | collected 2010-08
CAAGTTGGTGGCCGAGCCACAATCTCAGCATGGATCGTTGCTCCACGGGCGACGGCATGCTCCAGCTCTTCCAGAATCAGCGTACAAGCCCCTCCCCAATAACCAGACCGTCGCGATCCTGATCGAAGGGGCGAGGTGAAAGGTGGGCCTCATCATTTCGTACACTTGTGGCGTAGAGAGTGTCAAATACGGCAGCCTGGGTGGGACAGAGACTTTCGGCCCCACCGGCGATCATCAGTCGCTGTAGCCCATGCTTTATCGCTTCGTAAGCATAACCGATCCCCTGTGCTCCCGAGGTGCATGCACTGGAAGTGTTATTACCCGCCCACGCAGCCCAAAATGGACACTGATATTAACCGGGGTGGTATGGGCCATCATCTTGATGTAAGAGTTGGCATTCAATCCATCGGTCGAACAGTTGAGGAGCATGTTACCGAACTCGGCAATAGCACCCGTATCACCTGCAGAGGAGCCGTAGGAGACACCTACATTGCCGCTGCAAAGCGCTTCATCGCCAAGCAGGCCGGCATCCTCGAGAGCCAGCTCCGTGCTACGGACAGCCAGCTGCGCCACCCTACCCATGCTGCGCAGCATCTTCCGGTTATAGTGGAGAGGCATCTTGAAATCCTTTATCGGTGCCGCAAGACGGGTGTTTAATCCTTCATAGCGATCCCAACTATCGAGGCGAGTGACGCCGGTTTCCATTCGCTGTAAACGATTTTTTATCATTTCCCAGCTATCCCCTATTGGGATATACCGGATATTCCAGTGACTACAACACGCTTCATTTAAAACATTCCACCATTAACTGAAATTACCTGCCTTGTTATGTAGGCAGCATCTTCAGACATCAGAAAATTAACGGTACCGGCCACCTCTTCGACACTGCCGACGCGCTTCATCGGTATCATCTTCAGCGCTTCCTCAAGAGGCAAATTCTCTGTCATTTCAGTATCGATCAAGCCTGGTGCCACACAGTTCACCGTAATCTTTCTCTTAGCCAGCTCCACTGCCAGCGCCTTAGAGGCACCAATAATACCCGCCTTGGCGGCACTGTAGTTGACCTGCCCCCGATTGCCCATTTCACCTGAGACTGATGATAAAGCAACGATCCTTCCTGGTTTCCTGCGCCGAATCATTGGCATTATGATGGGATGTAACACATTATAAAAGCCATCAAGATTAGTTCTCATCACCATATCCCAATCATCTTCAGTGAGTGCCGGAAAAGCGTTGTCCCTGGCTATTCCGGCATTACATACAACACCGTAGTAGGCACCGAACTGCTCCATATCCTCTTCGATAACCTCACGGCACTGTCCGCGGTTGGATATATCAAACTGCAGCACCCGCACCATTTGCCCGGTCTCTCTAACCTGATCTGCAACAGCGTCAGCCTGACTGCGGTTGCTATGACAGTGCAGTACCAGGTCATAGTTGTTCTTCGCCAACCGAAGGGCGATCGCCTTGCCTATGCCACGGCTTGAACCCGTTACCAATACCGTATCTTTCATATTGCCGCTTCCCGTAAAAATGCTTCTCCATCTTCAGGTTGAAATACATTCAACCTGGCCGAGGCCTCCACCCCGTCCCCCTTGAGCTCACAATTGAAAACACTTAACCCGTTCTCAGCCATCATCTCCCGCTCGACCTTAAGTGAAAGTTTCTGACCTCGAGCAAAATAATCTGTTGAACTCTTGTACTTTCTTGTTCCCAGCAGAAAGCCGATCTTGGGAGAACCGCCCTGCAACCGCTCCTGAAGGCCAGCATATGCAGCTACCGCCTGGGCCACGATACTCCATACCCACCCATGCGGGAACACCCTTCGGCCCAGCAAACATTGAATCCTCCGTAATGACCACCTCTGCCATCAGCCAGCCATCACCATAGTCGACAATCTCTCTCAACAGGCTCATTTTATCAGAGTGAGGAACAAGCTCTGCAACGCTGAATTCACACATCAACACTATTCCCTAGTAGCAGCGATATATTGTTACCGCCAAATGCGAAGGAGTTACTCAGCGCATAGCGTAGTGGGTCATTGAGCACGCTATTTTCATCTACCAGATTGAGCCTCGGCAGCGCAGGATCATAGACACCGTCCCATAGATGAACCGGCAGTACGCCCCTACCCTCCTCACTGAGTACAAGCCAGCAGATACCCGCCTCAACCGCACCCGCAGCACCCAAGGTATGGCCGGTGAAGGATTTGGTTGAACTGCAGAGTGTCTTCCCGCCAAACACTTCATACATAGCCAGAGACTCCATCTGATCATTCAGTTCGGTGCCTGTGCCATGTAGATTGACATATCCAACTTCTGAGGGAGTGACCGCGGCATCCTTAATTGCTGCACTCATGCACCGCATCGCCCCCGAGCCTGTCGGGTCAGGAGCTGAAATATGATGAGCATCGGAACCCTCTCCCACACCAGCCAATTCAATCCCGGAGCGCTCACCACTGACCAGAAACAGCGCACCCCCTTCACCGATATTGATTCCATTTCTGTTTTGGCTAAAGGGGTTACAGGGTGTATCACTTACCGCCTCCAGTGAGGAGAAACCGTTCACCGTAAGCCGACACAGCGTGTCGACACCACCGGCGATAACCGCATCGCAGATCCCGGCCCTTATCAAGCGTCTGGCAGCAGCCAGCGCCTTGGCACCAGAAGAGCAAGCAGTCGAAATCCCGTACACAGGGCCATGAACTTTCAGTTCCCTGGCGATGAACTGTGCAGTCCCCCCCATCTCCTGTAGCCCGTAGTCGTAGTAAGAGGTACCTGTCCGGTAGTGGCCCACTGTTTGATCGCAGGCTCACTCTGAGCGATACCCGAGGTACTGGTGCCGATAACCACACCCACACGACCGGCACCATAACGGGAGATCATGTCTGAAACCTGATGAGATATCTGCTCCAGGAGTGCAAGGGCGAACTGGTTATTCCGGCTCTGCCAGCGCTTCTCACACATAGCCAGGCTGGGTAGGTCACCAGTGTAGATTCCAAGCGGAAGCACACGCCCTTCACTGAATGCATCACTCGGCGTGAGTGCACTCCGACGGGATGCCAGCATGTCAACAACAGCATCTTTTGAATCACCGGCGGAACAGAGTATTCCCAGGGCATTCAGATAGCATTTACCGGTACTCATAAAATCTGTTTTTCAAGTGTCTCGATTATGATTTTGTAGTTGTGCAAATGGTTGTCCACAACCAGCCCTCCTGCCCTGAAATTCACTTCCAGAAATAAGCGATCCGAGGTACCCAGAGTTCTTCGCTGTGGCGATAGCGACAGGATCCATCCATCCCCCGTCGGGTAGTGCTCTCTGATTGAAAACTCCGGCCAAAGTGAGAACTGCATAATAGCCAGAATCCCCTGAATGGGAATTTCGATATCGGTTCGGTTCTTGTGTATCAGATTCTCTCCATCGTAGACCAAGGATATCAGAGGTTGACCTTCGGGTAACAGCATCACAGACCGAATCTGCTCACTCTCCAGCCGTGTAACAATGAGAAATCGGTGCAGCTCGCCCCGTGCCTCCATGGTAACTTTCTGTTTAAGCAGCCAAGCCCCAGGTCCCTGGGATGGGGGCAGCAGCTGTAGACTCTTCGGCAATGACGGTTTGACCATCCCTGAACTGCATCCGTTCAAGAGCAGTACAAGCAGCCATATCAAGCGTGTTACTGATCTCGACATAGCTCCGCCAGCGTTGTCAGCCGGGAGCTCTCCCGGACATAGGGATTGTCGGTATCCCAGGCATAACCTGCCAAAACCGAGCTGATCATACGTTTTACCTGCGCACTCTTCTCCTTGGCGAATATCACATCCTGAAGGCGACAATCGTACCACCCGTCGACAAACTCCCTAAAGGCATTCACCCCCACCATCAGGGGTGCGGCATACTCCTGCTCCCAATCAGGTGTTTTATTACTCAGCTCTCTGTCTACCACCTCAGCTGCCAGACTTGCCGATTTGAGTGCAATGGTTACCCCTGATGAAAATACAGGATCAAGAAACTCGCCTGCATTGCCCAACAGCGCAAAGCCCTCACCATGCAGTCTCTTTACACTACTGGAGTAACCCTCTATCACACCAACAGGCGTATCAAACACTGCATCAGTGAGTACCCGTGCAAGCCGTCCCCCCTCTGAGATCAGCGTTTTCAACTGCAGTTCGGGATCCCCCGGCATCGTTGCCAGAAACTCCCTTGGTGCCACCACTCCCACGGATGACCTGCCGTTACTGAAGGGAATAAGCCAGTACCATATATCCCGATGTTCAGGATGAACTGTTACAAGAATCTTGTCCCTATCAAACTCATGTGAGCCGATATGGTCTTCGATATGTGTAAAAAGTGCCGTCCGTACAGCCAGTTCAGAGGGTTTTTCAAGATCCAAGAGACGGGGAAGCACTCGCCCGAACCCACTGGCATCCAGCGCCATCTTTGCTTCGACCTCATACGCCCCGCTCTCTTCAGAATCAACGGCTAACAGTACCTTTCCATCCGTGTTTTCGAATGCGCTAACGGTATGACCGTAGCGTATCTCAACACCCTGCTTTGCTGCTTCATCAGCGAGTAGCTTGTCGAACCGATCCCGCTGAACCTGAAATGTCGTACCCCAACCTTCAGTAAATTTCTCACTGAAGTTGAAAAAATCATATTCATCACCCCAGGTGAAGGCAGCACCATTTTTAAACTGAAAGGCCGCATCCTGTACTGCCTCCACCATTTCAGCCTCCTCGAGAAATGTCATGCATTGAGGCAGCAGGCTCTCTCCTATTGAGAAGCGTGGAAAGTGCTCTTTTTCAAGCACAAGCACCCGATACCCCCGCTTGTTAAGCAGTGCAGAGACCACCGCTCCCGAGGGCCCGGCACCGATAACGACCACATCAACACTACAAAATGATGATTCCATATTAATTGCTCCAAGGTATTAATCTGGTCACTCTCCACCTACTCGGAAAAAGACCGCCCACACGTCCATAGTACTCTAATTCGCCACACGTTAAATGAACCTAGGCTTTTCTCATTGTGGGTGCTATCAGCCACACCAAACTCAGCCCCACCAGCACAGTTAGCCCAAAATGGTGCAGCACAGGTGTTCTGCTCAGCGCAAGCAGACCAAATGCCAGCAAGCTCGTGCATATCGAGAGAGAGACCGCAAGCCAGGTATAAGGCGACTCGTCTGTCTCGATTAGAAAAATCCCCATATCGAGACCAATACCCAGGACCAGAATCAATGCCATGAGATGAAAAATATTGACCCCCTGTCCTAGCCCAACCAGCAGCGCAAGGGTAAGGATCGAGGCGATCAACGGCGGCAATACCACCCGCCAGACTTCACGCCCATAGCGCACAAACAGGAGTAGAAAAACAGACAGATAGGCGGCCACAACCAGATTAATAATCTGCAACCGGTAGCTACTCATAAGGTGAGAGATATTTGCCACCTGATCGACAAGATATATGGCTTTTTCTGTCTCAGCAAGCTCGGCCAACTTAACCTTCAACTGATCATTGTACGCACCGGAAAAATGTATCACCGTTGCTGCGGAGCCCGCTGATCGTGAGACTATAAGATGCCTCCACCCCTCACTGCCATTCAACTCAAGCCAGCGTTGTGGCGTCAGGGTGTTACCATGCTCCTGTGTAAAGCGATCTCCAGCTTCGCTGGCTCTGCTCTCTGGCAGTTTCAACAAATCGTATAGGGCGTTCAACTCACCCTGGTATAGGTGACCAGTCAGGCGCTCGTTTTCAGCCTGCCGTTGAAGCGAGGGAAGCACCCTGGAGAGCGCCTGAAAATCATCAAACAGCTCCGCCTCCCTCAGCCTCTCAAGGAGGGGAGCCAAACGCTCCTCCTCTTGCAGACACTGCTCCAATGTTTCAGCACTTATCAGTAGGAAAAAACTACTACTACCGAGCCCAAGCAGATCCTGAACATGCCGCTCCTGCTCAAGAAGTTGTACAGGAGAAGTCTGAAGTAGGCGGATATCGTCACGGCCCTCACTCCTCCAAATAAAAACCGATGCGAGCAGCAATAAACAGAGAAAAAAACCAGCCAAAACCCGACTTTGATCAACCCTCGGAAAACTTCGCCTCACCCGGCTAAACAGTTCAGCAGCAGCCAGTGGCTGCAGGGCATCATCCGGGTAAAGAGCGGGAAGCAGATAACCACGGTCAACCAGGAACCGATCAGGCCTGCAACAGCAAAGGTTGCCATCTGCTGAAGACCCGGGAAGGGGGCAAGGGCCTGGGCTGCATAAGCGGTGACACTGGAGAGCAACCCAAGAAGAAGACCAGGAAGAATCCTGCGCAGAACCACTCCAGCAGTAGAGATATGACGCTCACAGAGAAAGTGGAGCGCATAGTCAACCGAAACACCCACCAGACCAGCCCCAAAGGCAAAGGTCACAAGGTGAACCCGCTCAAATATCAGAATGGTCACTGCAGTTGCTAAAATGCAACCAACCCCCACAGGTATCAGCATCAACAGCAGCGGTTTGAAACGGCGAAAAACAAGCAGTGCCGCTATGATAATACCCAACAGGGAGCCAGCGCCGATGGTCGATATTTCTGAACGCGCCTGCTTCGCCCCTGCAGCAGCATGCATTAGCATACCGGACATACTCACAGTGACGCCTTGCGCTGCAAATTGCGCTTTATGACGATCTACAATAGCCAGCACCCCACGCTGCAGTTCCGGCAGAAACGGGGAGGCGGTAAGCACTGTACTCAGCATATATGTCGGCTGCTTCGCAGCAGTGACTTTCAGCAGGCCGTTTGAGAGTCCAATCTTCAACGCAGAAAAGCTGTTGAAGGCGCGTTCTGCAGCAAGGCCAAACGGGTCATCGATGACGGCAATTTTACCTGTAGAGAGAGGTGAGAATATTCTTAATATCGCCCGCTCTCTGACCCGCTCATACTCCCCCGCCAGTAACTGCTTGCGAACCCTTGCGTCCAGAACAGTAAATCGATAGGGAAAAAGCTCCTCCTGGAAATCTATCAACTCCGCCTTTGGGAGCTGCCATATAACCTTTCCGACATACTCACTCTGCTCCAGACCATCTGCCATCACGCTTACTGCATGGCGGACCTGTTTCTCGTCACTCCCGGAGAACAAAAGGATAAAGCGATTAGAGAAACGCGCAGTCATCTTCTCTGCAGCATTACGTACAACAACCTGCTGATCTGATTGCGGTAGGAGAGTAAAGATGCTGCTATCAAACAGAAGCTCTTTCTTCAGTGCAAAAAAACAGATCAAAGTAATGAACAGCACCCAGCTAAAAAGTGCCGCTCTCTGCTTATACGTTTTGCGGCTCATCGACTCAGTTCATGAAAGTGTATTCGAGTATAGTCACCACCGCTTTCGTATAAGACAACCTCGCGGAGCAGCGTATCCCCCTTGAGTTCGACACGGCTGACCACCTGTTTTATGACTGCATCAAGGGGTATCAACTCCGCCCGCCACTGCTGGTTCGCCTGTTCGCCGGATACTGCAAAGTAACCTGATAGACGATTCCAATCTGCTGTGAATACAGCAAAAAAGATCTCACTTAGAACGCCCACCATCGGATTAGTCTCTGAATCGAGGCTGACAATCTCTCGCTCACCCTGCCGGTTGACGATAGCTGTCGGGGTTAAGACCACCTTACTCTGCACAGGCTCCTTTGTTTCCCACAGGATCTCAGCATCGCGTTGATAGGAAAAGAGACCTGAAGAGTTGAGATATGCATCCACTACACTCAGATACTTCTCCTGGGTGAATCGCCCTTGAAGCTGCTCAGGCTTATCAGACAGCATCGCCAACTCCTGAAAAGAGAGTTCAGCATAAGTTGTCAGTGGAAAAAACAGCAGTATCACTCTCAAAACAATTGATTTCACTCAGCTACTCCCAATTTTTTGAGAAGCACACTTGGAGAGCACAGCAGCATCTCCCCGTTCTCCATATCCACTGCCACCTGAACAGTGTAAGCCTTGGTCAATCGTTTTCCGCTCTCCACGTCTTCGATCTCATAATCGACTTTAAGCCGATTTTCCCACTCAACCAACCGAGCCTTGACACGTATTTTTTGTTGGAAACGGATGGGCTGGGCATAACGTATGCGGGCATCAATAACAGGCCAAGCATAGCCGGACGCCTCCATCTGGGGGATATCATAATCAACCTTTGCCATGAGGCGCATCGCGCCACTTCCAGATACTTGAAATAGTGGCCGTGCCAGACAACCCGCATAGTATCGACATCATGAAATGGGACATCAACCACAACCTCTTCTTCAATCATCAACTATCCTCGGTACGACTACCGTTAACCCGATACAATACCCTTAGCCGGAACATCGCCCCAAAAAGGATAAAAATTAAACCATTGCAGTGGCGCCTTCAGGCAGTAGTGCTGCAAACGCTTCGCATACTCCTGCACAGCGCTATCAAGCACCTGGGCACGCTCTTTTCGGGGCAGGGCAAAACGCTCCGTGAACTGCTCGATATAGATACTATATCGAGCCTGCTGCTTGATGCAGAACATAAGGTAAACGGGGCACTTCAGCAGACCGGCAAGGATAAAGGCACCTTGGGGCATAGGGGCCGCTGCACCGAGAAAATCAACCATTGAGATCCTCTCCATACCTGTTACCGGTGTTCTGTCACCTGCTATAACAACATACTCTCCAGCAGCGACACGCTCGGACAAGATCATCGCGGTGGCAGGAGACATATCGGTAACCTGCAACATCTCAACGTGATCAAACCGGTTAACCTTATTGATCAGTGAATTGAACTTTACCGCATGCCTGGTGTGTACAAGTATGGTCAGGCGAATATTGGGGATCTGGTGTGCCAGGGCGCTGCAGATCTCAATATTACCAAGGTGCGAAACGACAATGATACCCCCTTCCTGTTTCCCTTCGATCATCTCGATAACTGCGGGAGTCTCAAAAACAACATCCTCCCTCTTGATGTGCCCCATCCAGACCAAAAATTTATCAAGCAGCATTTCTCCAAACTGCAGAAAATGACTGAATGATGAGAGTGAACCACGCTGCTCAGGTACGAGAAATGTTACCACCCTCCGAATATACTGCCCCGATGAAGCCCTAGCTTCCTTCTTCATCAGAAAGTAATAGCCCATCACAGGATAGAGGATGAGTCGAAAACCGATCCTGCCAAAAATCCTATAGATCAAGAGTAGCGCTCTCATACCAAGTAGGGTCCCAGCCTCCTGTACCCTGGACCAGTGTCTATCCTGCATCTGAACCCAGCCTCCGCATGATAATGCCAGGCAGGCGATAGAGCATACCGAAGAAAAGTCGCGTGTGCATAAGTGAGATCAGCACATTGTCATGCAGTGCATCGAAGTGCGACACACCGTCCTGCGGATAGCGCACCTTAGTCGGTAGATTCAATACCTTGCCACCACGCCATATCCATCGAACCATCACTTCAGTATCAAAATCCATCCTGTCACCACACCGCTCTTGCTCCAACTGCTCCACCGTCCTGGCCAGCGGGTAGACACGAAATCCGCACATTGTATCTTTAACAGCAAAGGAGAGGGTATTAATCCATACCCATATATGAGTCAAATAGCGGCCGTAAAGTCTGACCCTGGGTACAGATTCATCGTAGTCGGGGTAACCGGTGATCATGGTATCTGGATTCGAACTTGCCGCTGCAATGAATGCCGGCAAATCCTCATGATTATGCTGCCCATCTGCATCGATTTGGAGTGTATGAGTATATCCGCCCTCCAGCAGCATCCTCATACCCGCCTTGACAGCAGCACCTTTGCCACTATTTTGGGGAAGGCGTAAAAGCCTTACCCGCCCTGAATGCCGCTCGCTCAGACTAGTCAGCACTTCCTGACAGGGAGGACCGCTTCCATCATCAACCAATAGCACATCGTGACGGTAAGTCAGAAGATTACTGAGGGTCTCCTCTATGGCATCCTCATGATCAAATACAGGAACCAGGATCGCGGCTCTGAAACCGTTATTACTGAATGAAGCAGATCCGGCCACTGGAGTGAACCCCCTTTTCTGATTTGAACTCAAACACAAGCTTCCCGCTCTCACGCCGATACTCAAGTATCAGGGCAACCTGATATTCCGGCATTATCACCTGCTGGAATTTCACCACCTCCAGGCAATCGAAGCGACCGGTTAGCGGTAACAAACGGCGACCGAATGCTTCCGCCCAGTGTACTTGAACGACTCCAGGAAGAATGGGATGACCCTCGAAGTGACCATCAAAATAGAGCAGCTTTGGGGGTATTCTCAGCACTATTTCGGCCCGGTCACCTTCTATCAGCTGACTCAATATATCGGGCCATTCGACCGGCTTCTCCTCAAATAGCGTACGTAGTGAACTCAGTGGTAGCTTTCCCTGTGGATTGAAAGGCATCTGCTCAACGAAACGCCAACGACGAGGAAGGATAACAGCCTCAAAGTGTGGTACAAGCGTCTGCTTTAAATTTCTGACCACCACCTTGCGCCCCAGGTGTTCGAGCTCACGTTCACCCTCTGGCGTCAGCTGGAGAACTACTGCCGTCTCCACACGCTTGCGTTCAAGGGTCAGTACCTTGACATTTTTTACCCAGGAACTTGCTATCAGCTGCCGCTCAATGGCGGCAAGAGAGACGCGTCTTTCCCTCAATTTTCACAATTCCCGTCTACACT
>MOXF01000100.1_pt1 | contig 10672 bp, 12 predicted proteins | sample 1471201 | NCBI WGS metagenome assembly MOXF01 (sample SAMN05358035, study PRJNA327811) | mollusc metagenome | isolation source: Phylotype B (NB1) bacterial symbionts from gill | host: Thyasira cf. gouldii | place: Canada: Bonne Bay, Newfoundland | collected 2010-08
GGGTCTATTGTGTGATAATTTTGAAGATCTTGAATTGCCGGAATATGACGCAGAACTTCTGGGACGGACTACTAGTGTCGCGGGAGGCAGGATGCCGTGAGCGACCAGGGACGTATTTACAGCATGTCCTGAAAAGGCGTTACTGCACCCCTATGGCACGGACTTATTGAGAAGTTACTCGATTGCATCGTAAATAGGTGATAATCACCAACAATCTTGGCGTAACGTTTCCGCTCCCAACTCACGCTTCTTGCCCAAATCCATGTGGGCAATCGACACCGACCCCTAGGAGCCTGACGGTGCCTATTCTCGGACAGGCTCCTAGAGAAAGTAATCCATAAAGAGGTACCACGAATAGTTACGGCTGGTTTTGGTCAAAAGCCACAATCAGCCAGGTTGCAGATTCTGCAGCTCTAAGTCGATCACGGACGGCAGAGTCTGGAGCGTAAGGTCTGCTGCCGTTTGTCGTGGAAATTGCGAGCCGGTCGGGTGTTTCGGCGTTACTGTCTTCCCCTTTACCTCGGCCCCATCCAGTGGCTTACCGCTTGGTGACTTCGATCGTGCTTGTCCCTTTCGGCGGGTTCGTGCCGGGTAACTGGCATTACTGGTTTTTTACCACGACCGGTATCAGTAGGTGTCTCGGCGCTGGCTGTTGTGCTGGTGAACCTGCTGGTCAGCCTGGTCTTGCCGCCTCGTGCGCTACCTCGCCTGGACTTCTCACTGGGGATTCCGGATATTCACCGTACCATGGTGGTCGTTCCCACCTTTTACAGGCTCCCGCGAAAGAGAGCAGGAACCAAGGAATCAGAAGTAACCGATTGGCGATTTTGCCTGCCGGGTTCGAATAAAGGCGTTTGATATGAAGCGGTATATCGCTGAAGGTAACACTAAGAGAGTGAGCTTGGGCTCAGTCGCGCACAAACAAGGAAGGCAATCCAATGTCATCGCAAAAAGGTAACGGTGATTCGGGTAACTCCTGGGGTGGTGGTGCCAACGTCAATCCGCCCGATCTTGAAGATCTGATCCGACAGGGGCAGGATCGTATCAAACAGGCGATACCGGCGGGTGGCCCCCGTGGAGTTATCCTCCTGGCTGTTGCCATGTTGGTCGGTCTGGGAGCATGGACCGCCTATTACACCGTGCCGAGCGACTCTGTTGCGGTCGTGCAACGTTTCGGTAAATATCTGGAGGATGTTCCTCCGGGACTCCATTTCAAGCTGCCGTTGGGCATTGATACGGCGATCATCGTCCCCGTCAAACGGCAATTGAAGCAGGAGTTCGGATTCACAACTCCGGGCGCGAGCGATCCTTACCAGAGTCCCCGTGATGGCAGGCGCGAAACTGAAATGGTGACCGGTGATCTCAATGCCGCACTGGTGGAGTGGGTGGTTCAGTACCGCATATCAGACCCCTTCAAATATCTCTTCGAGGTGCGTGAACCGGGTGCGACCCTGCGCTATGTGTCCGAATCGGTGATGCGTGAAGTGGTAGGTGATCGTACCGTGGATGAGGTGATTACCATCGGTCGTCAAGAGATAGAAACCGAAGCACTGACCAAGATGCAGGCGCTCTCGACTAAATACGTCATGGGCATCAGCATCGACCAGGTGCAATTGAAAAACATCAATCCGCCCGCGCCGGTACAGGCCTCGTTCAACGAGGTCAACCAGGCTCAGCAGGAGAAAGAGAAACTGATTAACGAAGCGCGGCGCGATTATAACAAGGTGATTCCGCTGGCCGAGGGCGAAAAGGATCAGCGCATCCGTGAGGCCGACGGTTACCGCCTCAAACGGATCAACGAAGCAGAAGGGGATGTTGCCCGTTTCAACGCCCTGATGGCGGAATACAACAAAGCCCCGGAAGTGACCCGTCGTCGCATCTATATCGAGACCCTGCAAGAGGTCATGCCGGGTATTCGCAACAAGATCATTGTTGATGATCAGATGCGTGGCATCCTGCCATTGCTGAACCTCGACGCCCAACAGGTGGCCAAACCATGAAGATCATATCAATCGCAATGATGGCGGTGTTGGCCATTGGCACCTACGTGGTGATGAGTTCGCTCTATACGGTGGATGAAGTTGAACAGGTGATTATCACCCAGTTCGGCAAGCCGGTCGGCGACCCCGTCACGGAGGCGGGATTAAAATTCAAGATTCCCTTCATTCAGGAGGTTAATCCAATCGATAAACGCGTGCTTGAGTGGGATGGCAATCCATCAGACATGCCCACCAAGGACAAACTCTATATCTCGGTTGATCTCTTTGCCCGCTGGCGCATTACCGATCCGCTTCAGTACTTCTTGCGCTTGCGCGACGAACGCAGCGCCCAGTCTCGCCTGGATGATATTCTCGGCAGCGAGACCCGTAACGCCATCGCCAAGCATGAACTGATCGAAATCATTCGTACCACCAAAGATCGAGTACCACTGCGTGATTCCCTGCTGACCGATGAGGAACGGAAGCTGAACATGGGTACCTGGTGCCGATCCAGAAGGGACGCCAAGGGGTCGAAGAGGAGATCTTTACCGCAGCGGCCGAGAAGGTGAAAGTGTTTGGTATTGAGCTACTCGATATTCGGTTTAAACGTATCAACTACAACGATAGCGTGCGGCCGAAGATCTATGATCGAATGATCAGTGAACGGCGGCAGATTGCAGAACGCTTTTTGTCGGAAGGTAATGGAGAGGCCGCCCGGATTCGCGGTAATCGTGTGCGCGACCTGAACAAGATCCAGTCAGAAGCCTATCGTGAAGTGGAAGAGATTCGCGGTGTGGCCGATGCCAAGGCCACTGAAATTTACGCCAGCGCCTACAACAAGAGTCCCGAGTCTGTTGCGTTTTATGAGTTCACCCGAACCATGCAATCCTACAAATCCATTATCGCCAACAACACCACTCTGGTGCTTTCAACGGACAGTGACCTGTTCAAGTTTTTGAAAGGTATGACACCAGATCAGGCTACCACTGTGGGTGTCCAACAATGAAATTGCACTTCCCGAACCCAAGCCGCAGTTTGATGAGAGCCATAACCGTGTCATGTTTTGGGGATATGATCGAGCGATGGAGGTCTCTTTCTATCTTGAAACGGCCGCCCTCAAGCGGCTCTGTCCCGAGATGAGTAATGCCGAAGCGGGATTTCTGAAGGCCTTCGATACTTCGCGGGAGAAGATCTACGAGGTTGCGGACAAGGTCTATCGGCGCGGTGGTGGGGGTAAAGGAACCTATGCCTACGTCTTAGCAGCGGAGGATTTTTGATGGAAATCGTTACCGCCGCCAACATGTAAGCGAAATAACACAACTCCCGTAGTGGAAAAGCCGCAGGCGCCTTCCACCGTTTACGCCGAAGCATGGATGTGAGTTGTTATATTTTTTGGTTGCCAATAAAGTAATTATTCAGCATGAATGCTGATCTTATTTTAAGGCACCCCTTTGCCTCACTCATGGTTGGCTTTGCTCTATGAAAGGGAATGCCTGTCGCCATAGAATCATCTGTAGGAGCCCCGCCCTCGGGGCGATAGAATTTTGCAGAGAGTGTGCAACGTTCATCACGGCGAGGGCGCCCCTCCTATCTGTAAACCGGCATGTCTGCCATCTATGGCAATAACCTGGTGCAGTGCCTGAAACGGGTATTCAACATCGACATCGAGACCTGCGTGGTGTGTGGTGGGCGGCCAGGATCATTCTGTTTTCAGAATCTAATAAATCCAATCCTCATTTGCCAGGGGAGAGGTATTTAAGGTTTGCTTACTTATTCGCCAATTAGGCAGAAACTGATCCATCCATTCTATAAACTGGTGGTTGTGATTACGTTCAAGTAAATGAACGAGTTCATGCACCAAAATATATTCCAGGCACTCCGGTGGCTTTTTAGCCAGCTCTAGATTCAACCAGATACGGCGCTGCTCAATATTGCAGCTACCCCATTTGGTTTTCATCTTTTTGATACCCCAGTCCTTGATTCGCCTTGCCCACAACGGGCTGCCATTTTTCGAGTAGCTCAGGATGATTTTCTTCAACTCTTCCCGGTACCAGACATTGAGCAACTTCTCTTTGGTCTCTACAGTTGCCCCCGGCCTGACGCACATCTTCAATTTGCCAGACCTCAACAGTTTGATCTCTGGTTTGGCTTCCAGCTCAATCAACTCAAGGCGGCAGCGTTTACCGAAAAAATAGTGGCACTCGCCGGAGACGTATCGCCTTTCAGATTGTCGCACCTGATCCTTGAATACCTGTTGCTGTTTTTTAATCCAGCTCAGTTTCGAGACCACGGCTAGGCGAACGTTGTCGTCCGTGATATGTTTCGGCACCGCCACCCGCACGCGCCCATCGGCGGATAGACGCGAGGTGGAGGTTCTTTATCTCCTTCCTCACTACCTGCACCGCAATTCCGTTTACTGTCAGCATCTCTTTCGCCTTGGTCAACTCAGTCATACTCGGATTGATTCTTGATGAGTTTGATCACCTCATCGAGCTTGGCGTCATACTCACCCAGTTCTTCCCTGACTACGTATTCCACATCACGCGTCTTGAAACGATTGTGCTTCCAGTCAGCCTTCTTGGTGTAACGGATTGCCGTATCGATGCGCGTCACCAGCTCCTCATTGTGATCCAGGTTATCGTATAGCGACTGCTTGCCCCGGGTATCCATCGAATTCGGATAGGGTGTAGTCCCTCCTGGAGCAGCAAGCTCTTGCGCCAGCTTCTTAACCTCTTTCAGGTAGGCCTCATAATCCAGGGCCTCTTCACGCCGCTGTTCGATCAGCGCCCCCAACAGCTCGGACATCTTTTCATAGTATTTGGGATTGATCGGCTGGCCGTCGATGATCACCTTGCGGATATTGTTCTCAATCGTCTCGGCCATCGCTCGGGCACCTTGCCGTCCTTGCTCTTTCCTTGATACTGCGCCGCTTTGGCGATAATCAGCTCGACCAGCCCCAGCTCCTCGAAGTCGACCACCGTCTCGCTCTCTTCGGCGCGGATGTAGGTATCGAGCAGGCGGCGCATGGCAGGTTCGTACTGCTTCATATTCACTTCGTCCTTCGATGCCAGCTTGATCTCCTGCCGCATCTTGCTGAAGTGTTCTACCTCGGCCTTGATCTCCTGCGCCTCTTCGGCGCTGTACCCTGCTGCCGTCATCTCGTTGGCGAGGTTGGCATAGGCACGCACCAAAGCGGCAACGCTCTTATAAAGCGCGACCCGCTTGGCCTCGTTTAGCTTGAGCGCTTCGCTGTCGGCAACATCGCCGCAGAAATATCGCTGGTAATCAATCAGTTCTCTGGGCTCCAGCACCGGTTCACAGAGGCTCTTCACCGTCTCTCGGGCCTCTTCCAGCTTCTCCCGGCTTTTATCCAGCCGGTTGGTCAGCAGGCCATGCACATCCTCCTTGTCGTAGGTATCGAATGCGCCGCTGGTGTAGTCGTGAATGGAGGTCTCCAGGCTATGGAACAGATCCTTGTAATCGACGATATAGCCATACTCCTTGTCGTCACCGTCCAGCCGGTTGACGCGGCAGATCGCCTGAAATAGCCCGTGGTCCTGCATCTTTTTGTCGATATAGAGGTAGGTGGCCGAGGGGGCATCGAAACCGGTCAGCAGTTTATCGACCACGATCAGCAGGCGCATCTGGCCCGGCTCCTTCTTGAACTGCTGCTTCACCCGCTTCTCGAACTCCTCGGCCCGGTTGATCGCCTCCTCCCTGGGTACCTCAAAGTAGTCGGCCAGCATCTGCTGATAGATCTCGTATTGGTGCAGCTTTTCGGTATAGCCCTCGCCGGTCTCCTCGCCTTTAATGTCGGCCGGTGACGGCAAGTAGCTGGTGACGATGGCGCACTTGCCTTTCAATTCGGTCCGGGTAAACAGCTCATAGACCTTGCAGGCTGGTAGATACTGGCGCAGACCAGCATGGCATTACCACGACCGCTCATCAGGCGCGGCCGCTTTTTCATATCCATCCAGATGTCGTTGACGATCATCTCCAGCCGCTCTTTGCTGGAGAGCACCTTCTGCATGGTGCCCCAGCGCTGTTTCAACTGCACTTTGGCCATGTCGGTGAGTCCGGCGGTATTCACCTCGAACCACTCATCTACCTTTTCCGGAGAACGAATGTACTGGTCGATATCCCGCGCCTCGTACTGCAGGTCGAGTACCACCTTGTCGTTCACCGCCTCGTCGAACTTATAGGTGTGGATAAATGAGCCGAAGACCTCGATGCTCTTCTGCTTGTCCTTCTTCAACAGCGGGGTGCCGGTAAAGCCGATAAACAACGCCTCGGGCAGGATCGCGGTCATCGCCTTATGCAGCTTCCCTGACTGGGTGCGGTGGCACTCATCGACAAAGACAAAGAGGGTGCCTTTTGCCCTGTAGTCACTCGGCAGCTGTTTCATCAACTCGGTGATGTAGTCATCGGTCGCCTGCTTGTCGCTCTTCTCGCCGCCCTTGCTGAACTTATGGACCAGCGAGCACAACAACCAAGGTGCTGGCTCGTTGAGGGTGGCGACCAGATCGCTGCCGCTGCGGGTGCGGTAGATCGCCTCGTCGACCCCTTGATAGACCCCCTCGATCTGCTCATCCAGCTCGGTGCGGTCGGTGACTACCAGCACGCGGGCATTCTCCACATTCTCGCGTATCCACTTCGCCAACCAGACCATGGTCAGGCTCTTACCCGAGCCTTGGGAGTGCCAGATGATGCCGCTCTCGTTGTCCCGAACGCGCTGCTGCGCCGCCTTCACGCCAAAGTACTGGTTATGACGGCAGAGTTTTTTTGTTCCCGCGTCGAAGACGATAAAGTTGTGGATGATCTCCAGAAAGCGCCTCTTGTTGCAGAGGTGGAGAATCTCGAAGTCGAGGATCTCATTGACTGACTCGATATCATCGACGGCGAGGTATTTCCTGCGCCGATCATCTACAGCGGCGTTATAGGCAGGGTTCTCCTCCTTCCAGTGGTAATAGTGTTTAGCTTGCGTCTGGATGGTGCCGTAACGCAGTCCCTGGGAGTCATTGCCCGCCATCACCAACTGCATGGTGGTGAAGAAGTCGCGGATGAAGGTCTTTTTCTGGTTATCGAGGTTCTGCTGTATCCCCTCATCCACGCCGACGCTGGCGCGCTTCAGTTCGATCACGCCAAGGGCGATACCGTTGACGTAGAGCACCACATCGGGGCGCTTGGTGTTGTCGCCCTTTACCGTCACCTCCTCGGCAATGGCGAAGTCGTTGTTGAGAGGGTTCGCCCAGTCGATGAGCCAGACCGTCTTGTCCTGCCTGCCCTGACCCTGTGGCACCTTCACGCCGTAGCGCAGGTCGCTGTAGACCGCCTGGTTGGCATGGTAGAGCTTCTTGCCATCACCTACCGCAGCAGCGCGTTTGAACTTGCGAATGGCCTTGCCCGCCATCGCCTCGTCCACCCCCTGCCGCATCAGCCAGTCGCGCAGGTAGCCCTCTTCGATGTTCGAATTATCGGCACGCTCCTGCCAGTCGCCGTAATAGTCGTACCCCAGTTGCTTCTGGAACAGCGCCACCACGCGGTTTTGCGTGGTACGCTCAAGCTGGCCTACCTGGCTCATTCCGACTCCTCCAACACCTTCCAGTGACCGCCCTTGGCCGGGCCGATTCGTTCGATCAACCCGTCCTGTTTCATCCTGTTGAGCTGATATTTGACGCCATTCTCAGTTATATTGCCCAGTATTTCAGCTATCTCACGTCGACTTGCCTCGGGTCTATCGCGCAATAACTGAAGAATCCTTTGGCTGGTTTTCTGGGTAGTTTTCTGGGTAGTTTTCTGGGTAGTTTTCTGGAGCGTTTTCCCTGGAAATTCGGATGTCGTGTCTTGCCCGGACTGCTCCACCGCGAAAGGAAAGGTAATCCACAAACCGCTATGTTCGTACTGCAACAGCGGTACAGGGACGGCAGCCGCCGCACAGGCGTCCATGATGCGCTCGATACCACGACCCCAGGACTCGATCATGCCCGCGCGAAAGAAGGCATTGGCCACGTCGGGATTGAACGGCTGTGAGGCGTGCTTGGCCAACAACTTCGCCACATCCCAGTCGGTCGGCAAAATACCCGGATTCCAGATCATCAGCTTGTCGGCATAGACGCTGATCTGTATCGGTACGCCGCTGGCATACTCCTTATGTACCACTGCATTGAGGAGCGCCTCGCGCAATGCCGCCTCCGGCACCGGCCAAGTCTCAATCCGCTGCAGGCCTTCGTAGGAGATCCATGCCTTAAGGTATTTGGTCTTGAGAATCTCGATGGTCCGGTTGACCTGCAGCAATAGGCTGCCGTGTACCTCATCCTGATAACGCAAATCCACATTGTTGTCGAAAAACCCCACCTTTAACCAGGCACCGACAGCGAATCGCTCCGGGTCGGCGTGGAACAGCAACAACGCAGCGCGTTTGAGATAGCCGCCCTCAATCAGGTGCAATTTATCCAGCAACACCGCATCCGTCTCATCCAGGATCTCAGCGGAGAGACGCTGGCTCTTCTGCGCCTGCCTGCGGAACCAGGCGAGCGCGGCGTCATCCATATCGGCAGCGCTGACATACGGAACCGGCACGCCATCCCAGTGACGTCCCTGCTTTTTCAACAAAAACCGATCCAGCGCCGCCCCCTTCAGCTCCTGTTGGTGCTGCGCTGCGGTAGTGATACTGCCCCTTGTAACTGATTGGATAGGGGTATGGCTCGACCACGATCTCCAGCAGTTGCCTGCCGGCCTCTTGCAACAAATTCACATCGACAATAATGCCCAGCAGATCGCGCACCTTGTTCGGAAGGGTCTCCAGCAACTGCCGCGCATCGGCGACACCTACCGCCTCACCGGCATCGTTGCGCCCGATGACCAGCACGCCACCATCTGCATTGGCGAAGCCGCAGATCCATTTCAGGTACTCATCCCGCCACGACGCCTTCCACTCCATGTGTTGCGACTCACTCATGGCGTGGGCCTCCCGTGTGAGGGTGAGCGGTACAAAAGCACCGCGCTACAGATTTTACTCTTCCTCCTGTCGCCGTAATCGCCGTAGTCCCGTTGCTTCTGGAACAGCGCCACCACGCGGTTTTGTGTGGTACGCTCCTTTTGCCCGATCTCGCTCATATCAGTCTCGTTTTTCCGGTTAGCAGTTGCTGCATCATGCCTTGTTTGAGTTGTTGGGTTTTGGTGAGGCGTTTATTTAAGGCATCAACTTCTTTATCCATGTCAGATAAAATGTTCGCTATGGCCTTTTGCTCTTCCAAGTTGGTTGGCACAGCTTGAAGTACAGCTTCAATAGTTGATGCATTCAAACTAGGAACTCCAGATGCTTCGTTGTAAGACATCCAATCGATTACACAAAATTTATAGTATATAAATTTCGCCTGATAGCCTTCACTAATTTCTGAATAGAACAAGGTGTCAACAGTCCAAAATGGACTATCCATATATACAGGCTTATCAATGGTTCCCTTTCTTCCAATGAGTACAGATGGTTTGTTATACAGGGCTGTATTAGTCCTGCCTATCTCACCACCTGTTGCCAGTATTGGATAAATTCCATTTTCATAACCTATTTCTTTTTGACTTTTCCCATGCCTTATAGACAATGCTTTACCTAATTCGACAATCTCCCAATCCTCCGGAATTTCACCCAGTTCGGTCTGTTTGTAGCCGGTGTGGGTTTTATCAACCGGCTCCTTGCCATCCATGGCATCGCCCGATAAGTGCATCCCTGCACAAAACGGCGGTAGGCGCTTTTTGCCGGTGAGCAGTTGCTGCATGGCGGCGGTTTTGATGGCGCGCTTTTTGGTGATGAGACTTTCCAGTGAGGTGATTAGGGCATCGACATCGGAGAGTGCGTTGGCGATGGCGGTTTGTTCTGCACTCGAAGGGTATGCAATACTATAATTTGCAAATGCAATACCGGTTAACTGAGGAACGCCACTACTCTCACTAAAAACATCAATCATGTGATTTATATAGTTTGCTAGAAATTTATTATTAACTCCCTTTTTTGGAAAAAGCACAATAAGTCTTCCTATCGCACCGAATCCACCGCTACGGCATATTGCCGTACCCAAACCAACCCCCCTTCCAACTACTGTAACAACTTCTCCAGAATACTCTGGATAAGTGTAATAACCATATATGCCAGGGACATCAACGGTATTTGAAAAAACCGGATAACAATATTTAGAATCAGATTCGGACGAATAATTTGGATCAACATCCTGGCCGACAGATATATCGCAGATTTTGCCTATTTTAATCACATCCCAATTATCAGGGATAACCCCAGCTTCCGTCTGTTTATACCCTTCAGGTATCACTAAACTATCCATCACTCTTCTTCCTCGGCATCACGTGCTTGCTCGGCCTGATGCCTTAACTGAGCTTGCACCTTGATGCGCTCTTGTTGCAACTCCTGTTGTAGCTCCTGCTCCGTGGGGAGGTAGGCCAGGTACTTGGATGCGAAGAGTTGCTGGCTATCAACCAGTACGCTGTATTTCGCCAGGGCTTCGCTCTTTTGGCTGCAGAGGATTAGGCCAATGGTGGGGTTGTCGTCGTCGCCCTTTTGGTGTTGATCGTAGATGCGCACATAGCTGTCCATCTGCCTACTGTCTGGTGGTGAGTTGCCCAGTTTGAGGTCGATGGAGCAGGAAGCATTTCAGTTGAAGTTGTAGAAGACTAATCGAGAA
>MOXF01000101.1_pt1 | contig 10646 bp, 8 predicted proteins | sample 1471201 | NCBI WGS metagenome assembly MOXF01 (sample SAMN05358035, study PRJNA327811) | mollusc metagenome | isolation source: Phylotype B (NB1) bacterial symbionts from gill | host: Thyasira cf. gouldii | place: Canada: Bonne Bay, Newfoundland | collected 2010-08
GGAGCTGGATCAGAGTCAGGCGTGGTCTGATGATGAAGTCGATCCTGCACCGGAATTCGAGTATGACCAGACGGTGGGCTGGTAGCTCTCTGCTTCCACAACTGAGTATACAAATTCGCAGGCGTGTTTAAGGCCTGTGCCAAGCCTTCTTGTGCTTCTTTTTTCCAGTTGATGGGTTATAGGTAGAGACAAGCCATTTTTTCGGTATTTTCGGTGTTTGGCGGGGTATCAGTATAATCACTACCGTCAAAATCGGTGGGGCTGGTGGGTGATACCTCTCTGAATATCGTGATTTTGGTTGATTTTATGGGTTGAAATTCCTATCCTTCTCTCTCTACTCATCTCCAGCGCTGTACAACTGTTGAATAGCAGCAAAATCGTAGTGCTTCAATAGCCTCTTCAGTCCAGCAGCCAACGCCTTGTCGTGATAGGCTATTTTTTCAACCACCCTCTCTGTGGCATCGATTTCCAATAGTGTCGTCACATGCCTCAATTCATCTTGTAGGGGCTGCGGCAAGGCATCAAACTTTTCTTTTGATATCACATCGGAGGGAGCTGACTCTTTGGGCTCATCGTAAAGATACTGCAGTCCAAGATGCAGCGCCATGCAGTCAAATATCTCTGCAGCTCTGAATGGCTTACGCACAAAATCATCACATCCAGCCGCTATCACCTCATCCTTCTCCTCTTCAAATACACTGGCCGTTAGTGCAGCGATGATCACCTGATCCCCACCAGGTAGCTGCTTGATTCGACGAGTTGCCTCAACGCCATTCATCTTTGGCATACGCCGATCCATCCAGATAAAGTGTGGTCTCCACTCCTGAAACTGCTCCACTGCCTCCTCACCATTACCAGCAATACGCACTCCAAAGCCAATAGGCTCCAATAGCTGTTGCAACAGGAGTTGACTATCAGGCTGATCTTCAGCAATCAGAATGCGCCACTCCTGACTGGGCTCCTGTATCCCTATGACCTGAGACTGCATCGCCTTGGTTACAGGCTTTACCTGCTCCTCATCGGCCACCTTCACAATAATATCAAAGTAGAAAGTGGTTCCATTATTCAACCAACTGTTGGCCGTAATGTGACCATCCATAAGTTCTATAAACTGCCTTGTTATGGCCAGCCCCAGGCCCGTGCCTTTTTGCTCTGATGCCTCATCCAGTTGCTCAAAAGGAACAAAGATTCGCTCCAGGTCAGCCTTATCAATACCTCTCCCCGTATCCTGCATCTCACCCGAAAGAATAATGCTTTCACCATCCTCTTTAAGCTGTGCATTGAGACGTAGAGCGACCCCTCCAGTATCGGTAAACTTGATGGCATTTCCCAGCAGATTGATCAGAATCTGTCGTAATTTTGGCCCATCTGCCTTTACAAAACGGGGAAAGTCTTCAGGCTTATCCAATAGCAGTTGCAGGCCTTTCTGCTCTGCACGCAGATGCATCATGTCAACCACTTCCACTAGCATCTGTTCCAGACTGATATTTTCTATTGCAAGCTGGGTCTTGCCTGCCTCGATCTTAGACATATCAAGAATATCGTTGATCAACTGCAGCAGATGGTGACCAGATCTATTGATAATCTGAACGGTCTCGGACTGATCCTCATCAAGTTGTTCATCCTGCTCCATTAGCTGAGAAAAACCCAAAATCGCATTAAGCGGCGTGCGCAGTTCATGACTCATATTGGCAAGAAACATACTCTTGGCCTGATTGGCGGACTCTGCCAACCTCTTGGCCTCACCCAGTTGCTCTTCCATCTCTTTCCGGGTGGTGATATCGGTGGATATACCGCACAAACCAATGGTATTTTCATCCGCTTCATCCTGCAGCGGAGTCTTCACTTCCAAAAAGACCGTACGCTCTCCTGTATCAGAGACCACCTCCACCTCTTCCTGTGTGGTTTCACCACTAAATACACGACGGTCTGTCGCATGCATCTTTTTTACGGTTTCCGCGGGAAAAAATGCCCGGAAATCTTTTCCAAGCAACTCCTGCGTAGTGCAATCAAATAAGCTCAGCATGGCTTTATTGGCAAAGAAAAAACGATGCTTTCGATCCTTCATGTAGATGTATGCGGAGACATTATCCAAAGCGATACGATATTGACGGGTTTCACGTAAACTCTGCCGCAAAGAGCCTTCAGTACTCCTCAATCGGCCAAACACCCACATAAAGAACAGGATGATAATCACCATCTGAGCGATGGTAGTGAGCCCTAACATCCACCACCCCGTCTCCAGGCGTGCATAGACCACCTCCATATTGGAGTAGATGGTTACACTCCCTACTGACTCAGCGACATTGCGCCCCTCATAGAACAGTTCATCCTGGTATGCAAAATCGACCTTTGTGGTTGGTGGGTTCTCCGCCAGAACAAACCCCCTGGCATCCTTGACTTCCACACCGGTGATACTTGGAGAGTGAACCATCCCCTTGAGAATCGTGCTGATACTCGTCTCATTAACAGACCAGAGGCATAGGCCAGTGAGGGTTTAACGGCGAGATACTCCACCTCAAGTTCACGAATAATGTCCTTTTGTGCCTGGGAGACCTCTATAGCAATCTGTCCGGCAGTCACCATAACCACAACAAGGACATAAACCGCAATGGCATGCTTTAATAAAAAGCGTATTAGTGGCTTTTCCCTACTGAGCAACATTGGGGTCATACTCCCCCAGGAAGTCTCCGTAGTAGTACTCGCGTATCAACGCACGCTCTTGCTCATTGGTATAGAGACTCTGGAGAATTTTCAGATACTCAGGTTTCCCGACACTACTCTCTAACGCCGCATTGACGTCTTTAATAACCTGCTCTCCCCACTCATTCTTTGGCATATCACATGAGAGTAAGCAAATGGAGGGGCTTCTTCGATGGCGACAAAGCGTAAGTCGCTACAGGCACCATAGAAGCTTTTACTGCAGAGATGGTCGACAAGAAAGGAGTATTCGAGAAAGAAATCGATACGCTTTTGCAGCAACATCGAGGTCATCTGCTCGATCGAAAATACCTCCTCTTTAATATTGGGACTCTCCAGGCGGGGCTCAACAATCCGGTCCAATGAACCGTAGGAGCGTTTCTTTTCAAACAGACCATACAGATGTGACTGATCCAGAAACTGTTCCAGACTGATGCTGCTGATCCCACCTAACTTCTCATGGGTCTCTTTATGCAGCACGATGCGCAGGGGGAGATTGATCCGGTTAGGCAGAGAGAATACACCTATTTTCTGACGCTTCTTGGTTTTAAACAGGTGGTGGTTGCACACCTTCACCTGGTCGGCGATCGACTTGTGAATTCGCGCCAGGGACATGTCTGTATTGCGGTGCTCGTAACCCGGCATCCCCTTCTGGATGGTGACCAATATTTCTCCAGACATACCCTTTGGATTATTCAGGTCAGACAGGTCTATGGTAGGGGGGGTGTGGAACATCCCCCAAGTGATGGTATCTGCCGCCTGCAGACTGGTGCTCAAGCCCAGTAACAGACAGCCCAAAAGCCTATAGCTGTTCACGGAATTCCCTCCGGTCGGTAAAATCACCGGACACGACTCAACGGACCCTGGTCTACCCGTCTCCTATATTCAAGAATAGCTACAATCTCAAAGTTTTGTGCCAAATAGTCGGAATATTTCCATGAAAGAAAAGAGAGCAGTAGAGAGGGGTCCAGAAGAGAGGGGTCAGGTCTAGAAATGAAGCTTATTGTTAACCTTCTCTCTTTTCAAAAAAGTGGATCGATCATCATCTTCATATATGAGCTCCCTGCAGTCACCGCGAGAAGTGACATGATAAAGTGCACCGTCAAATTCAATTCGTATTTGTCGTGACATGGAATAGAGCTTATCTGAAACATGACTTCAAATCTAGACCTGACCCCTTCGGTTGAGGCCTTCTTTAATCAGGCGTACTCTGTTTTTGATTATTCCCGACATAATGTCAAGACTCATTTACGAAACTCTGTGATCTTCTCTATATCGTAGATCGCCTCAGAAACCGTCTCCATTCGTTCTTTCATTATAGCCTGGGCATCATACAGCCCACGGTTGTAGTAGTACGACCCCATCTCATCTGAAATGAAATCGAGTAGGAACTGAGCGTCAAATTGCCCAATCTCCTGATTTAATTCCTCGGTGAAATAGAGTTGGATTTTCCTTGTAAGAATATCGATCTCTTCTTTTGAAAATTTAATCTTTGACATTAAAATATTGGTTATCACTGTTTTTGTGGTTTGAATTTTATTCAGCACTACACGCGGAGAAAGGGCCAGCGGGTCTGACCTCACCTACATTGATCCCGTTCCAGTTATCAAGCTGCGTTCTCAGACGCTTTTCCAGCAGCGCTTTCTCCCGGTCGGTCACCAGATCAAGATGGAATAGAAGGGCGGTCATCAGCGTCTCCGAGGCTCTTTTGGCGCCATCATCACATTTTAGTGCAATGCCGATACCCTGCTCCGGCAGGGCGGCGCAGAAGACACCCTCCGCCCCGGTCTTTACCATCAGCCTGCCGTCGGTGGCCGCCATCACTTCACTGCAGTAGCGTTCACTGCCAGCCACCATGAAGGGGTGTTGAGTCATGGCTGAGAATATCCGCCTGACGGCCTCCCCCCGGGCTGGTGATAATGTGTCGGGGGAGGCGAAGCGGGCCATCGCCAACGCCATGCTATCGAGTGGTACCGCCCAGGTGGGGATGGAGCAGCCGTCGATGCCGCAGGGGGCATCAATTATCTCCACACCCATCATCTCACTGAGTACGCCTGCAATGCGTTGCTGCACGGCGTGATCTTTTCCAACATAACTCCTGGTATCCTCTCCCATATGCAGGGCGGTGGTGAGAAACCCAGTGTGCTTTCCTGAGCAGTTGTTGTGCAGTGCCGTCGCTTTTTCTCCGGTCTGCGACAAGGGCTCTTGCCGCCTCATCCCGCATCGGCCACTGGTCACCGCACTCCAGGTCGGTGACATCGAGACCGATTCTCTGCAGCCAGGCGGCCACCGCCTCGACATGGGCGGCTTCGCCACTGTGGGATGCACAGGCGAGAGCCAACTCCCTCTCAGATACTTCAAAAGCCTGCGCCGCACCGCTCTCAACAAGGGGAATCGCCTGTAGTGGTTTGATTGCCGAGCGGGGAAAGAGTGCCCGTTGGGTGTCACCCCACGAGCCGATGATGGTGCCGTCGGCGCTTATCACCAATGCAGCCCCCCTGTGGCGGCATTCGATGTGACCGCCGCGGGTCACTTCAACCAGTACCGGATTCGGATCATCATTCATTGGCATTGTGCCCAACAGTATCTACTCGGTTCGTAAATATTCGATATATTTGGTGTCTTCATTGAGTATATGGTCAAGGAACTGATTTTTGAGTGACAGGCCCAATTCAATCCACTCGCGATCGAAACTGGACGCGTGTATCACCATAAATGCCTGTCGGAATCGGTCGACCAGCTCTGCATGTATTTGAGAATGCTCCTGCCTGAGAGGGTACTTTTTCATGACAAAGAGCTGCTCCTCATGGGTGAAATGAGCGATTGCATCCTCCAGCACCTGTTTCAGGATCTGCTCAACCTCTAATTTACCTTTGCGATATACAATTGCGCTATTAAGCTTATTGATAAGTTCAATAAAGTGGCGATGTTCAGCATCAATTTCCGGGTGTGACATGCTGAGCGCAGCGGACCACTTAATCGCCCATGGTGTCTCTTCCATACAGCACTCTCCTTCTGTGCTTGAATATAAGTAACTATTCAGTTTACTCCTGAAATTTGCCATTTCGGCGTTACAAATGATCGTTTACAGTTGTAAACTCACATTTTTCACCTTGAACTGACGAATTTCAGGGGCAATCTGAACAGTTACGAATATAACAGTATCAGTGGGTATTCGATACGTGTGCGGGCGTACCACTTGGCTGTGGGTTGTATTGCCACCTGCCGGGGACGGCAATCGACTAAGAAAAACAGCAGCACCGCCGCCGTCACTGCCACCTACTCAGTGATCACCGTCGGTTCGGAGTAAAAATAAACAATGGGTGTCCATAATCGCGCCTATCTCACCCGCCACACAAAAAACAAGGTATTTTTGACCTGTGTTGGGACGTTTGCGCCTCAGATTCAGTTTGACGTGATATTGGGGTGGATTTCCACTGTTATACCGGCAAGGGGCAGTGAAAGAAGTGCTTTGTGCTCACCAAAATCCATGTTGTGGTGACACGATGCGTTGCTGGGTGGTTTGAAATAGGTTGATTTTATGGGTTGACATTCCTATCCTTTGAAGTAGGTAAAGATCATGTCGGCAATGAGGATGGAGGCGATGGAGAGGACAACCGAGCGGGTGGTGACCCGACCCACTCCCTCGGCCCTACTATCCTTAGCAACGCTGAGTTTTGAGAGTTTTTTTTAGCGCTAGAGGGTGCGATTGGAGTTCAAATTATTTTGACTGCCCGCCGTTGAAAAAGTAATTACTTATCATCCAATCTTGAATAGGCAGGGTGAGAACACTCGTGCTGCGAAATAAAAAACTGAACAGCCTGATATTCATTACCACTATATGGCTGACGATTTTCCTACAATCCAGCTGGGCAGGTATCGCTGAGCAAACCACCCTGATTGAATCTCCGGCTGCGTTTATGAGCCAACTGCAACAGGGGGTAACAAGCGAGCCTGCCGTCAAGGCACTTAACGCACAGGAACGGGCTTGGATACGCCAGCACCCAGTGGTGCGGGCAGGCAATATGCTGAACTGGCTGCCTATTGACTTCAGGAAGGACGATATCGCCAGCGGCTTTAGCGTAGAGTATCTAAAACTGGTGGCGGGCAAGGTTGGAATAGAGCTTCAATTTATTCCTGGTAGCTGGGATGTGTTGCTGGAAAAAGCATTTAATAAAGAGCTTGATGTCATGCCTCATTTGGTTAAAAGTGAGGTGCGTTCTAAAAAACTGCTATACAGCAAACCTTATGCCGGATCTCCGACGGCTATTTTCTCTAGAAGAGACGACCTGCATCAAAACAACATTCATGACCTGCGGGGCAAGAAGGTTGCCATCGTCAAAGATTTCTATACCCACCGATATCTGAGAGAAAACCATCCTGAGATAGAGTTGCTGCCCACAGTATCCACTCTGGAATCTATTATGGCGGTGTCTACCGGCAGGGCAGATGCCATGCTCGATCATTTGGCAGTGGGCAACTATGTAATTGCTTCCAACTTTATTGTCAACGTCACTCCCTCAGGAGCTACCGGTATTGACGCTCTGGATAAGGCCAACTGGAGCGTGGGTGTGCGCAATGACTGGCCGGAATTGATGGCTATCCTGCAAAAGGGCATGAGTCAGGTTACCTGGGAAGAGTTTAGTGTGCTGGTGAAACGCTGGTATCTCTACAGTGCATCTGCTGAACGGCCTGCGCTGCAATTGACGGACAAAGAGCAGGTCTGGTTGAGCAAGCATTCGCAGGTATGGTTAGCCTATGACGGTTATTACCCACCTTATAGCTTCATCGGGAGTAACGGAGAGTATCAGGGCTATGCGGTGGATGTCGTCGCCAGGCTGGCCAGAATCACCGGCATTGAATTCAGAACCCACCCCAAAAATACCTGGAAAGATCTCTATGCAGCAGCGAAAGAGAGAGAGCTCGACGTGGTGGCCACCATGGTGCAAAGTCGGCAGCGTGAGGGCCGGTTCAGCTTTACCCACCCCTATATTTTCAAATCCACCTATATCTTTGCTGACGATAACTCCGACATCAAGACGCCTGTGGATCTTGCGGGTAAACGTGTGGCTATGGTGTCCGGTTATATCCAGAACAAGGTGCTGCTCCAGAACCATCCAGGCATAAAGGTGGTTTACTTTGAAACCGTGCATGAGGCATTACGCGCCATAGAGGCTGGTACAGTAGATGCTTATGTCGACGCATTGAGTATTTGCAATTATGTTATTAAACAACAGGGTATAAAATCAGTGGTGCCGATTGTTCCCTATGCGTTTGAGCAATACAATGAGTCTTTCGGTATCCGAAAAGACTGGCCGGAACTTAGATCTATTCTCAATAAGGCAATACAGATCATTCCTAAACAGGAATTGAATGAGCTGCGTAAAAAGTGGGGGCTGGTTGAATACAAGGCTATCGAATTCAGCGCTAAAGAAAAAGCCTGGCTGGAGGCCAACCCTGTCATCCGGGTATCGAATGAGTTGGACTGGCCGCCTTATGATTTCAATGTGTCAGGAAAGCCCATGGGTTATGTCATTGATTACATGAAATTGCTGGCAGAAAAGCTGGGCCTCAAATTGGAGTTTGTGACTGCCCCCTGGCCTGAACTTCTGGAGAAATTCAAACAGGGCGATATCGATTTGATTCATCCTCTGCTTTATAGCGAAGAGAGGGCTGGTTTTATGAATTTCACCGATCCGATTTTAGGCCAGTCCAGTACAATGGTGGTGCGCAAAGAGGATGCTGATGAGAGTTCTCTGGAATCGCTCTATGGCAAGACCCTAGCATCGGTAGATAGCTGGGTTATGACGGAGTATATTCGTGAGCAACACCCAAAGATCAAGATTTATCCGGTCAATAATGCGCTAGAAGGATTGAGAGCGGTTCAGTTTGGTCAGGCGGATGCTTGGATCGATGCCTATGGTGCCTGTCGCTATCTGATGGATAGTAATTTCATGAGCAATCTTAAAATATCTGGAGAATTGACCGACAGCGAACATCTTCGTTATGTTGAATACCGTGTAGGTGTAAAAAAGGGCTGGTTAATGCTGCATGATCTGCTGAACAAGGCCATCTCCTCGGTCTCTGTTGATGACCTCAGGGCGCTGAATAACAAATGGCGGGTTTATTCTGACCAGGCTCGGATCCTGCATTTGACTCGCGAAGAGCAACAATGGTTGAGCAATCATTCTGTTATCCGCACAGCCACAGACCGAAGCTGGGCTCCAATTGAATGGGTCGATGAAGAGGGCGTCTTTCAAGGGATTTCAGCCGATTATCTCAAGCGGATAGAGACGCTTCTCGGGGTGCATTTTGAAGTAGCCACACAGCTTAACTGGCAGCAATCTCTGGCCGCTTTCAAGCGCGGTGAACTGGATATTATTACCTCTGTGCGGCGTACCGCGGCACGTGAAACGTTTATGAATTTCACAGATACTTATGCCAATTTTCCCATTGTTGTGTTTGCAGCCACCAAGTTTCCATATATCCGTAGTATTGATGAGCTTGATGGGCGCAGGGTTGGTGTCGTGGAAGGTTATGGAACCTATGATTTGCTGGTCTCGAAACACCAGAGCATAGAGTTGATGACGGTTGCCAATACCCTGGAAGGGCTTGAGAAGCTGTCAGATGGAGAAATTGATGCCTATGTAGGCTCGTTGCTGGTGGCCAGTCACTATATCAGCGAGTCGGGCTACAGCAATATTAAAGTTGCCGGTGATACGCCTTACAGCTTTGATCAGAGCATGGGTGTTCAAAAGGCATCCCCAGTTTTGCTATCCATTCTTAATAAAGCTTTAAATAGCATTTCTGCATCAGAGAAAAATGATATCTATAAGCGTTGGGTGAACTTGCGCTATGAGCATGCTTTTAACTATACCCTGTTATGGCAGGTCATCGTAGCGGCCTGTTTGTTGTTGCTACTGGCGCTGGTCTGGGGTCTGAATATGCGCAAGCAGAAACTTGCGCTGGCCGAAGCAAGGAAAGAGGCCGAGCGGCTGGCTGTTACTGACCAGTTGACGGGTATCTTTAACCGAAGACACCTTGATGAAATTTTGGTAAATGAAATTGATCGCGCAGAGCGTTATGACGATGGCTTTGCTGTGATTATGGCTGATATTGATGATTTCAAACAGGTCAATGATACACATGGTCACCAGGTTGGTGATGAAGTGCTTAAAACAGTGACTTCGGTTCTGCAAAAGAGATTAAGGCGTTCGGATACCTTGGGACGCTGGGGTGGAGATGAGTTTCTCATGATTTGTCCTAACGTTGATTGCGACAATTTGATAGAAATTACCGAATACTTGAGAGTCTCAATAGAGAAAGAAGATTTTATCAGGGTTGGGCAAAAAACAGCCAGTTTTGGTATATATATCTATCAAAAAGGAGATCGGCCAGAAGATATAATAAAACTTGTAGATAATGCGCTCTATCAAGCTAAAGAGAGTGGTCGCAACAGGCTGTCTGCTATGCAGTTGACGCCCTGTTATAGCCGGAACACCAGGATACCCATCACCAGAACACCGAATACCCTGATTTTGATGGGTGTCCTTGTTTTTGTATTTTCTTTTGCCCTTTATTTTTGTTCATTATTCGTTGAATAAGAGAAACTATTCGCCTCAAATGACCGAAAAAAATGACTCAAATATGGACTTCCCTCATTACGTTTGGTCGTCGCCAGCCGGGGATGCCGGAGTATTGTCGGGGATGGCGCTTGCGGGTGGGACTGCGGATTCGATAGCGCCTGCGCGCTCCGAGGCAGTGCTCCCGGTGGTAGCGGCACTGCCCACGCCTGCAGCAGAGCCGATTTGATCGGCGGTACCGAGGATGTCAGCGCTACCGGTGGTATAAGCGGCTCCCAGGGTGTCTGCGGTTCCCAGTGCATCCGCCATTCCCATGCGTCTGCAGTGCCCAGAGCGGCGGCACTGACCGGAGCGACTCTCGTA
>MOXF01000102.1_pt1 | contig 10609 bp, 13 predicted proteins | sample 1471201 | NCBI WGS metagenome assembly MOXF01 (sample SAMN05358035, study PRJNA327811) | mollusc metagenome | isolation source: Phylotype B (NB1) bacterial symbionts from gill | host: Thyasira cf. gouldii | place: Canada: Bonne Bay, Newfoundland | collected 2010-08
CCTGGATTCCATCCTTAGGTCCGTAAACGGTGCATCCCTGCACCACTACTCCCGCCTACGCGGGAATGACGAGCCTGAAGTTTATGGGGAATTTTCCACCTAAGTTAATGGCATTGACCCCTGCCTCACACGGAACGCTTCAACCGCTCTGTTTCCCATGTCAGCTTTATAAAACAGCCTACTTCTCCCCAAGATAGGTAAACCAATCTCTCGTCGCATCGGCAATCTTATCCACCGTCCATAGTGGCGCCTCCCGCCAGTAGTCGATATTTTTCAACATCTCCGCCACACCCGCCTCAAAACTGACCTGGGCCTTCCAACCGAGCAGGTGTTCAATCTTTGTCACATCGGCAAAGGTACAATCCGGCTCACCAGGACGTTTGGGGATATGCACCACCGGCCCACCCAACAGCTCCACCAGTCGATTGATGCTGTAGCTGTTATCAGAGCCGACATTCATAATCTCACCACTGAGACCCGATGCCGCCGCCTGCACAAACGCTTCCACCACATCGGTAACAAAGGTGAAATCACGGGTCTGACTGCCATCACCCACTACAGTATAGGCCTCACCCGCAAGCTTCTGGGCGAGAAAGACGCCAAACACCGCGCCATAAGTACCCGAAGTACGTGAACGCGGCCCGTAGACGTTAAACATGCGCAGCGACACCGCTGGCAATCCGTACACCTGATGCCAGTGCATCACGCACTGCTCTCCCAGCATCTTTGCCAACGCATAAGGGTATTGGGGATGCATGGGGGCATCCTCAGCCGTCGGGTAGCTATCGGGGATACCGTAACAGGAGGAGGATGCCGCATAGATAAAACGTTTTACACCCGCAGCACGTGACGCTTCGAGCACGGATACCGTGCCATCCACATTGGCCCGGTGATAAAGCACCGGCTGCTGGATGGAGGGGACGATGTCGGCAAGAGAGGCGAGATGAAAGACCCAATCCACTCCGCTGAAGAGTGGTGCTATTTTTTCACTTGCATTGATATCCACCTCTTCGAAAAAAAAAACGCTCATTATCAAGCAGGTGTGCAATATTCTCCTTGCGCCCGGTTGAACAGTTATCGAGAACAACCACCTCATGGCCATCTGCAAGCAGTCGCTCTGTCATGTGACTGCCGATAAATCCGGCACCGCCGGTAACCAGTGTTTTCATTTTTCCATCAACCGTTTTGTGCAAAGGATATTGAGCCCGGAGCCATAGCCTATGCCCCACGCCCGCTTTTCTGCAGCCACGCACCCAACAGTCTGCCGACCTCTTCCACTGAACGACCAGCGTGTTCATAACGGCGGCTGTCCAGCAACTTCAAATCATGGCACAGGCGCAGATAAAAACGCAGCTGTTTCAGTTTAACATCCGCCTGTTTCAGTGCATCAACTTGTTGGCTTCTATCGGTCGCCAGGTAGAGGCACTCCATAAAATCCATTGCTGTAGCTTGCAAGCGACCTGCCACAACAAACCGTTGTTCACGGGGAAATTTAACGGTCTGAGGAATCAGCCAGCGGATAAAATCATAGCTTTTTGCAAAAAGCGGAGACTCTTTCATAGGGCGAACGCAGGGGAATAGCCTTAGAGAAAATACTACGGCGCAAACCCCAGGTATCAGCCTTAGCAGCATGTGCGACCCAACCCTGCACACACTGATTCAGATTATCCCGCTCATTTCACCCCGTGCATATTGGCGAGAGTAGCGCCGCAAACGGCGCTGAAAATTGACGCCCTTTTTCCGCTTTCAGCAGACGGTGATCGTTATAGAGCGATAACCCAAAAAGGGGATGCCGTTAGCCACCGGGTAAACGGTGCTCGATCTCTCATGCATCACGAGTCGCAAACCAGAGAGGAGGTCACGGATAGCGCGCTTCCACTCCCACAACTCACTCTTATTATCACTAAACAGCAGCAGATCATCCACATAGCGCAGATAACCTCTACAACGGAGCTGGCGTTTCACAAACTGATCCAACTCATTGAGGTAGACGTTGGCCCAGATCTGGCTGGTAAGATTGCCGATGGGGAGGCCACGAGGCCGCTCGGCGGCCAACAGATCATCCCGGGGAAATAGACCATCCGGTACTCATCATCGTGTATCCCCTCACCGCTTCGGATGATCCGGCTGATCAACCGGCGCACCCGTGAATCGCCGATCTTGCGAAACAGGACGGTTTCCATCAATCGATGGTCGATACTGGGGAAAAACTGGCGCAGATCGCACTGCAGCACATAGGGATAGCGACGCATCAGCCCTGCGCCCGATCCACTGCGGCATGAGTCCCCTTTCCCTTGCGATTGGCGTAGGAGTCGCCGATAAAGGCACGCTCAAACAGTGGCTCGGTAACACGGCAGAGGGCGTGGTGCACCACCCGGTCACGAAAGGGCGCGGCGGAGACCAGTCTCTTTTTCGGATCACGGATGTAGAACGAATAGTAGGCCCCCGGTGCCCACGGTCTCATCCGCCAACTCACGCTGCAACCGGATCAACTCATCGCTCAGGTTCATCTCAAATGCGGCCGCCGCCGGGGAGCTACGCTTACCCTTTGCCGCCTTGCACCACGCCTCATACAGATTTGAAAAATCGATAATCTGAGGGAAAAGATGGTCAAACTGCTTTGGCATAAAATCATCCTGTACCGCTCTACGGCGGCCTCTTTTTGAACCTAAGCCTGACGGGGCAGAATAAAATCGGACGCCGGACCCACGACTCTCCAGCATTCAGAAGTCAGCAATCAGAAGTCAAGAAAAACAGAAAAGCCGGGGAAAACTCATCAACCCAATACCACTCGAAACCCCAGATTGAAGTCCCGAATATCGGGAAGGACCCTGAAACGAAACGCACACCGCAGGAAGTCTGAGGTGTAGTTCCAGGAGCCGCCGCGAATCATGCGAAACTCCACCGGCTCAGGCAGGTTACGCTGCGCCTTCTGCTCTTCCCACTGTTTGTAGGTGAACTTCGGCTCGCTCAAATCCTCTCCCAGCGCCCAGAGGTCCACTCCCAGACGTTTCCACTCATATCCTGCAGCCCAACGCCTCACCGGCGGGGAACATCCCCACCGCCGAGGTGCGACCCAACTTCGTCTCATCATAATTACCCTTCCCTGCGTCCGGCTCACCGCCCCAGGCGTAGCGCAACCCCTGGGGACCACGCGCCGCATACTCCCACTCCTCCTCCCGGGCAGGCGGATCTTCAAATCATCCACCCCATCAGCCGGAACCAGATCGGTGCGCATCCCGTTCAGCCAGACACTGTAGGCCAGGGCCTCGAACAAGGAGACACCCACCACCGGGTGGTTGTCCAGACCCCACTTTCGGTCATCCCAGAAACGGGGCTGAAACCGTTCCGTATCCTTTTTCAACCAGTCACGGTACTGCTTTCGGCGATCCTTATCCTTGATGCTGGCAAGCAGCTTCTCATCTGCCGCACCACCCGCCAACCTGAGGCCTGCAGCTTCGGGCAGCTCGTTCCAGAACGCCTCGTCCTGGTAGATGCCGGCATCAATAAAGCAGCGGTACTGAGCATTGGTCACCAGGTAGCGGCTGATAAAGAAACGCGGCACTGCCACCTTATGGTCGGGCTTCTCATCATCATAGCCTTCATCACCTTTGCTCCCCATGGTAAATTCGCCCTCTTCGATCTCCTGCCAGTCAATATCGGGGATGGCGTGGCGCTTCGGCCCATGCTGACGGTAGAGAGGCTGGCCGTTGTCGTGTTTTACCGTCACGCCGGGGCGTGGGTCACCCAGGTCACTCAGAAGTTGGCCCGCCTCCGCCCGCAGGGTGGTCGATAACCCATACTGCCCAGCTACCAAAGCCAGCAAATGCTCTGTCAGTGACTGCCTGAGCTTTTTGTATTCACTGTTGCCATACCCCTGCAACGGTTTTTTCTGTTCAATGGCTGCCCGGCAAGCCAGGAACAGCAGGTGCCAGTCTGCTACCGGGTAGGTGGAATAATCAAGAGAGTCCGGCACATAACGCAGCATCAAGGAGACAGCATCCGGCTTACTATGGCCCGCCACCTTTGCACTGACCAGCAGCAGGAACACCTCACTCCACCAGTCCAACCCCTCCTCTCGTAGCAGTTGCTCGATCTCATCCTGCCAGTTATCCATCTCGGTAATATCAAGGGCCGCCAGGTAATCCTGAAATGAGCGGTGGTAGAACTCAAAACAGTTCCCCTTTCCCGGCTTGAGAATGCCACTACGGTAGCGGATAAAGTCCAGCAGATTATTGGCGTTGCAATCATTGGAGAGAAAATCGGAAAACTGACCTTTAATCTCTACATCTGATATCTCCAGGGTTTTATTACGGTTGGCCTCCAGCGCCAATTTTTGCAGGGCAATCTTACGGGTTACATCGCTCTCGGCCAGTGCTTTGCGTTCATATTCATCCAATGGATAATCCGGATTTCCTGGTAGATGCGCTGGGTCCAGCGTTCCAACATCAGGCCACGGCCTCCTGATAGAGTTCGGCCCGGGAGTGGGGCAGTAACTCACGGGAGAAATGTAGTGAGGTGAGCAGGGTAAGAATCAGCGGACGGCGGGCCGGTTCCAGCAGATAGTCGCGATTCTGCAGCTCGACAAAGAGCTGATGTGCCTTTTTCTGTGCAGCTTCTTTACTACGATTACGGGCTTCCCGTAGCAGTTGGTACCAATTATTGATAAACAGCTCAATCTGTCCGTTACTCATGGGCTGTAACTCCAGGCAACTGAACGCTTCCAACCAATAACGCTGTGTATCATCAAATACATGGGGGCGGGCTGGTAATGATCAGGCGGGCCTCCTTGCCCAGTTCCTTTTTCAGGGCATCGATTGCATCCAGCATGTCACTGCGCATACCACCCGCTTCTGGCACCTCGTCCAGTCCATCCAGCAGGATCACACCACGTTTCAACAATGGCGCTCTGATCACTTGCCAGACACATGCGCCTCTCTCTTCATCCAAGAGCGCTGTAATCTCTTGCTGCATAGCGCTCAAAAGATGATCCTGGCCAGTTCCATCTCCAAACGATAATGCTGCTGATCTCAGGCGAACCCGAATCACCGGCAGCCGTTGAAAATCACCGGGTGGAGAGGTAGCCGTACCATCAAAGTGAGAACACGCAATTCGCCACGTCAGGCTGTCTGCAAACATACTCTTTCCTGCCCCGGGATCACCCAGAACAATCAGGTGGCGATTCTCTTCCAGGGCGCAGGCATCCATCAGCTGTTGACGTTCCACGCCATGTACACGTCCCTCTTCCTCCGCTGCCCCCCTTTTTTCAGAGCGGCATGGCAGTACATCCATCTCCTGATACACCACCGGCAAGGTAATGCTGTCCTTCACGTTGCGGGTATATTCGGTAAATTTCACATCCACCAGAGCAAGATCGATCCGCTCACAGGTTTTACTCAACGCTTGGTAATAGGGATCGAGCAATTCATGCTCTTCAACAGCTATCCTGGGTATTGGTGTTGAGGGAGGCGGTGCAGGAGGCCGTCTCTGAACAAACCGTACCACCCCAACAATCCCTCCGAGCAAAATGGCCAATGAACCAATAAGACCAGTAATGATATTGAGCCAGTCTTTTATCTTGATACGGGTCGCATCATCCAGTCCCCATAGCTGTTTAGCCACTTCTGCAATCGCACCGGAGAAAATCCAGACCAATAGTGATAGGCAAGCCACACCTATGATGACGACCCACATCCGCTTTGACATACTCAAGACACTCCTTTCTTCATCTGTAACAATATCTATTGGGAGTAAAATACCCGCATCACGGGGTCGAGTCGATTGCGCTGAAAACGGTGCTTTGCCAACAACTTCAACGCAATCGACTCCGACCCATGGTGTTAAAATACCCCGCGCCGTGCCGTTCAAGACAGGACGCGGGGCCGCTTCGCTATTTGACCGGAGGGCAAACCTTCGCGATCAGGGACGACCCAGGCCGGCTTTGGCCTTGCACCACCGACGCTCATCCATGGATGATCCGTTTTGCCGGATACAAGCCGTTTTGCTGTGGAAAACTCATCAACCCAATACCACTCGAAACCCCAGATTGTTGTTTCGATTATCGGGATGGTTCCTGTTACGAATCGCACACCGCAGGTTGTCTGTGGTGTTGTTCCAGGAGCCGCCGCGAGTTGCGCCGTCCCAACGGCTAATCTCTCTGAAATGGAAGGGAATTGCAATCTACAAATAGTGGCGTTGGTGGGAATCCCGGTTGGGCTATTGAATCTGACCCAGCTTTCAGATCAGTTCGTTCTAGAGAATCACAGGGAATGAAGCATAGTTAGTAACTCTTCAGCACGGTAATCTGGAACCAGGTGTAGGAGCGAACTTGTTCGCGAAGAGCACGTTTCGCAGTCCATCGCGAACAAGTTCGCTCCTACAACACCTCTATTCCACCATAACTGTGGTTTTCAGGATTTTGGTACAGAGCCGGTTTAAGGATAAAAAGGCACAAAATGCGATTTTATGTGTACACATGATTATTTTTTAACTCAGAAATGGCGAATTTCAGGGGTGAGCTGAATAGAGTTACCATAATTATTAAATAAAATTCATATGAGGCACTTCCCCACTTGCCAGATCGAAAAGATAACGGTTGATCTCATCCATTCGACAGTTGCGCCGACACTCGCTGATATCTAGGCGGTTACGCACCATCTCAAAATTGGCCTTGCGCCGCTCACCTTCCCACACCTCGGCAAAGGGTTGCTCAAGCAGGTTGCCGAGGCTAAAGCGCTTGTCGGAGAGGTAGGCAGAGCAGCTGTAGAGTTCGCCGTTAGATGCCATATAGGCCCAGAATAGCGGTGTCGAGTAGCAGCGGCTGTAGTGACGGGCATTGGGGTTGGCATATTTGCCAATGGCATTGGCACGATAGATCAGTTGAAACCCATCACTGCTCAACCCTTCAAGAGAGGTGGCCAGATCATCATAGGCGTTATAGTCGATATCGGCGTAGCGCTGGGTCAGGCTGAAGTTGTGTTGGGAGTAGGGTTTGATAACAAGGTAGTCCAGACCGATACGATCACGGCAGATGGCCGCCAGTTCGGCTACTTCGTCCCTATTTTCAGGCAGCAATACCAGCTGTGCCCCCAGGGTTACAGCCAGATTCTGTTCTCGCTTGCGCTCTGCCATCGCTGTCAGGTTGCTATCGCCAGTTCAAAATCACCCGCTTTGCCTTGGTGAATCTGCTGGTAGGTGTTGGCACTACCGGCGTTGATCGAGGCTTTGATCCACTGCAGCCGGGGAAGCGCCTCTTCAAGAAAACGCGCCGGGATCAGGGTGGCATTGGTGGTGATGCCGATATCGATGCCCGCATCGGCTCCGGCAACCACAATATCGGTCAGCCGTTTATGCAGCAGCGGCTCACCTTCACCGGCAAGGTGCACACTTTTAACCCCCCGCTCGCCCATCTCCACAAGACGTTGGGCCAACAGATCGGCATCGAGGGTATCCGGCTTGTAGCCGACATAGTCGAGTGCACAGAAGGTACAGCGGTGATTACATGCGCCAATGGGGGAGATCTCGACATAGATGGGGTAGATCGACTTTACTTTCAGCCAATCATCACCGGCATCGACAAAGGCCGCCACCCTTGCCGGATGATAGATCAGTTTATGCGTGTCGATACGGTAGCGGTCTTTCACATCCACCCTTCTATTTTACTGTTTGGTACTGTTCGGGGTCGTACTGTTCGGGGTCGGAGTCAAACCGCCCAACCCTGTCCATTTTAACTACCCTTATCTCGCGGTTTGACTCCGACCCCTTGTGATACGACCCCTTGTGATATCACATCCACCCTGTTACTTCAGCAGTGTTGTCAGGTACTTCGCCAGCGATCCTTTGGAGATCGGCTCCCGGTTGCAGACGATCTGCACATCGAGGGCGGCGGCGGCGGCACCGATAAGGGCGCTGGTTTCAGCGTTGATCCCCTTCGCTATACAGATACTGGCCAGGGAGAGGAAGGCGTCACCAGCACCAATCCTGTCGAGCACTTTGGTAGAGAGGGCGGGTATCTTCAGTGCCGTCCCTTTCTGGTCGATAAACAGCAGGCCTTCACTACCCCGGGTGACTGCCAGATGAGAGGCGGAGAGCTGCTTCAGTGCCTTGTGTGCCAGCGCCTCCAGGTCGCTGTGGCGGTCATGAAAGGCCATGCGCAGTTCGGGTTCATTGAGCGCGACAAAATCGGCGTGAGCGTAACGGGTGATAAAGTGGTAGCCGCGGTTGGCGCTGTTGATCTGGGTATTCACCGCAAGAAATCTTGCATGGTCGGTGAGCTTATCTACCATGTCACTTGAGATAAGGCCGTTGCCATAATCGGGAACCACCACCAGGTCATAACCCGCCGCGTACGCTTCGAGCCAGCGACAGAAGCGCTGCTCTTCATCACCGCCAAACAGGGTGTCAGATGAGAAGTAGACCTCAAAGAGTTTCTCATCATGCTCTTGTAGATAGCGGCGTTTGCGCAGTGTGGGACCACCCGGCAAGGTGTAGAACTCGACATCAACATTCGGTTGAAGCTTTGATCGAATAAACTCTTCGTGGCGGTCATGCTCACCCAGCGCCGATGCCAGCGTCACCCGACCGGCAAAAGAGGCGATATGGTTGGCAACGGCGATGGCGCCACCGGCAAAGCGCTCCTGTTGGCGGAAGCGAACGGCCATAATGCTGTTCTTTCCCGGTTTTCCCTGACCTTCAACATAGTGGTACTCATCGACAATCGACTCACCCACCACCAGTACACGTAGATCGTTGAGGGAGTCGAGAGCGGCAACGACATCATCGGGGGAGAGTCGCCCTCTCAACTCACGGAGAAACAGGGCGACCTCTTCCGGCAGGGTATCAAAGTGACAGTTGAGCAGTTGGCTGGAGCTGAAGGTAACACCACCGGTAAAGTGCAACTTGCCGCTATGGCGTTCAACCGCCTCTCTTTCGAGTAGAATATTACCGGTAACATCACCACCTTCGTCTCTATACTCCTCACCCTTGATATAGAGATCCGGCTTGATCTGCTCCAGAACATTGATGCTGGTCGCTTCCTGATTGACGGCTACTGCCTCAATGCAGCTCAGGGCGGCAATATGTTCCGCCCGCAACTGCTCACTGAATACCGGGCGATCAGGTCCTTTATTGACATAATCATCACCTGTAACAGTGACCAGCAACGCATCTACCCTCTCTGCTGCTTGCTGAAAATGACGGATATGACCAATGTGGAGAAGGTCAAAGGTGCCGTGGCAAAGGCCGATGGTTCGTCCTTCACTACGGAAATTATCGGCCACTTCAGCCAGTTCAGTGAGACTGAAAACTTTACTCTTCGACATACCGGAACAGGCTAGTAAAAAAATTAATATGACAGACTAGTAGACTACCACATTATGGCAGATTATAGCCCCTGTCATTTTTCAAAAATTACCAACCATGACCTGCTATTGCTTAACTGCATAAAGTCAGCATAATTGATCCTGTTGGGCTAACTGAATAGAGATAAATCCTTTGGTTTTACACTGATTTTGTCTGCTGCTCAGAATGATTGAAACCAGAAAACAGATCCCTGCATCAACAATCAAGGAGCCATGATGACATCAGTCATTGGAGATGTTCAAGAACTTGGTCTTGACAGCAACCTTGTCAGTGATTTTTATCGGAATCACTGGGCGAGAAAAATTGCACTCTCAATACCTTCTTTTTATCAGTGGCAATTCAAACAATCACCATCTGATTGCGGAAATGACCACTGCATGGTCGCTATTAATGACTCATCGGGTGAAATACAGGGTGTTATGGGCCTCAACAGACGTCCATTTTTCCTCAATGGATCGCTACGTGATGGGGCCGAACTGACAACATGGATCGTCGCTGAGAAGTATATAGGTAAAGGTATTGGTGCAAAAATATTAAAGAAAATCCAATCAAAATATGAAGTATTGATTGGCATGGGGATAACAGATAAGGCACTACCGATCTACATGCGAAGTGGATTCCGCTACATAAAGTCAATACCGCGCTTTTGTAAGGTATTCGACTTCGATGCCATTTCAGATTATGCACAGTACACACCGCTAGCCAGGAAACTGGCCAGGGAATGGGCCAACACCGGGAAACATACACCATTTATCTGTAACTCTTCCATTGATGCCGACATTCAGGCAAGCCAGGCGAACCCTCTTGAACAGTTCAATCACTTCAGCAGAGCAAAAGAGTTTCTTGAGTGGCGATTTTCAAAACACCCGGTCTTCAAATACCAGCAACAAATTGTCTATTCAGATGCAGAGCCCGGAGGAGGAGCCTTTGTTTGTATGAGAGTGGAGGCCGGCATCAACAACCTGAAAGTTTTACACGTAATGGATTGTTTTGGTGATCCACTGGATATGCAGGCAGCGATCTCGTTTATCAACGCCTTTTGTCGTGACAATGGGGTACATCTGGCTGATTTTTACTGTACCTCACCAAGAATCAATCGTCATTTTATCTTTGATGGATGGTTTTCCACAAATGATGATCACTGTTTTCAATTTCCACACCTATTTCATCCCATAGACTCAGAAATCCGCCGACAACATCGTTGATCTACTGGAGCAGGATGATTTTTAGATATGGCTGATATTAGCAA
>MOXF01000103.1_pt1 | contig 10591 bp, 12 predicted proteins | sample 1471201 | NCBI WGS metagenome assembly MOXF01 (sample SAMN05358035, study PRJNA327811) | mollusc metagenome | isolation source: Phylotype B (NB1) bacterial symbionts from gill | host: Thyasira cf. gouldii | place: Canada: Bonne Bay, Newfoundland | collected 2010-08
TCAGCCCTCTGCCATACCTGTTTCGGTAGTCAATTTTCCTGCAGTGCGCCAGCGTTTGAAAGCCGGGTCTGCACGCTTTTGGCTGGGATTTTTTGCTGATCCAGAGGGCGGGCGTCTCGGTGAAAGCCTCATCGGAGCGGCCGGTGCCGTGCAGTGCCTGGAGGCGGTAGCAGTCGAATTTGGCGCCCATTCCAGGGCGGTAGAAGGTCAGATAGATCCACCACTGCTTACGTTTGGCCAACTCGGAGAGCCAGAAATGCCTCATTCTTGGGGCAAGGGGGGTATCCTGATAACGGTTGAGAAAGGGCTCAACGCTGCTGCTTTTTAGCCGGGACGGTTGCCGCTTTAGCTCCTGAAACTCCAGGTAGGGGTAGAGCGGATAGTCGGTCAGTCGGGCTTTAAGGCGCTGATAGTGGGTATTCTGGTTTTTTTTCAGTGCCGTTTCCGCTGCAAGAAAACGGTTCTGGTCATCGCTCAGGGAAGGCTTTCCTGCGACCGCGAGAGGTAGCAGCAGCACTGCCGCGAGCAGTGCGTGCAGCAGTCGATATTGTGGCGCAACACCTGGATCCATGGTCTGCCTGTTACTCCTGATATGGTGGCTGTACACGCTCGCTGTCAACAGCGAACTGACCCTTATCATCTATACAGGATAGTACAGACGGAGAAAACCCTGAATAATGCAGGTGACCATCCATTGCCTGCCAGCGATGATTCCTGGATGATAGCAACTATGTTAAAGCACATCGAGCAGCTACCCCCCAAACCTGAAAGTTCTGCATTGCAGCAGATCTTGATAGAGGTTGCAGAGCAGGAGATCCTCCCCCGCTACCACCATGCGGAGATTCGCAACAAACCTGACGGTACCCTGGTAACGGATGCAGATATCGAGGTTCAGCGCGCGCTCAGAGAGTGGTTGTCTGAGCGTTGGCCGGAAATCCCCCTGTTGGGTGAGGAGATGGCGGAGGAGGAGCAGCGCCGGGTGATGGAGAGCGCCTGCTTCTGGTGCCTCGATCCACTGGATGGCACCACCAATTTCAGTACCGGCATTCCCTATTTCGCCATCTCCCTCGCGCTGGTAGTGGATCACAGGCCGGTGCTGGGGGTGGTATATGATCCGATTCGCAAAGAGAGCTTTCGTGCTGAAAAGGGCGCTGGCGCCTGGCTCAATGATCGTCGGCTCACGCTCACCGATTCCCCTGAAGAGTTGTGTGAGGGGGTTGCCGTGATCGATCTCAAGCGGCTGAAACCACCCCTGGCAGCTAAACTGCTGGATCGCCCCCCATATCGCTCTCATCGAAGCTTTGGCGCCGTTGCCCTCGAATGGAGCTGGATGGCAGCGGGGCGCGGGCATCTTTACCTTCACGGTGGTCAGCGGCCGTGGGATTATGCAGCAGGCTGCCTGATCTTTTCCGAGGCGGGAGGCACCCTGGCCGATGGATTGATATCGGAAGGGCGCCCCATGAGTTTGCGCTCACGGTCTGCCATAGGTGCGTCGAATCCACAGCTCTACAATCAGTGGCGGCAATGGCTTGAAGAGGCCGGGTTTGAGAGCTGAAACAGTATCTATTCAGGAGTAGGTGTTATGAGAGACAACGGTGAACAGCTAGATATGGAACTGGCCAGCGGTATCGCCGCATTTGAGGGGAAGCACTTCGCCACGTCGGTGAAACTGCTTTCACCCCTGGCGGATCAGGGCGACGTTGAGGCACAGTACCGTGTCGCCATCATGGCACAAAACGGTCTGGGTATGACGACCAATGAGATGCTGGCCTACAAGTACATGAAGTCAGCGGCGGAGGCGGGGCTGGCTACCGCACAGCATGGGCTCGGTTTTATGTATATGCAGGGTGAGTGTGCTGCCAAAAATGGTCAAAAGGCAGTGGAGTGGTTCAAAAAGGCCGCCGAACAGGGGATGGCGGGCTCCCAAACCACCCTGGCGATGATGTATGAAACAGGCGACGGCGTGGAGCAGGACCTTGAAGAGGCGAAGCGCTGGTACAAATTGGCCGGTTTTTAGTAGTCTCCGGCTGGAAAGATTTTCCTGCTGATTAGTGGCATGCCGATCTTGTATCGGCAGTGCTCCTACCTATTGGTAAAGCGTGGATACCCCTGGATTCTGCAGTTGAGAAAGCGTCTGCTAAACTCGCGTCTCTTCGAAGGAATCTCCCCGGATTTTACACACATACCTTGTCATGTGATGACTGCCTCACCTGAATTTCCACAATACTTTCCCGCGTCGGGTTTAGCTTTTTTGTTTGTAGGCTTCTCCGCGATGACCGATCTTGACTACCATAATTTGCAGTTCAGTATTGTGTATTTCATAAAGTACCCTATATTGACCAATTCTGATTCGCCAAGCATCTCTACCAGACAGCTTCTTACATCCTTCTGGCCTTGGTTCATTTGATAAACTTCTTATCGAACTAACGATATTATCCTGGCAGTTGAGAGGTATTTTTGCTAATGACTTTTGGGCACTTCTCTTGATCTTGATTTCATAAATCACTTGACAATACCGGATTTAATTTCATTTACAGCTTGCTCAAATGGAATAGTATCTCCTTCCTCTGATTTCGCTGCATCGTAAGCTCTAATGTCTTCTAACTCTTCCATTTCCTCAATGAGATTCTCCCATTCAGAAAATGGTATTATTACAGCCTTTCTATTTGAGTTTTCATCAACAATATATTCTGGATGGACTTCTATCATTTCTATCTCCCATACTTGATTGGGGTGAATACTTGAAGCTAACGCCAAGCTAAACGGTGAAGCAATGTTGGCGACTTTTGTGCGTGTATTTGTGCAAAAGATGACAATATTGCTGAGTCCGATTTGAGCGCCTTGTGTGTGCCCAGCTTTGCGCGCACCGTTGGTGGGAGCGCTCCATGTAGTAATGCATGGGGTGACTGGACAGAAGTCAGCAGAGGGCATAGTAGTGGATTCTTAACAGATGAAGCGAAGGCCTGAAGCCAAAAGCGAAAATTTCGCATCATGCTCTATTCTCAGTCTGAGCCGACTGGCTCTCGTAAGAGGTGATTGGCGCGTTGGTGAGTACGTTATTTTCAATATTAATCAAGTTTCTGTACCTTGGTTAGCTTGTCCGACTACGGTTCGACACTTTTGGTAACCGCCAGGTTGGCTGGATCAACCGCTTTTTGTTTTTTCATCCGGATTCCCTTCCTGAACACTGGTTTGAACAAGATGCTGCTTCCTTTTTAGATCATCTTCCAGGTGAACGCAAGGTTTCTGGTGCTACCTAGGCACAGGTACTGAATGCAGTGGTCTTCTTTATTGTACGGGTTCTCGAACTGCCTCTGGGTGAGATCGGCTCTTTCAAGCGTCCCAAGTAAATCGATTAGGACAGTCTTGATTGATCATAATCACAGATCCGCTTTGTTGTGCTGACAGCAGTCCAATAGAGTGGGCAACTCGACGACTCTTCTTAGTCATGAGTGTCATTAGGGAGTTTTGGCTGCATTGCGACCAAAGCGGACTAAACTGATTGCAATAACATAGTAAAATGCAGCGCTTTTTGACCAGAATAAAATCTTAATTAGAGTCAATTGAATCAGTCTTCATCTAATCATCACAATCCGAGAGTTAACCATCGTTCTGTCGGCTGACTTGGTTGATGGGCTAAATAGCTTCCACAGGCGGCTGTTCCCGTGTGTGGAAATGAAGATAGAAAATTGACTGTCATTGTGCCATCATAAAGGGGTACATAAAAGGAGGTTTCGTTATGAAAACTATAGGCGTGAGAGCCTTGAGAGAAAACCCCGGCGTGCTCAACCAGTCGGCTCAATCCGGGGAAATTGTTTTGCTGACCAACCGGAGTCAGCCGATGTCACTCTCGATCCCTTTTGATGATTATCTATTGTCGGAAGGCGTACATGTCGATATCGCGGTCAAGCTGTTAGAGGAAGGTGCGGTAACACTGGTCAAGGCTGCGAAACTCGCCAAAATGCCAGTTGAATCCTTTATGGAAAAACTGGCCCTGCTTGGTGTGGTAGTGGTTGACCAAACCGAAGAAGAGTTCGAAAAGGGAATGAAGATCTTTGGAGGCTGAGGTCATCGTCAGCGATACCGGTCCTCTGATCGCTCTTGGAAAAATAGGGCTTCTTGCCAAATTAGATGCGCTATTTGTGACTGTTTACGTGCCCACAGCCGTGGCTCACGAGGCTCTGGCCGACCCATTGAAGCCTGTCTATGCGGAAATCAAAAAAGCATTTGATGCTGGATTCTTACAGCGCAAATCATTCCACGACGGGAAGGTTTTTGAGAGACTTTCCCTGCTGCTCGATCCAGGGGAAGCTGAAGCTATTTCTCTTGCCAAAGAGCTGAGACTGCGTTAATCATTGATGAGAGGAAAGGGCGAAAGGCTGCTGATGGACAAGGAATCGCTTACACGGGAACTGGGCAAATCCTCGTGGAGCTAAAGAAAAATGGAGTTATCACTGAGGTTCGGCCTTACTTGAATAGTCTCACGTTGTGTGGTTACAGGCTCTCGCAAAAGCTATGTAGGATCATCCTTTCTCGCTGTGGCGAAAATTGATCACAAATTAGAGCTTGTCATCGGTCTGGATGCTGGTTTGTAGGCAGGGGGAAATTCGCGGAGTAATATCCGGATTTCTGGCAGGGTAGTTGACGGGATTTATTCTATATACTGTGCATAAGAAACAAGATGCAACAATGAGAGACCCCGTTTTTCGCTGAATGATGGATCCTGTACTTTTTGAGTGCACGGGGTTATTGAGAAGTCGCCCCTTTATCAAGTAGCGTCCCCTTTATCATGATAGTTAACGGGACAGCAGTGGGCGAGGATGCATGGTTATGGACGAATTGAGCAAATCTGTCTTGGAGTTCGCGCTGCTTGAGGGGGCGGGGGCTTCGGGAATTGTCACAACCGAAGCCTGGTGGACGGGCCACCTTCGGCGGATCTGACCTATGTGCTTGCCCAGGCCAAGTCGGCGGTGAGCTTTGTCATCCCCATCGCTCCGGAAAGCATCGCACCCCATCTGATGAAAAAAGACCGGCTTTTTCTGGAAAAGGAGATGATTCGCGCCAACGTGCTGGCCAGCGGTATCGCCTTGCATTTATCTCATTATCTTGAAAACCGAGGCTACAAATCGGTTCCGGTTGCGGCCAATCTTGTGTACCGGCCGGGCGAAAACCAAACCCCTTCTTATAACCCCATGGACACGGTCTATCCGGATATCGCCCACCGCTATCTAGCGGTGCAGTGCGGTTTGGGGCATCTGGGAATGTCGGGAAATCTGATCACGCCTGAATTCGGCGCGGCCGTCATATTAGGCGCGGTCGTGACTGAAGCTGGATTGGAACCGACACCACCTTTGCCACCGGAAGATAGCTACTGCGATGACTGCCGCCTTTGCTTGGCCAGCTGCGCGTCAAGGTTTATGGATTTCGATAACAAGACGCAAATGAACCTGGGGGGCAAGGAATTGGCCTATTCCGGCAGACGTAACCTGGCGCGCTGCGACTTGGTATGTGGCGGTTATACGGGCCTGGCACCCAATGGTCGTTGGTCAACGTGGTCGCCTGGACGCTTTGATGTTCCCCAAAATGATGATGACCTCCAGGACGCTCACCAGCGCATTACCCAGCCTATTCGAAATGGCCAGAAGCCCCCGGCGGACGCATGTTCTTCTATACGGACGAGCGGTTGCGGGTCTCTTGCGCCCATTGTCAGCTGATCTGCGATCCGGATCCGCAAGAGCGCAAACACCGTCTTCAATTGCTCCAAAAATCCGGTGTCATCGTGCAGGGTGAAGATGGCCAATTGGAAGCGGTCAGCCCGAAGGAAGCAAAACGCAGGCTCGGTGAAATGTCGCCGGAAAGAAGAGCGCTCTATGAAGATTAGTAATGCCCACAACCGCGCCAACTACCTTGTGGGTACCGGTCGGGCGGTCGCGGCCACGGATCTTCCAGATGATGTCCGGTATCACCAGCACCAGCAGGCGGGGGGCCATGCCTAGCTGGGAATCGTTCTCAGTGATCTCAAGTTGCCACGGATGGCCCAGGGTGAGCTGACTATCGTCACATCCTTCCCCAAGGATCTGACCAACGTTTACAAACAGGCCTTCGATGCCAAGAATCCAGGCCTCCAGCTTGAGTTGATCAACAAGAAGACCACCGCAGGCATCAAGTATCTGCAGGAGACATCGGGCAGTAACACCTCTGATCTCTATCTTGCATCCGCGCCGGTGTTGAAAGGAGATGAGCAGTTAGTAGTCATTAGACCATTCAGGAAGTCATAGTAAAATATTATCCATTTCTACAAAATTTACTCTGACAAATTGTCAGTGACAAGGTGGCTTGTTTGATCAGCTGCGGCCCAGGCAAGTGTGAAGTTATACTACCCTAAATATTTGTAGTCTGGGTAATAATGAGCATGCATAAATTGACATATCTCATTGTTAGATAGGTAGATTATCGATTTTATGAGACGCTATGCTGACCGTTCTACAATCCGAGCTAATAAATAAGGCATGAATATTGCTGTTAACTCCAATTCGCGCTTTTACCTGGATGCGATACATACACTGTATTTAAATCAATCCATTAAAGTCTAAATGAGGAGACAAAATGATGATGAAAAAAGTAGCTCAAATAACCGGTTTGGTTGCATTGGCACTTAGCTTGGGCAGTGCATCCGCCATCGCGGATGAACAGACTGGAATGAGTGGTATGGCCGGCATGGACGGCATGGCTGGCATGGCCGGTATGGAAGGTATGTCCGGCATGGACGGCATGGCCGGAATGAGTGGTGATCACCCGACCACAGATTTGATTGATACCTGGGGCGAGGCTCATAAGGTCGCAAACGCCTGGCTCGGTGTCAGCGGGATGAGTACCTATCTGGCTACCGGTAAAATTAGAAAAATAAACCGACTCTACGTTATTAGCATTGTAGATAAAAAGCCGCCCCACAACCTGAAAAATCAGTTAATTATCCGGGCCACTGACGGCTTCACACTGCCGATGTTTTAGTAATTACTGGATGGGTGCTATGTGTTTGACCTGATGGTTACGCTATCAGGTCGGTAAGGGCAGGGAAGCCCCACCAGTTTTCAAGGTTAAATTCTCAAGTTGGATCTCTGGACATTAAGTCCTTATGCCTTCATGCTGAATCAAGAGTGTTTGTTCTGGAGCAAGCCATGGATCTTAAACAATTACCTGAAATAGATCCTGATACCTGTCTTCTCGCGTCAACCACGATCAGCCACTGTCGAAGCTGCATCGATGCCTGTCCAACTACTGCGTGGGTTTTGATGGATGAGTCTCTTGGTCTTGACACCGAGAGCTGTGACGGCTGCGGCATCTGTATCCCCGCTTGTCCTACTGCCTCAGTCACTATTGACAGCAGGCCGGTTTTACTCCTCGAAAGGGATCAGCTCGGATTCTCATGCAGCCAAGCAGCGAACACTCCTTCACTCAATAGGATTGCGTGCATCCACAGTATTGAGCCGGCTTCTCTGATCCCACTTTATCGCCAGGGTATGCGAGTAATCACGGCACATATTGGTACGTGCAGTAACTGTATCAGAGATACCCAAGAAGGTTTTTGGACAAGGCTGGAGAACCTTAACAATGCATTGGCTGCCCGGGGGTTGCCAATAATCACGTTGCACTATTTCGATGCCGGGCATCCATCGCCCCAGACAGGGAAGCAGGAACAACACGATGCTTCCAGAAGAGGGTTTTTCTCCAAGATGTTCGGGCGCCATGCAGCAGGGGCATCTGATAATGGGAGTGTGCAGGATAGTAGCCCGTCAGACTCCCCCGGGGAGTGGCTTGCCTCAACTGGAATCGCAGGTCCTCTCCCCCATGTACCGGTAATCACTCTTTCAGCCTGCCAAGCATGTCATGCCTGTGTACGAATTTGCCCACAGTCTGCAATCGTTCATGATATCTCATCATCCCACTATCAACTGTATGCTGAATTGTGCAACGGTTGTAATTTGTGCGTGGATATCTGTGAGTATGAAGCGATCACCGTTCAGGCTTGGCAGAGACCGGGGCAGTCAACGTTTGCGCTGCAGTCAAGACGATGTGATGCCTGCGGTACGGATTTCAGTGTCATAAGCGAAAATGATATGATGAAAAAGCACTGCCATGTATGCAGAAGCAACAATGTCCTCGGCAAGTTATACCAGGTAATCGACTAACGTTTCAGTGGCATAAAACCATAAGGCAAACAGGCCCTGTACAGTAATCCTGGAGTTCGCTCCAAATGCAGTATTATTTTCATCGAGATGGTTTTCAGGATTATTGTGTAGGTCAGTGCACTATAAGCCGGTGCTTATTGTCAGATTGTCAGCAGTAGCGCTGGTGTCAGTGCCCGATTATTTATACTTTGACCAACAAGAATTACTTGACGGGTTCTGTTTAAGGCGGATAGATTTGAGTCCTATCGAAGCCTGATAGACAAATAAGCGCTAATAACCTGGATAGCAACAAAGATATCAATTTCACCAAGTTCTAATAGTCACATCCTGAGGTTAGTTGGTGATATTTCCTATATGATATCTGGCGCAACTGTTGCGCGAAATAATCCCCGCACTTTTATCGACTGTTATCATCTGGAGGAGTTTCTAACGTGAAAAAAGAGAATAAGCTTGTAGTTAGGTCAGTATCAAGGGCCTGCGGTCTATTGTTGGCGTTATTGTCAACCACCTGCCTAGCCGCATCTGATACTTCACTTGCGGATAGTCTGCGTAATGCCTTGCAATCTCAGGGATGGGAAGAGCATCAAACGGAAGATGGCAATATGATCTATCGCAGACCCACCTCTTCGCCCAAGGCTGAGAATAAAGCGGAATCGACAGTCGATTCGCAAAGAGCGAGATTGGCAGAGGCGTTGCAGGAGCGTGGCTGGAAGGTGGAGTGGAAGCAGGATGGGAGTCTTATTCTGAGGCCGAAAGCTGAAGAACGAGCCCCAACAACCACCGTCCCAACTGCAACTGAAACAACAACGACGGGTAGCTCTGAGGAGACTCAGTCTCAAATGGATTCCATTCCCGACCTTCCCGGTTTTCGCCATTGGCGTATAGAGCGAGGGGCGGATGGCTCAATGCTGTTTCACCCGCTGAAGGAGTCGGAATCCAGCGAAACCCCGGTTGTAGAATCGTCAGTCACTCATAGGTGCGAAGGCTATCAAATGCCGGCGACTGACAAAGTCTCTCTTCCGGTTGACGAATGGTCCGAGGCCCGTGAGTTGGCAAGACTCTGGTTAGCCGAGTCCGATCTCGAGGGTGCACAGGTCGGGAAAGTAAGAAAAGTGTTACGGATCTATATTGTAAGTATTGTTGAGAGTTCAGCTCCTACGGGTTGAAGCATCAGTTGGCTATTCGCGCATCCGATGGGGGCGTAATGTTGCTTGAGTAAACAGTGCTGAAAGTTCCCGGTTCGCCTCTCTTGTCGGGGGCTGGATGAGCATAATCGACACTCCTGTCTATGTTGCACTGGGAGAGTCGATCTGATTGCAGGAGCGCTTTCTCGAAGCACGATGGGGAGTTCATCGGGCTTCGAGAAAGCGCTCCTGCAGTTGGTAAGCGTGACTGTTTACACTAGATGTCGGATCAAACTAAGTGCTGATTAATAGCGCGCACGACACATTGTCAGTATGCATCTATATCGCATTAATAATTAATTATAAGCTCGTATAATAGTATATAACTGATTGATTCTAATGATTAATTTGAAGATAATGGTATTATTCCAAAAACTAACGCGTAAAGCTGCCTACAGCTTTCCTCTGATCCGCAGCCTGCCAAACTGACAGGATTTGAACTCTCCGGGTCTATTGTGAACTCCTGCGAGAGAAATAATTTCTATATAAAGCAACAACTAAAGATGTAAATTTATTTTTGGCACGGCAGTTGCTCTATTCAACGTGCTATGCCTAATGCCCACCTTGAAGTGGGCAAAACTGACGAGATTTAAGACCGGAGGAGGATGTCCGATGCGGGTTTTTCTACCCATCTGCTGTGGTATAACGATGTTACTCACATCAACTGTTTCTGTAAGTCACCCTATATCAGTCTTGCGCCATACCAAAGACCTGCTGGTGCACCCGTAATCGAATTGGTGCGTCACAACCAAGCTTGGTATAAGCAGGCACTGACTGGTGTCCCTCAGCCTTATCCGCGGAGTCTCTATTTTCTCGAAAATCAAGGCAACTGGTACACCCCGTTCACTCATCCGGGTATGACGGGGCGCTATGACCTTCGGGGTTGGCACCAGTAGCACACAATTGCACGACCAACTTCTGTTTTCCCGCTGGTTACAGTGGGGACATAAGGTACTGTCTCTCCAATCGAGAGCAATTTCAAAATGAAACTAACTTAGAGGAATCTACACAATGATGAAACTCAAAGGAGTAGTTAAAGCCCTGGGTCTTGCGGCTGCAGTTGCAGTTGCACCCCTGGCTTCAGCAGGTATGTCCGGCATGTCCGGTATGTACGGTATGGGCGGAATGTCCGGCATGGGCGGAATGTCCGGCATGGGCGGCATGTCCGGCATGGGCGGCATGTCCGGCATGGGCGGAATGTCCGGCATGGGCGGAATG
>MOXF01000104.1_pt1 | contig 10421 bp, 13 predicted proteins | sample 1471201 | NCBI WGS metagenome assembly MOXF01 (sample SAMN05358035, study PRJNA327811) | mollusc metagenome | isolation source: Phylotype B (NB1) bacterial symbionts from gill | host: Thyasira cf. gouldii | place: Canada: Bonne Bay, Newfoundland | collected 2010-08
AATTTTGCTATCCTGGGTTCCCCTCACCCACTAGACATTGGCGGTATCCGCATCCTCCCGTTGTATGGCGGCAATGATTTTCTGTAGGTATTCATTTAAACGAAGGCACTTTGGCCGGATCCCTGTCATTGCAGATATCGAGTGCATAGGTGATCCGAGTCAGCACAAGTAGTATGGGATATTTATCTATCTCTTTATGCAGTGCATTTCTGCCTTTCAGAATCTGTTGAAGATTGCCCGTGATATTGAGTTTTTTGAACTCTTCCAGTTGCTTGGTCAATTGCTTGCGACCTTTTCCGGCATCAGATGCCCAACCTCAAGCAGGAAATCTTCCGTATGGAACTGGTTTGTCAGTGGAGCTTTGCCATCTTTCAGGATTTCGCGGGCGAACTGTAATCGCTGCTCTGCCTCCTTACTGAGGGAGCTATTCTCTTCGTCCGTCTGGGGGTCGATAACCCCATTGATCAGTTTGGCGATATCTACCACACGGTACTGATAATCGAGGATGGGGTAAAAACCATGTTTCTCCTGGTTGGCCCGGTCGATACCTTGTTGCAACTCAACAAACAGCCTCTCGTCCGCTTTGCCGCGGGAGAGGGTGCGGCTGAGCTGAACTTCCGGTTGATCCTTCAGCGAGGCGGATACAGTAATGAGGTTGTTGACGTCTATCTCAAAATCGAGCAGCACCTCAGGCAGGTTATTTTTGTCAGGTTTTTCCTTGCTCTCGAAACTCAACCAGAGCTCACCGATGGACTCCCGGTTATCATTAACCGCGTTGTAGAAGTTGAAATGGGCCAGAACCTGTTTAGCATGGAGCAATCTGAAACCGGTCTGAGTCTTGTAGGGAAGGGGGGTGTTGCGTCTTACCAGAAGATGGTCATCACCATTTTCCAGTTCAAGAAAATAGTCGTGAGAGGTGGTATGGACGATATCCACCACACCCTTGCCAACGAGATTGGCCTGCAGATCAAATCCGCAGTGGGGGCAGGTGGCGTCGGCTTGTGCCACTGTAGCGTCACAGGCGGGACACTCGTAGTTGTCCGCCAGACGGTGAGCGAGCATGGCGGCTCCCTCGGCAATCGCTAGCATCGGCCGCTGGTGCAGCATCACTTTCTCTTCACCGAAAATCTCCTGCATCTTTTGGATTACCAGGGGAATGGAGGAGGAGCCACCCACCATGACCACCCGGTCAATAAGCGATGGTTCAAAGCCGATGTCATCCAGAACCCCACGAGTCAACTCCAGAATCCTATCTGCGAACGGTCGTAGCAGGTTTTCGAAACTTTCCCGGCTGATCTCTACTTCGATGTCCAGTATATCGCCGTCCCCATCCTTGAGCATCCCCAGAATCTCGATCATCGCCTTGGGATGGCTGCTGAGGTGGATCTTGGCAGCCTCCACCTTAGCTCTCAGGTCACCCAAAAAGCGATTTTGATCCGCATCCGGAAGGGCGGAAATCAACCCACCGAGGTTCTCTATTCCATACTCAGCCTCGGTTTCCCGGTAGACCTGTCGGCGGATCAGGTCGTCGATATCATCGCCTCCCATCCACATGTCACCGCCCTTCCCCTGTTCAATGAATTGACCATCAGCGATGGTCAGCACTGAGATATCAAAGGTCCCGCCACCCAGATCGAACACCAGAATGGTCTGCCCCTCACCCTCGTCCAACTGATCCACTCCGAAAGAGATAGCGGCAGCCGTGGGCTCCGGCAATAGCCGTTGCACCTTGAGTCCGGCCAACGCCGCAGCGATGCGGGTGGCGTGTTTCTGTTTATCATTGAAGTAGGCGGGAACGGTGACCACGGCGTAATCCACTGTATCGTTTAACTCTGCCTCACAGTCCTGCCGAATCTTGTCGAGGATCTTTGCCGAGATCTGCTCCGGGGTGTACTCCTCACCAGCCAGAACCGTGGCAATACTCTGTTGGGAACCGCTTTCCAAAGGCTTTATTTGATAGTGATAGCGCCCTTCCCCTAATAGCCGTTGCACATCTTCATCATGGAAACCGCGGCCCATCAGGCGTTTGATCGAAACGATGGTATTGGATGGATCCTGTTGCATCCATTCAAGGGCGTGCCTTCCAACCACCAACCGCTTCTTTCTACTTAGCAAACTGGTGCCACCCTGGGAACAGACGACTGAAGGCGTCAGCACTTCGCCTTCGGCGTTGGGGATGATGCGGGTGTCCAGTACTTTGATTCCGGCAACCGAGTTGGTGGTGCCCAGGTCGATTCCTATTGCTTTGGTCATTATGTTTTTCAGTGGTGGTGGTTAGAAGATGGGGTTTGTTTTAAGAGGTGAGGAAGGGTACCAAAAATTACGCAGATAATAAAAGACATTCTGGTGATCGAGTTGAGCGCTCCGCTCGGACTGGAAGCGCTGGCCAACTACATCAGCGGAATGGAGTAATCCTGGATTCTAAGGTTGACTGCTGCTCTGCCACAGATAGGAATAGAGAGGACACCCATCAACAGTCATCCATTACATGTGAATTGATGGGTGCTGAACTTGTTCGCGAAGAGCACGTTTCGTAGTCAATCGCGAACAAGTTCGCTCCTACAACACCTCTGTTCCACCATAACTCTGGTTTTTAGGATTTTGGTACAGAGCCGGTTCAAGGATAAAAAGCCACAAAATGCGAGTTTATGTGTGCAGATGATTATTTTTTAACTCAGAAACGGCAAATTTCGGGGGTGAGCTGAATAGTTACCCTATTTTTGATTACGGCCGCTCTCCTGCCCTTTCACCTGAAAGACAGGAGAGTATCAAAACCAGCAACTAATTTGCCTTTTTCAGACCCGGTGGCCAGTGGATAGCCATACCATCCGTGTCCAGAGCGGCCTCTGGCATAGCTTCGCCAACCGTCGGATGGGCGTGGATGGTTGAAATCAGTTCATCAACGGTAGCTTCCAATCGCATGGCTAGGGCTGCCTCGGCAATCAGGTCGGTGGCACGCGGCCCCCATATGTGTACACCGAGAATTTCTCCATACTTCGCTCCTGAAATGATTTTTATGATGCCCTTTCCTTCACTTTCGATAAGGGCCTTGCTGTTCCCTGAGAGTGAGAAAACTCCAGAACAAAAATCCACGCCTTTAGCTTGCGCCTGTTCTTCGCTTAAGCCGACGGTTGCAATTTCCGGGTGGGTGTAGATGCAGGCCGGGACGATATGGCCAAAATAGGCGGGGTTATGGCCCAACGCATGTTCAACGGCAGCAATCCCCTGAGCAGAGGCAACATGGGCCAGCATCATCAAACTGCTGCAATCGCCGACGGCATAGACATTCGGGATATTTGTCAAAAAATTCGCATCGACCTGAACCCTGCCACGATCCATAATTACACCAATTTCTTCCAGACCCATACCACCTGTCCGAGCCGCCGGCCTACTGCAACCAAGACCTTGTCAGCGGGCAGTTCATTTTTTCCACCTCCTTGATCGACAAGAACAAGTAAGTCCGAGCCTTGTTTTCTTACTTCTTCCAAACGGGCTGCGGTAATGATCTTAATACCCTTCTGGACAAGATCATCGTGAACCAGACTGACAATCTCACTGTCGATTCCGGGCAAGATCTGCGGCAACATCTCGACAATCGTCACCTTTGTCCCAAAGGAGTTATACATGGCGGCAAATTCAACGCCGATAACACCACCGCCAATAACCACCATCGAATCGGGGACGCTTTTTAGATTGAGGGCTGCTGTGCTGTCTATGATTCCCTCAAGATCAGCACCTGGGAACGGTATCCTTGTCGGCTCTGAGCCAACCGCCAGAATGATAGCGTCAGTGTCAATACAGGTGCCATCAATTTCTATCTGGTTGATACTTTTCAGTTGAGCATGTCCACGATGCACCTGAACTTTATTTGCCTTTAAAAGCCCATCGACACCTTTAACCAACCGCTTGACCAAAGCTTTTTGATAATCCATGGCCGCTGGCCAGTCAAGCCTGACGTTGTCCGCCTTGATCCCTATGGACTCACCCTTGAGCAGCGTCTGATAAGCCTCGGCGACATGCAATAACGCTTTGGTCGGAATACAACCAACATTAAGACAAGTTCCTCCAAGAGCATTTTTTTCAATCAGATGAACCTGAGCCCCAAGTTGGGCGGCACGAATAGCAGCCACATAGCCTCCCGGCCCACCTCCGATAATTGCTATTTGTTTGGACATCGAGACGTTCTCCTTCTTTAATCAAACAAACGTTTTTTATTACTTTGCATTTACAAGAGCAGCAGCGGTTGCTCTAGCAACTGACGTAGTCGGGCAAGAAACTGAGCCCCGACAGCACCATCTATCAAGCGATGGTCAAAGGAAAGACAGAGATTCATAATTGGCTTGATCACAACAGCACCGTCCTGCACCACTGGTCGGTCGATGATACGACAAACACCCAAAATTGCACTTTCCGGTTGGTTAATAATCGGGGTGAAGTGGTCAATACCAAACATGCCAAGGTTCGATACGGTAAATGTCCCCTCGCTTATCTCTTCCTTACCAAGTCCGCCATTGCGAGCTTTTGTAGATAAAGAAACAATTTCCTCATGCACTGCAGTGATCGTTTTGTAATTCGCATTTTTGATTACAGGGACGATCAAGCCATTTTCCAGAGCTACGGCTATCCCGACATTTACAGCTTCATGGCTAACAATTTCCCCATCAACTAAACTGGAGTTGACCATTGGAAAATCAGTCAGCGCCTGGGTTGTGCTCTTCACAATGATGTCGGTGTATGAAATCTTCACTTCTGAAGCTTGAGTCAGCTTTTGTCTCAAGTCCGAGGCGGCAGACATGTCGATCTCGGCAGTCATGTTGACGTGCGGAACAGTTTGCCAACTCATACTCATACGCTCGGCAATGACTTTGCGCATGCCTGTTAACGGAACTGCGGTAGACGCCGCGTTGACGACTCCGCTATCCATCGAAAGCTGTGAAATCTTCGTCTGCACATCAGCTTTATGATACGTGATTCTTTATTTATAGCCGCCAAATCAATGTTGTTCTCTTCGGCAATCTTCACCGCAAGAGGGGAGGCTTTAACTTTATTCTCTTCAATATGTTTAAGGATGTCTCGCTCGACAATACGACCATCTGGCCCAGTTCCAGCCACTGTCGTCAGGGTGATATTTTCCTCTCGGGCAATTCGCTTGGCGATGGGAGAGGCCTTTAGCATATCACCAGTTCTTGCTTCTTGAGCCGATACCACAGTGGTTTCCAGGCTGGCAGAAGAGGAGACTTCGACAGACTCCTCTTTCTTGCTTTCTGCTCGAATCACTTTTTCGCCCGGCTGACCAATAATTGCCAAGGGGGCTTTGACTGGTGCAACATCCCCTTCCGGCACCAGGATCTCCAGCAGCGATCCCTCCAGGTCGATTCCACCTGATAATTGACCTTTTCGGTTTCTATATCGACAAGGATGTCTCCCAAGGCAACCGGATCCCCAACGGATTTAAGCCATTGAAGAATAGTCCCCTCGGTCATCGTCAGCCCAAGTTGCGGCATCGTAAATTCTGTAGCCATTGTCTAAATTCTCCTACGTTGTGGACTTCTTGATTACCTGACGACAGCAAGGACACCCTCGACAATGTCTTTGACACCCGGGAAAAAGGCATCTTCAAGCGGAGGACTGAACGGTGGGACTACATTTGATGCGGCCACTCGTTTCACCGGAGCATCCAGATAATCAAATACCCCCTCCATGATCTGTGCTGCGATCTCACCGCCAAAACCACTTCTTTGGATCGCTTCATGAACGACAACGGCCCTGTGGGTTTTTTTCACGGAAGTTTCAATCGCCTCCCAATCAAGAGGAACAAGCGTTCTGAGGTCGATGACTTCAGCATCGATTCCCTGTTGTGCAAGTTGTTTGGCTGCCTCTAAGGCAAACAGCACCTGACGAGAATATGTAATGATTGTGACATCTTTCCCCGGTCGCTTTATGTCAGCCTTCCCGAGCGGAATCAGATATTCCTCTTCTGGTACCTCCCCCTTCTGGTTGTAAAGAACCTTGTGCTCTAAAAAAATCACTGGATCGTTATCGCGAATCGCGGTTTTAAGGAGACCTTTGGCATCATATGGGGTTCCGGGAGCCATTACCTTCAATCCCGGGATATGTGTAAAAAGAGTTTCCAAGCTCTGAGAATGCTGACCAGCATTCCGACGACCAGCACCACCAGGAGCACGGATGACCATGGGAACATCAACTTGACCACCTGTCATATAGCGCATTTTGGCAGCTTGGTTGGCAATGGGGTCAAAACAAATAGGGGCAAAATCAACATACATCAATTCCACAACAGGCCTCAGACCACGCATAGCAGCTCCAACAGCCATCCCGGTAAAACCTGACTCTGAGATAGGAGTGTCTATCACGCGATCAGCTCCGAACTCTTCCATAAAACCCTTATAGATGGCGAAAACATTTCCCATCAGCCCAATATCTTCTCCCAGGAGAATCACAGATTCGTCTCGGGTCATTTCTTCATGCACAGCCTCACCGATCGCGGCGCCATAAGTTATGGTTCTCATCGGATGACACTCCTTTCATTCGCATCGGCATAAACGTCTGTTTTCAATTCATCCACTCCCGGATAGGGAGAATTAATGGCAAATTCAACCGCCGATTCAATTTCCTGATTGATTTCAGCGTCGATCAAGTCCAGCTCTTTTTTGCTGGCAAGACGTCCTTTGAGTATTTCGTCACGTGTATTACTGATCGGATCTCGTGCTTTCCAATGTTCAACCTCTTCCTTCGTTTTATACATCTGGGGATCACCCTCGTAATGACCTCTGTGCCGATATGTTTTTGCTTCAATCAACGTTGGCCCCTCGCCTTTCAGGGCTCTTTCAACGGCTTCTTTAACCGTCTCATAAACAGCAAAAACATCATTTCCATCAACAATTTTTCCCGGAATATTATAGGCACTGGCTCGATCTGCAATGTGCTCCGTATTGCAGACGCGGTCAATGCACACTGACACTCCGTATTGGTTGTTCTCACAAAAGAATATGCAAGGAAGATTCCATGCTGACGCCATGTTGATGGCCTCGTGAAATGATCCCTGGTTTGATGCAGCATCACCGAAAAACGCCAAAGTCACCTCATCGGTTTTGCGAATTTTTGAAGCCAATGCTGAGCCAGCGGCAATCGGGATTCCAGCGCCCACGATTCCGTTGGCACCCAATATCCCGACATCGATATCGATAATGTGCATGGAACCGCCTTTCCCACTGCAGTATCCAGTCGCTTTGCCAAACAATTCCGCCATCATGAGGTCGGTCTTGCCACCTTTCGCCAGACAATGCCCATGGCCACGATGTGTTGAGGTGATAAAATCAGTTTCACGAAGCGCCAGACAAGCTCCTACGGCAGATGCTTCCTGGCCTGCACAGGTATGAATATTCCCAGCCATAGAGCCTTGCATAAACAATTCAGCGGCCTTCAATTCAAATTGGCGAATTCGGAACATCTCCTTATAGACATGGAGCACCTTTTTCTTTCCGTACTTCTTAAGTTCCACAGATCATCTCCCAGCTTTAAAATATTTGTATCTAAAAATGTTTAAAAATGTTGTCACCCAGCTCCATTTTATCCATCATGAAATCACCATCAATATCCGTTATAACTCCGGTGATATAATCTGAAAAATCAGAAGCAAGGAACACTGCAGCCGTTGCAATGCCCTCAGGTGTTCCAACACGCCCTAAAGGTATACTTTTGATCACCGACTCCCCCTGTTCACCCATGAACTGGGCCGACATTTCAGCTTTAGTCAGACCGGGAGTCGAGAAATTTGGTTCGGTATATGATGCCAGCACTGGTCACCAATGAATTGATCTGGTCAAAACCAGCCAGAGAGTTATCTACCATACGTCGTACATCTTTTTTAACACATCGGTGAGGAGGGATTGTGGTTCGATTTTGGCCACCTTGGCACAGGCAGTAGTCACCGAAGCGAGTGCTGTTTCATCAGATTTACCAGTACTACATTAGCACCTGACTGAGCCAGAAACAGGAACAGCTCAGCGCTGATTCCATTTGCAGCACCGGTAACGATGCAAGTTTTTCCTATGCAATCCCAACTGCAATCGATCTTGATTTCCCTCATGCATTTTTCTGATTAATTTTCCTGGACTGAATCAGAGTAACCTGATTAGCTATCCAAACCGTTATTAAGTCTGTCGTAAGCTGGGTAGTCCGATACCTGTTGATGAAAAACCACCGTCGACGGCGATAACCTGCCCCGTTACATAACTAGCATCGGGTCCGCTGAGGAATAGAATCATATTGGCAATTTCATCTTCTGTTCCATAACGGTTTAGCGGAATAGTGTCGTGATAAGCGGCACGAATATCCACGCTGTGTACCTTTTTAGACATGGCCGTATCAACAGGGCCGGGTGCAACAGCATTGACCCGGATTGTGTCGTAGTTGTTTTTAATAAATATGTTGCTTTATTTACATAAGCCTATGATGTAACACAAGTATTTTATATATTGCATCCTCTTGTGATTTACAAATTAACTATCAAAACCAAGTAATTGAAACAAGCCTTTACTGTTAACTCACTCTGGAAGCCACTCTTCAAGGGTTACCTCAAGTGTCATACAGATTGGATTAGCACCGGCAATAAAAAAACCACCCGAAACGTTACCTTCTGGATCTGCAATAACTCCTGTCAGTTCTGCTTTTACCGAACCATCATCAAGGGATCTGACCTCACCTGCGAGGCTAACAATTTCAACAGCAGGGCCTGATACCTGGATAGTCTGTCCGTCACCTTTTTCCAAGGAGGCATCTATCAGGCTGCCTAGCGCTCCCCGGACAAAAGCATTCTTAAATTCAGCAACCAAACAAAGTTTCTCAACTGCTTTTACCAGATCTTCATTTGGGGCTATGCGGGCATAGGCGATCCGCCCCATTTGTCCCGTCTCAATTGCGATGAATTCAGACATAGTGATCTCTCTGGGTGGGTTGAAATAATTGAATATTTGTTTCCTGGTCAAAGGTTTGTTTGATCATGAAATCATCGATTGATGTCACCAATACGGAAATTGGTCGATCAGCAACAATGGCACTCTCGGTGATGATATGGCCTCCTTTAATGAAACCATCTTTTGTTCGTATGGTGGCATGACAGTGAACCATCGGTATTCCATCCGAACTTTCACCCAGGGTTGCATTGCCAAAAATCATATAGGTTTGGCCTGCATTGATGGGGGCAGAGTAGGCTATCACTGCCTCTCCCTTTGGGTCAGGCGGGGCAACACAGTAGTCAAGTGAACTAAAATACCCACCAAAAACAGTAGTAGATGCACTTGAGATACCCATTGTGGCCAGCGGTTTAACAAGCCCGTCGTAGAGGCAGATACCAGGTTCTAGATACAATCGGATATGTTTGCCAGCATTTGATGTCAGACAGTTAACCCGAACCGGGTTGTACCTACCAGGATGAGCGAAGGTGCGTGTACGAGACTTGTGTTCTGGTCGCAAGGCCATGCTAATTCAACTCCTCACGATTTCGCCGCGACCCACACCCAGATAATCAAGCGCCGCATAAAGTGCTGCTGACCCACTGGCACAGGCTTTTTTAACATGTACAGCCGGTACATGTGAAAGCTCTTGGTTTGCCAGCACGACTAATGATCCTTCCAAAGATTGACGTGAGAATCCATTATTCATAACGCCAACAAAGATACCATCAACTGCGTTTGCGTCAATTTCTGCATGCGCCATTGCACCTCTAGTCATTTCAGGTCTTCTCCTTTCTGGTTGAAAGACTTCTTATATGCGAACAATAATATATTAATAATTGAACATAATTTTCTTTAATATCACGCGTAATACCAATACAATGGCTTAATTATGTTAATATATAGAATATTGGAGCTAATTAATGCAGAGCATAGATAAAACAGATATACGGATATTACGTGTACTTCAATCCGATGGTGGGTTGTCAGTGTCTGAAGTTGCAGACAAGGTTGGGTTGTCTCAATCTCCTTGCTCACGCCGTATAATCAGGATGCAAAATGACGGAGTTATTCTTGGGCGTGATATTGTTCTGAATCAAAAGGCGCTTGGTTTTAATTTGATAATTATTGTTCGTATCAAGTTAACGGGGCATGGTCGCAAATCCATCCCAAACTTTGTGGATCAGTTGAAATTGATCCCAGAGGTTCAAGTCATTCAAATGATGATGGGGGGGTTCGACTTCCAGGTTCGTGTGATGGTAAAAGATATGGATGACTACCAGAGGCTGCTTTCCCAACAGCTGGTAAACTTACCCGAGTTGAGAGAACTCGAAAGCACTGTTGTCTTGGAAGAGATACTTTATACTAGAAAATTCCTATTTAACTTGAGTTGTTAGTTTCATAGGTTTCTGCGTCTCAAAAGACAGTCAAAAGATAGGACAGCCC
>MOXF01000105.1_pt1 | contig 10418 bp, 14 predicted proteins | sample 1471201 | NCBI WGS metagenome assembly MOXF01 (sample SAMN05358035, study PRJNA327811) | mollusc metagenome | isolation source: Phylotype B (NB1) bacterial symbionts from gill | host: Thyasira cf. gouldii | place: Canada: Bonne Bay, Newfoundland | collected 2010-08
AGCGAACTTGTTCGCGATGGACTACGAAACGTACTCTTCGCGAACAAGTTCGCTCCTACGCCTGAGTTCCGGATTACTGTGCTAAATAGTTACCATCTGGTTAAATAAGCACCAACTGTGATTTGGCAGCCGCGACACAATAAGATCTGTTGTTCCATATCATTGGCTGGATATTTTTTACGGTGTTAGGATGTTTCACTCACTAAAACAGAAAATGGTCATAAAAAATGCGTTGGCGCGGAAATCGACAAAGCAGCAATATTGAAGACAGGCGCGGTGTGAGGGCCTCCGGATCAGGTGGTTTAGGCAGGGGCGGGGGGTTGCTCCGGCTACTCCCCATCGCTTTCAAGTTTCTCGGAGTCAAAGGAACCCTGATGAGCAGGGGCACTCGTCATAGGTTACGGCCTGTATACAGGGAACCTCTCCCAAATTCTTGGTGGCGGTTCATTTCAGGGTCAGCAAACCGGGAACTCAAACCAGCCGGTCAAGCAGAGTACGGAAGAGAAGCAGCTCGTCCAGTTCATATCGGTTGTCCTCGCTGACACAGAAGATACATGGCGCAGCTGTTCCAAAAGATGAAGGGTAAATATAAAGAGCCCCGTCTGGTTCTGTACCGGCAATCAGTGAACTCCGGCTGCGGCTTTGGTTCTGCCCAGATGGGTCCTTTTTATTGTCCAACCGACCAAAAGGTATACCTTGATCTCAGTTTTTACGACGATCTCAGGAAGCGCTACAAAGCCCCCGGGGATTTTGCTCAAGCTTACGTGATTGCACATGAAATCGGACATCATGTGCAGACGTTGACGGGAAACCTCCAAGAAAGTACAAAAAGCTAAAAAAAGGCCTGAGTAAAGTGAAGGCTAATCGGCTGTCAGTCATGCAGGAGCTACAGGCAGACTGCTTTTCTGGGATCTGGGCGCACCATGCAAACCGTTCCCGCCAGATTCTTGAGAGCGGTGATATCGAAGAGGGGCTGACAGCGGCTAGTGCGATAGGTGATGACAGACTTCAAAAACAGGCGAGTGGTCAGGTAACACCGGATTCATTCACTCATGGAAGTTCAAAACAGCGAGTCAAATGGTTCAAGGTAGGATTGGAAAAAGGCACATTAGAGGCTTGCGATACCTTCTCAGCAAAGAGTCTCTGATATCTGAGCCTTTCATGCACTATCTGCTCACGGGATTTCAAGCTGAACCGCACTATTGATGATCGATATCGATAATTTCAGCTGCGGTAGATGTGGTCAGAGAGTTGAGTCATGGGCTGTAAGGCGCCCTAAGTTTGACTGTTCAAGCTGTGGCAAAAAGTACCAATCAAACTACAAAGTGCTTATGAAGAGATGTATCTACATCTTTGCCGCTGTCGAGTTGCTGATCGGATCGCTCATCTGGGTATTCAGTTCATCCTGGCAACTGGCACTCGCTTTATCGATTGAGCTGGGGTGTGTGGGAGCTATCCTGGTCGCCATGCTTATTTTTCGCTTATCCCTGCGTATTGATGAAGTATCAGATTAAATAACTGGCTGATTACCAAATTATTACGATTAAATCCATATATAATCAATATGATACAGTCATATTCTAAACTGATTTAGAGGCTTATTGATTACTTGACTACAATCATCTTTGAACTTCTTGGGAGAGATATCACCTAACTTGGCATGGTATGAAAATATCCAGGTTATTCAATAATCCGAAAACAACTATAGTTAATCCATCATTCACAGATGAGTACCGGCATAAAAAAAACGATACATTACCTGCTGACAATAATGCTGGCGGTGTTGCCGTTCACCACTGTTTATGGTGATTCCTGTCTTCCTGGAGCAGGCATGGAGATGCAGGGCCAAATCTTGATGATGGACTGCCCGCAGCAGGAACATAGCGGCGATAGGGTGCATACGGAACAGACCAGCGATGACAACAGCTGCTGCGATCATTGTGATGCCTCCTTCGGTGTTCAACTCTATTTAGGCGATGAATGGGTCTACACATTCACTTCATCACGTATATTCACTACTTATACCCTCTCAGTGCTGCCAGATCCGCTCATCTTCTCCTTTCTTAGACCTCCTTTAACCATCTCCTGAACCAAGCCCAGACCACATCCTCCTCAGTGCTGTGGTGGTTTCTATAGGCGTCATGCCTTTTTTGGAGATAGCGTTATGAAGTATCGCTTTACCGTTCTGGGGCTGCTACCCCTGATCCTTGCCGCCTGCTCCACTGATGAATCGGGCGCCCAGGCAATATCGCAAGTACAGCCCACCACAGCTTCTTCGGTAACTGAAGAAGCCCCGGCTACACGCTGGTATCAGTTTCAGCACGTAAGCCAAGGTGTAAAGGTCTATCAGCAGAACTGCGCCGTCTGCCACGGCAAGCAGGGAGAAGGTGCAGCCAACTGGCGACAAGCAGGTGCTGATGGAAAATACCCAGCGCCACCTCTCAACGGCACCGGACATGCGTGGCACCACCCCCTCAAGATGCTGGCACATGTCATCAAGAATGGCAGTCCCGGCGGACAGGGTGGCATGCAGGCTTGGAAGGGAAAACTGAGTGATGCTGAGATTCTATCTGCAATCGCCTGGTTTCAGTCCGAGTGGCCTGAAGAGGTCTACAACATCTGGGCAAAACGTGAAGTGGCAAGAGCTGAAGCAGCAAAACGTGGTAGAGCGGGGAAGGGCACATGATTCTACAGATACAGTTCATATGGGAGCATCATCATGAGCCGTGATCATATGAGTGCAAACCACGGGGTCTTGGATGCCAGCCACAGGATCAACATCCCATCCCTCAATCATGAAGCAGATGGACAGCAGATCGACCGCATCTTAAAAGCAGTATCGGGCGTACATGAAGTGAATATCTCGATAAGCACCCGAAAGATATACATCACCTATAACCAGATGCAAACCGACTTTGAGCAGATCCAGGAAAAGCTTGAAGAGATCGGTTTTCCTGCTTCAAGCAGCTGGTGGTCACGAAAAAAGGCCGATTGGTTTCAATATCTGGATACTAATGCCAGAGCCAATGCGAATGCGCCGACACCGCCTTGTTGCAGCAACCCCAAGGGGCTGGATAAGGGCAAAAAATTAAACAGATGAGACTAATTACCATGAAACAGCAATCTTCAATCCCAACAGAAAAAACAGGCTTCAATGACAAATTAAAATGGGCTGCCGGACTCGTTATGGCCAGCCTGTTGACAGTTGGTGGCTTGCTCGCAACACAACAAAACTCCAGTGCCGCAGATATTGTTGTATATAAAAATTCCAGCTGTGGATGCTGCAATGCGTGGATAGAGCACCTGAAAGAGAACGACTATACAGTTGAGGTGAAAAACAAAAATGATGTCTCACCAATCAAAAAAGAGTTGGGAGTACCTGGCAATCTGCAATCCTGCCACACTGCCATGGTAGACGGCTATGTTATCGAAGGTCATGTTCCAGCCGACCTCATTTCAAAACTGCGGAGTGAAAAACCCCAGATCAAAGGGTTGGCTGTCCCTGGAATGCCCATGGGGTCACCTGGGATGGAAGGGGTGCACAAAGATGCCTACAACATCATCGCCTTTGATAGCGATGGAAAAACCTTGGTTTATGCTCGCCGCTGATGATTTGTCTATTATGCATCGTCACAGCATTTTTCTAAACTGACTTGATGGTTGCCCAGAGTGAACCGGCGGTTAAGCGTGCCGACAGCAGCCATCCAGTCAATCCACAGAAAAACCCGCTGAGGAGCGGGGGTAGAAACCAGTTCCATGGTGTCGAGGTAATGGGAAGCGCCACTTTTTCGAGCGGCGCCCGAAACCCGCCGGCAGCGAAATCAACGGGGTTTTCCCCTGGCAGGTTTGTCGGCAATTGCAACGTTATGTTGTCTAGCAGAGTCAAACTTATGGTCACCAGCACAAGTGCGATAATGCCGCCGGTTACACCCTGAAATGTCATTTCAGCGGTCAGTTGACGGCGTGTCTGAACCCTGGTCCAGCCCAGGGTGCGCAGAATACCTGCCTCTTTGCGGCGTTCTGCCAGGGTGCCGTAGAGCAGCATGACCATCAGCGCTGCCGCCGCCAACCCTCCACCCAGAAGGGCTATGGAATGAAAACGGCCGATGACCTGAGATATGCCGCCAAATAGCTTCAGCATCGTGCGGGAGAGATAATCGAGGATTGCTGAAACAGGTACAGTTGTATTGGCAACTAGGCAAGCATATTACCGAGAAACAAGAGGCGCTGGGTTGGGGCAAAGCGGTGGTTGAGCGGTTGGCCAGTGATCTCCAACAGAGTTTTAACGGGCGCAGTGGCTTCTCTGCTCAAAACCTATGGTATATGCGGCAGTTTTACTTGGAATACAAGGCGTTACCAAATCTCCAACAGCTTGTTGGAGAAATCCCCTGGGGTCAGAATTTAACAATTATGGCCAAGGCAAAAGACCCAGATGAGCGTGAATATTATCTTAAAGCAACCTCGGAGATGGGCTGGAGCCGTAATGTTCTCATCAGATCAAGTCGCAAGCTTATCAGCGTCATCAAGTGGCCAATAAACAGCATAACTTTGACAAGGCACTGCCTGCTCATTTGGCTGAGCAGGCTGATGAGGCAATGAAAGATCTCTATATGCTCGATATGTTGGGTGTTGAGAAGCCCATTTTGGAGCGCGAGCTTGAGCAAAGAATGGTGGTCAAAATTCAGGAGATCATGCTTGAGTTGGGCTATGGCTTTGCCTTCATTGGTAACCAATACCGCGTTGTGGCGAATGATAAAGAGTATTTTATCGACCTGCTCTATGATTTAACATAATATGTATTATACGCAATTGGATAGAGGGGCTGTTTGGCTGATTATTGATTTCGTGCATCTGACATAGCCATGTACAACTCTAACGTTCATCCTATCTGAGTAATTTTCACCAGAGCTGTTTAAATTGGGGTCTCCTGACTATAGCTTCTGCCATTTTTGATTCAGGTTTTATCAACGTAACGATCCCGGGCTACTTTGGCCCTGCTGAATATCTTCAGCAGTTGATCCCCATCACCGTCACGTATCAGCTCGGCAAGCTCAGACATCTCACCAATATAGCGATTCATCATCTCCCCCAACGCCCTTGCGATTGGCAACACAGATATCCCGCCACATTACCGGGTTGCTGGATGCAATACGGGTGAAATCACGGAAGCCACCGGCTGCATAGCGGAATATCTCATCGTTCTCTTTCATGCGTGCAAGGGAATCGACCAGACTGAAAGCAAGCATATGGGGCAGATGAGAGGTGGCGGCCAGTACCTCGTCATGGTGTTCAACCGTCATGGTTGTGACATTGGCTCCGCAGATACGCCACATCGACTGAACTTTAGCGAGGGCTTCGCCTGAGGTGGACTCGGTGGGTGTCAATATCACCCGTCTATCCTTGTAAAGCTCAGGAAAAGAAGCCTCAACACCGCTGTTTTCTGTGCCAGCGATGGGATGCCCGGGAACAAAACCCGGCGGTAGCTCGCCAAACGCCGATCTGCAATCTTCGATGACACTCGCTTTTGCGCTGCCGCCATCTGTAATAACTGCATCAGGTTGAAGCTTTCCAACCATCTCCCTAAAGGTCTGTTCCATGGCACCAAGGGGTACGGCGAGAAATACCATGTCCGCACCCTCTACCGCTTCACCAATGTCGTGGGTGTAGCTGTCGATGACGCCCAGAGAAACGGCTTTTTCCAGGTTCTCACGCCCTCGCCCACAACCGATCACCTCTTCAACTTCCCCGGCTGCCCCCAGGCGCGGGCGAGAGAGCCGCCGATAAGCCCGACACCGATGACTGCAAGACGGCGAATTATCACTTGTTCATCACCTCTTTAAGTGCCCCAAGGAAGCGCCGGTTCTCTTCCTCGGTGCCGATGGTGATCCTTAGGTGCTGCGGCATGCCGTAGTTGGCCAGTGGGCGGGCAATACACCCCAGTTTCAGCAGTGCCAGATCAACCTCCTCTACCGGGCGACCTACATCGACGGTAATGAAATTACCCACTGAAGGAATGTAGGCGATCTGCATCTGATCCAGGGCATCAGAAAGTTGCACCATACCCCTGCGATTCACCTCTATCGATTGCTCAACAAACTCCTGATCCTGAAGAGCGGCAACGGCTGCCGCCATCGCCATACTGTTGACATTGAATGGCTGTCGCACTCGATTGAGCAGGTCGGCAATATCAGGATGGGAGAGTGCATAACCCACCCTCAGTGAAGCGAGACCATAGACCTTTGAGAAGGTGCGGGTGACGATTAGATTGGGGTATTTATCCAGCCACTGGGAGGCATCCGGGTAGTCGGCCTCTTCGACATACTCGATGTAGGCCTCATCAACCACTACGATCACATCCCCAGGAAGCGCTGCAATAAAATTTTCCAACTCGGTGCCATCAACCCAGGTGCCGGTAGGATTGTTGGGATTGGCTATCCAGACAACGCGGGTGCGCTCCCCTACCCCATTGATCATCTCTTCCAGATCATGCCCGTAGCTCTTGGCGGGGATCACTTTAAGGGTGGCGCCTACCGCCTGGCTGCTAATGGGGTATACGGCGAAGGCGTACTGGGAAAAGAGTGATTCAACACCGGGAGCAAGGAAAACCCGGGCAACCATATCAAGTACATCGTTGGAACCGTTGCCGAGAGTGATGCAGTTGGGGTCAATACGGTGCTTTTTTGCCAGACCGTTGCGCAGTTCAAAACCACCACCATCAGGATAGCGGGCGGCATCTGCAAGCTCTGCCTGGATCGCCGCCTTGGCTTTCTCACTGCACCCCAGGGGGTTTTCGTTGGAGGCCAGTTTAATGGAGTTGGATATACCCAACTCTCTCTCAAGCTCGGAGACGGGTTTTCCCGGCACGTAAGGCTTGAGATTGGCGATTCCAGAAGTGGCGGTTTCGATAAAACGGTTCTCTATTTGGATCATGCTGTCTCTATCAGGTGTCGATATATGAAGTAGCCAATCGCGAACAAGTTCGCTCCTACAGATGCAACTTTTTCATCAATCTACAGGCTCAGCATTAAACTAAAGTACTGCATGAGGATAAGACCCCAACACTTTGAGCATTCGTGATTTGTTATGGAACTCTTTTAGTGCCAATGCGATATTTTTATCATTCTGGTGACCCTCTATATCTATAAAAAAGAGATAGTCCCAATTACCTTGCCGGGATGGACGTGACTCAATGCGCGACATACTGATACCGTGCTGGGCAAGGGGCTCGAGCAGCTCATTGAGGCCTCCTGCAACATTGCGGGTGGCGCACAGCAGTGTGGTTTTGTCGAGACCGCTGGGGAGTGGTTTCTGCTGCCCTACCACCAGAAAGCGTGTGGTGTTGTCAGGCTCATCCTCAATATTACGAGCCAGACCTTTCAATTGATAGAGTTCGGCCGCCATTTCACCTGCAATGGCAGCGGTATGGGGTTGACTCTTTACCAGTCGGGCGGCTTCGGCATTACTGCCAACAGTAACCTGTTCTGCATGGGGCAGGTACCGATCCAGCCAGAGCCTGCATTGGGCCAGGGATTGCTGGTGGGAGAAGACTCTCTCTACTCCGTCAAGATCCGTCTCCTCGCTGAGTAGATGATGGTGAATACGCAGCATCACCTCACCACAGATATTCAATGATGAGGTGACAAAGGTATCCAGGGTGTGATTGACCATCCCCTCGGTGGAGTTCTCTACCGGCACCACACCGTAGTGAGCGGCGCCGGACTCCACATCCCGAAAAATATCGGGAATGGAAGCCATTGGAATGGTGTTAACCGAGTGGCCAAAGTGTTTCAGTGCCGCCGACTGGGTGAAGGTTCCCTCCGGGCCGAGAAAGGCGATCTTCATCGGCTGCTCCAGGGCAAGGCAGGCCGACATCACTTCACGGAACAGCCGGGCCATCTCCTCATCACCCATGGGACCTGTGTTGCGCTCTTTGATCCGCCGGAGAATGGCTGATTCACGCTCAGGCCGGTAGAAGAAGGCATCCTTGTCCTCTTCCAGCTTGATTTTTGCCACCTCCTGAGCGATGGCCGCCCGCTGATTGATCAGCTTCTGTATAGTCAGGTCAAGCTGATCTATTTGTTGACGGATCGCATCAAGTTTTTCCTGATCACTCATTGCCTGCCACTCAGTTATTCATGTTACAACCGAGACAGCGAACGGAGAGCACACCGTCGATATCGGAAATCAAGTCCAGTGTTTTCATATCCGGCTCACTATCGACATCAAGCAGGGTAACGGCTATATCATCCCGTGATTTGTTAAGCATATCGAGGATATTCATTCCGCCCTCAGCCAGATCGGTGGAGATCTGTCCCACCATATTGGGTACGTTGGAGTTGATAATACAGATTCGGTAGCCCCCATTTCGCGGTAGGTTGATGTCGGGAAAATTGACCGCGTTGAGAATGTTGCCATCCTCAAGAAAACTACTCACCTGATCAGCCACCATGATGGCGCAATTCTCCTCCGCTTCAGCGGTTGAAGCACCAAGGTGGGGCAGCGTTAGGCATCTTTCGTGATCTTTCAGCAAGTTACTTGGGAAATCGCACATATAGGCGTAAATATCCCCCTCATCGAGCGCCTTCACTACCGCTTCATCATCGATGATGCCGGAGCGTGCAAAGTTAAGTAGTACAACGTTGCTCTTCATCAACTTGATGCGCTCAGCATTGATCATATTTTTGGTGGCATCGATCAGTGGAACATGGAAAGTGATGAAGTCACTCTTGGAGACCAGATCGTCAACACTGATCGCCTGCTCGACACCGGCTTCCAGCTTCCAGGCACTCTGAACAGTGATGGTGGGATCGTAACCGAGAACATTCATTCCCAGGGCACGTGCGGCGTTGGCCACCCTGACGCCGATAGCTCCAAGACCGATCACACCCAGGGTGCGGCCGGGCAGCTCAAAACCGACAAACTGCTTCTTACCCTTCTCCACGTTCTTGTTGATTTCGGCATCCTGCCCATCAAGACCCTTGGCAAAACTCCAGGCCTGGCCGATATTTCTTGCCGCCATCAACATACCGGCGATAACCAACTCCTTAACCGCATTGGAGTTTGCCCCGGGAGCATTGAATACCGGGATGCCAAGTGCGGTCATCTTATCCACCGGAATGTTGTTGACTCCGGCGCCAGCGCGTCCAATTGCTTTCAGCGTCTCTGGAACCTCCATGTCATGCATCTTGAACGAGCGCAGAAGAATACCGTCAGGATGGGTGATCTCTGAAGCAACTTCATATTTATTGCGTGGTAGCCGATCAAGACCAGCTAGGGATATATTGTTTAACGTCAGTATCTTATACATCTTATTTAACCTATATTATTTAGTAACTGTTCAGTTTACCCCTAAAATCCGCCATTTCGGCGTTACAAAATGATCATTTACACTTGCAAACTCACATTTTGCGCCTTGAACTGACGAATTTTAGGGGCAACCCGAACAGTTACGGCATTGTGCTGAATAATTATATTATTTACTCAGACAGGCAGTGACGCTGCCTTCTCAACCGTTGCGCTTCTCGAAGTCAGCCATGAAATCAACCAGTGCCTGGATACCCGCCTCGGGCATGGCGTTGTATATGCTGGCTCTCATACCACCTACTGAGCGATGTCCTTTCAGTGTCACCAGCCTGCTTCTTTGGCCCCTTCCAGGAAAGCGCCGTCGAGTGCTGAATCAGCCAGGGTGAAGGGAACATTCATCCAGGAGCGGCAGTTAACATCCACCGGGTTGGCGTAGAAGTCGGAGCTGTCTATGGCGCTGTAAAGCTTTGCTGCTTTGCGCTGGTTGATCTCAGCGATACCCTCAAGCCCACCTTTGCGCTTAAGCCACTGGAACACCAGGCCCGCCAGATACCAGCCGTAGGTCGGGGGCGTGTTGTACATCGAGCCTGTGCCCGCATGGGTGCTGTATGCAAACATCGCAGGGGTACCCTCAAGGGCGTCACCGATCAGATCCTCACGAACAATAGCCACTGTCAGCCCGGCCGGGCCGATATTTTTCTGTGCTCCGGCGTAGATAACACCATACTTGGAGACATCCACGGGACGGGAGATGATGGTGGATGAGAAGTCAGCCACCAGCGGAACATTACCGGTCTCAGGCACATAGGGAAACTCAATACCCTGGATGGTCTCGTTGGGGGTGTAATGGACGTAGGCTGCATCTGCATTGAGCTGCAACTGATCCTGTGCGGGTACGGTAAATACCCCATCAGGTGATGCACCGGCAACATTGACTTCGCAATATTTCTTCGCTTCGGCAATCGCCTTTTTCGACCAGGAACCTGTGGTGATATAGTCAGCACCCTTCTTGCTGCCAAGCAGGTTCATCGGAACCATGGAGAACTGGCTGGAGGCGCCGCCTGGAGAAACATGACTTTGTAGTTCGATGGAATCGCCAGAAGATCGCGCAGATC
>MOXF01000106.1_pt1 | contig 10385 bp, 11 predicted proteins | sample 1471201 | NCBI WGS metagenome assembly MOXF01 (sample SAMN05358035, study PRJNA327811) | mollusc metagenome | isolation source: Phylotype B (NB1) bacterial symbionts from gill | host: Thyasira cf. gouldii | place: Canada: Bonne Bay, Newfoundland | collected 2010-08
CTATCGGTCATCACTGCCGGCACCGCCACAGCCCGTTTCCTGCCGGAACAGCAGAACCGCCATCACCACGAGCAGTAGAAGCACTGCCGCTGCGACAGCAAGCAGCTCGCTGTCATCCCTGTTTTTAATCCATTGCGTGATAACCTGGTCTGCGCCGGTTTCCGGTGGAGGAGAGAGAGCTGCAGGTGCAGGCTGCTCGGTTGAGGGTAGAGGCTGCTGCGGTGTTTCGTCCACCATCTGCATCTGCGCACCATCAAGACGCAGACGTAGCTGTTCAATTGCCCTGTCCTTCTCTTCCATGGACTTCTGCAACATCGCAATCTCACCCTCAAGGGCAACTCGCAATGCTTTCAGGTCCTGGTTGATTTCCCGAGTCTGCTCCAGCTCCCGGCCCTTCTCCTCAATCAACCCATGGAGTACTTCCGGTTCATCTGCGGGATCAACCGGCAGCGCTTCAGACAGCTGCCGCTCCTCTCCTGTCTCCACCACCCGGAGATAGCCTTCCCTCACCTCATCGGGCGCTACCTGCTCCTCCCCGGTCGCCGCTGTCTCAGCGGCTTCCTGATCCACGGTTGGCTCGGCGGTTGCCACTGGGGCCGCCTCCAATACAGGCTGTGGCCGTACCGTTTTCACTGCAGTACCACGCCCGCTGCGCGCATTTCGCCACGCATTAGTCTGATCGAGGAACACCTGTCGCGCCTGTTGATGGGACATCTCTCTGACTGCATCAATCCCGGGAATCACCAGTTCGGCACCGCGCCTGAGCAGATTGACATTACCCCGGTTAAAAGCATCCGGGTTGCGCCGCTGCAACGCCATCATCATCTGTTCAATGGAGACCCGGTTATCGGGCCGGCTATTGCGGGCGATCACCCACAGCGTATCCCCCTGCTTCACCGGGCCGTAGCGCCGCTCATCCCCGGCCATGCCCGGCGTTGAAGTCTGAACTGTACTCTTCGGCGCGGAAACCGCCTCAGGTTTATAGATAGGTGGTCGAGGAGGAGGGTATACTCCTTATGCATGACCCCACCCATGCCGCGTTGCTCGACCCGGATCAGAAAAATGAGAAACGGCTCACGCACACTCTCCCGTGTGGTTACATGGACATAGGCCTGACCCGCTGGTTCACGCTTAACCGTGAACCGGAGCTTAGAGAGAAAATAGGGCCGCTCGATACCGGCGGTCTGAAACTCTCTGAGACCGGCAAGGGCTACCGAAAAATCCTCAATATCCACCTGCCTGCCGGTGGTTATCTCAATCCGTGCATCCAGTGGCTGGTTCAGCGCGGAAGAGACCTCGATACCCGACAGCCCCAACGCCCATGTACTCAGCGGCAACCACAACAGCAGCAACGCTAAAATCAATCGATTAGCCATACCCTATCCCTAACCTGAAATATTCCAGTCGACTCTCGGAAGTATTGCAGCAGACTCCCCACAGTAAGGATAGACCATCAGATAATATTCGTGAATTAGCAGCGGAAGGGTATAGCCACAGGCACATAAAAAAAACGCCTGTTAACAGGAGCTTTTAGTAGGGTAGTTAGACAATAAATCCAGGTTTGTAACTATTCATCTCACCCCTAAAAACCACAGTTATGGTGGAACAAAAGTATTGTAGGAGCGAACTTGTTCGCGAAGCGTCTTCTACGAAGCTAATCGCGAACAAGTTCGCACCTACACCCAACTTCAGGGTTATTTTATAGAGTCAGTTTCAAATATTTGTGTTCATACGCGTTTATTTGCGGCCAACATTGACTCTTTATTCTTCTACTCAGTGGCTGAGCTTCGTGGGTAATCAGGTAATTTATTGTGTCCGCTAAAACGGTATATCGTCATCAAAGTCTCTGTCCGGCATGGGCGCAGAGGATGGTTGGGAGTTAGACGACTGTGCGTTAGACGACTGGGAGGCCGGCGCTGATGGGCGGCTGGAGTCGAAGTCGGCACTGCCACCGCGACTGTCGAGCATCTGCATCTCATTGCCGACGATCTCTGTGGTGTAGCGATCCTGGCCATCCTGGCCCTGCCATTTGCGGGTGCGTATGCTGCCCTCTATATAGACTTTGGCACCTTTCTTCAGGTACTCGCCGGCAATCTCACCCAGGCGATTGAAAAAGACCACCCGATGCCACTCGGTGCGCTCCTGTTTTTCACCTGATGTTTTGTCTTTCCAGGTTTCGGATGTGGCAACGGTTATATTAGTCACCGCGCCGCCGCTCGGCATGTAACGGGTCTCCGGGTCTTTTCCAAGATTACCTATAAGAATTGCTTTATTGACGCCTCTGGCCATAGTTTATCTCCTGTTTATTGATTTCCGCCCCGTCCATGGACGCGGGCCGTTAACGATTATTTAAGTCTACCCTTCAACGCGGCAAAATGCATCCAGACAGGAGTGGTCGACCACTTCGCTATCCACCTTGAGGTAGACCACCCCCTCCCCGGCATCCACGGTGACATCCTCAACACCGTCAATCGCCGCCAGCTCCACCTGCAGTTCAGCCGCCTGGGCCTTGTCCAGCAAACCCACTTTCAGCAGATGGCTGCTAAGATACTTTGTCGGCGACATCCCCGATGCCGCCAACAGCCAGATTGTCGCCGCCACCGCGCCAAAGAGGAAGACACCTTCAAGACCATAATAGCTGTGAACCCAGCCCCCCAGCAGGCCGCCAAGAAAGGCGCCGCTAAACTGTGAAGTGGAGTAGACCCCCATTGCTGTCCCTTTGCTTGCAGCAGGGGCGGTTTTGGCGATCAACGAGGGTAGGGTCGCCTCCAGCAGATTGAATGCTGTAAAGAAGAGCAGCATCGACAGGGCAATGCCTGTAAGTGAATCATTGAACCCCCAGAAACCGAGCTGAGCGATAATCAGGCCGACGATGGCGGCAATGAATATTGGCCGCATCTTGCGCCGTTTTTCAGCGATCACCACAAAAGGCACCATCAACACCATCGCCGACACCACCACCGGCAGATAGAGCATCCAGTGGTCGCCGCCGGCAAGGCCGACATGGTCACGTAGCGCCAGAGGTACAGCGATAAAAAGTGCCGTAAGGATCATATGCAGAAGAAAGATCCCTACATCCAGCCGCAACAGATCCGCATTTCTCAACACCCGGCCAAACTGCCCCGGAACCGGCTCCGTATCACGGTGAAAGTGGCTATCTACCGGGTTGGGTACAAACAGCACCACAATCACTATCCCCACCAGGGCCAGAAAAGCGGTAAGCCAGAAGATGCCGGAGACGCCGATCACCGTATTAAGCAGGGGACCGAGCACCAGGGAGAGGGCAAAGGCAAAACCGATGCTCATACCGATCACCGCCATTACCCGCATACGCACCTGCTCACGGGTGAGGTCGGCGGCCAGGGCCATCACCGCTGCCGCAATGGCGCCACCGCCCTGAACGGCGCGGCCGATGATCACCCCCCAGATAGTGTCGGCCTGGGCCGCCAGCACGCTGCCAATGGCAAAGATGATCAGGCCTCCGATAATCACCGGCTTGCGACCGATACGGTCGGAGAGCATACCGAAGGGAATTTGGAAGATTGCCTGGGTCAGACCATAGGCGCCAATCGCCACGCCCACCAGCAGTGGGGTAACTCCGCCAAGCTCTCCGGCATAGAGGGCAAATACCGGTAGGATCATGAACAGACCCAGCATACGCACCGAGAAGATACCGGCCAGAGAGAGGGCGGCGCGGGACTCAAGGGGTAGCAACCCCTGCTGTTCACTCTTTTTACTACTCACATTACCTCCGGCAGGCCCTTTACTGGTAAACAGGATGACTGGCAAACGGCTAAGGATAACCGTCGGAGAGACTTCCTAAAACTTGGAAAAAGACGGGTAATTGACTTATTACAAACTTGGTAACTATTCAGCACGGCAATCTGGAACTCAGGCGTAGCAGCGAATTTGTTCGCGATTAGCTTCGTAGAAGACTCTTCGCGAACAAGTTCGCTCCTACAACACCTTTGTTCCACCATAACTGTGGTTTTCAGGGGTGAGCTGAATAGTTACCAACCTTGAATGTCCGCTGGGTTTACACACCGACTTTGCTTTGGCCCGCGTCCGTAAGAAGGCGTATGATATCAGGTTCGCTCAACTGCTGGTAAATCGATGGACACTATCCACCTGCGGGGTGCACGCACCCACAATCTGAAGAATATTGATCTGGATCTGCCCAGAGATAAATTGATTGTCATCACCGGACTTTCGGGCTCCGGTAAATCATCCCTCGCCTCGACACTATCTATGCCGAGGGACAACGCCGCTATGTCGAGTCCCTCTCTGCCTATGCACGGCAGTTTCTGTCGGTGATGGAGAAGCCCGATATCGATCATATTGAGGGATTGTCACCGGCGATCTCCATCGAGCAGAAGACCACCTCTCACAACCCACGATCCACCGTCGGCACCATTACCGAGATCTACGACTACCTGCGCCTGCTGTTTGCCCGCGCCGGTACGCCGCGCTGCCCACAGCACGATACGCCATTGGAGGCGCAGACCGTCAGCCAGATGGTGGATCAGGTGCTGGCACTTCCCGAAGGAGCAAGCTGATGCTGCTGGCGCCGGTGGTCTCCGAGCGCAAGGGGGAGCACCACAAGCTGCTGCAGGAGCTCAATGCACAGGGGTTTATCCGCGCCCGCATTGACGGCGAAATCCATGAGCTTGACCAGCCTCCAGTACTGGAACTGCACAAGAAGCACTCCATTGAAGCAGTGGTGGATCGTTTCAAGGTGCGTAGCGACCTGGCCCTGCGACTGGCAGAATCGTTTGAGACCACACTTCAGCTCTCCGGCGGCCTGGCACGAGTTGCTGGATGGATGATCCCCAGGCGGATGAGCTGATCTTCTCCGCCAACTTTGCCTGCCCCCGCTGCGGCTACAGTATTGAGGAGTTGGAGCCCCGGCTCTTCTCCTTCAATAATCCGGTGGGTGCCTGCCCCACCTGCGACGGCCTTGGGGTCGAGCAGTTTTTTGATCCAGAACGGGTGGTGGCCCACCCCCACCTGAGCCTCGCCGCCGGCGCGGTGCGTGGTTGGGATCGTCGCAACGCCTACTATTTTCAGCTTATCACCTCCCTGGGTAAGCACTTTGACTTTGATGTTGAGACAACCTGGGAGATGCTGCCGCAAAAAGTGCAGCAACACATTCTCTTCGGCAGCGGTAAGGAGGTGATTAAGTTCAGCTATTTCAATGATCGCGGTGGCAGCAGCAAGAAGAGCCACCCTTTCGAGGGTGTGGTGCGTAACATGGAGCGACGCTACCGGGAGACCGAATCCAACGCCGTACGCGAGGAGCTGTCTCGCTACATCTCCACCCACGCCTGTCCCAAGTGCAGTGGCGCCCGGCTCAACGAAGCAGCCCGCCATGTGTTTGTGGCGGAGCACAATCTTCCCGCCATCGCCGCCTTGCCCATCGGTCGGGCCTACGACTTTTTCCAACAGATGAAACTGCCGGGAAAACGCGGTGAGATCGCATCCAAGGTGGTAAAGGAGATCTGTCAGCGGCTGCAATTTCTCGTCAATGTGGGACTTGACTACCTCACCCTGGAGCGCAGCGCTGAAACACTCTCCGGTGGTGAGGCCCAGCGCATCCGCCTGGCCAGCCAGATCGGCGCTGGTCTGGTGGGGGTGATGTATGTCCTCGACGAACCCTCAATCGGACTGCATCAGCGCGACAACGACCGCCTGCTTGAAACCCTTACCTACCTGCGCGACCTCGGCAATACAGTCATCGTCGTGGAGCACGATGAAGAGGCTATCCGCAGCGCCGACCATGTGGTGGATGTCGGCCCGGGGGCAGGCGTCCACGGTGGTCATATCGTCGCCCAGGGGACGGCGGCGGATATCGCCGCCACCGAGGGGTCACTCACCGGGGCATACCTCAGCGGCAAACAGAAGATAGAGATTCCAACCCAGCGCACCCTCATCGACCACGCCCGCAGCCTGGTAATACACGGTGCCTGTGGCAACAATCTGAAAGAGGTTGAGCTGCAACTGCCGGTGGGGCTGCTCACCTGCATCACCGGCGTCTCCGGCTCGGGTAAATCGACGCTCATCAACGACACCCTCTACCCGGTGGCGGCGGTGCAGCTCAACGGTGCCAATATGGAGGCCGCACCCCACCACAGGATTGACGGCATGGAGCAGTTCGACAAAGTGGTGGATATCGACCAGAGCCCCATCGGCCGTACCCCGCGCTCCAATCCCGCCACCTACACCGGCATCTTCACACCGATCCGCGAACTCTTTGCCGGCACCCATGAGGCACGCTCCCGTGGTTATACGCCGGGCCGTTTCAGTTTCAACGTCAAGGGTGGGCGCTGCGAAGCGTGTCGCGGCGACGGTGTCATCAAGGTAGAGATGCACTTTCTGCCAGATGTCTATGTCCAGTGTGATGTCTGCAAGAGTAAACGCTACAACCGCGAGACCCTGGAGATACGCTACAAGGGTAAAAGCATCGATCAGGTACTCGACCTCACCATTGAGGATGCCCTCAGCTTCTTCGACGCCATTCCGGCACTGAAGCGGAAACTGCAGACCCTGATGGATGTGGGCCTCTCCTATATCAAGCTGGGACAGAACGCCACCACCCTCTCCGGCGGCGAGGCCCAGCGGGTAAAACTGTCGCGGGAGCTGTCGAAGCGGGATACCGGCAACACCCTCTATATCCTTGACGAACCGACCACCGGCCTCCACTTCCACGACGTCAAACACCTGCTGGCCGTACTGCATCGGTTGCGTGATCACGGCAATACCGTGGTGGTGATCGAGCACAACCTGGATGTCATCAAAACCGCTGACTGGGTCATTGACCTGGGACCGGAAGGGGGTGACGGCGGCGGCGAGATCATCGCCTGCGGCACCCCCGAGGAGGTCGCCGACAACCCGGTCTCCTATACCGGCCTCTATCTGAAACGGCTGTTTGAACGGACGGGGTGAGAAGTTTCAGCGATAGTAACTATTCAGCACGGTAGTCCGGAACTCAGGGGTCAATGCCATTAACTTAGGGAAAAAACTCCCTGTAAACATCAGGCTCGTCATTCCCGCGTAGGCGGGAATCCAGGGGGGCAGCGCTCCGTAGTGCTGGATACCCGCCTGCGCGGGTATGACGGGAAAGAGGAGAGCTTGACCTCTGGGTTTCGCCTATGCCGGGATGACCGTGGTATTAGGCTTAAGTTAATGGTATTGAGTTCGCTCCTACAGGTGCAGGCTGCCCGTTGTGATCTGGCTTGAGTTGTCCCGTCCAGGTTTTTCCGGCGGAAACGAAAAAGGCAGGGATCACCCTGCCTTTTTCTCTAATGGATTGTGTTGCTGAAGTGAATATCAGGCGATCAAGTGGCTCTTGAGTTTGTTCATAGCCGCTTTTTCGATCTGTCGGATGCGCTCGGCTGAGACACCGTACTGGGCGGCCAGCTCATGTAGTGTCGCTTTTTTCTCCGACAGCCAGCGGGCCTGAAGAATCGATTTGCTACGGTCGTCCAAGCCCTCCAGGGCACTATAGAGCTGATCCTTCTCGTGGTTCTCACTATCACTTCGTTCGAGTTGAGTGGCCGGCTCCATCCGCATATCCGCCAGATAGGCAGCGGGAGCGACGGGCGCCTGGTCGTCATCCACCATCGGACCGTCATAGGCGACATCGTAGTTGTTGAGACGCGCCTCCATCTCCAGTGACGTCGTCGGCTTTACCCCGAGATCCTTGGCCACGCCCTGAACCTCTTCATGAGAGAACCAGCCGAGACGTTTTTTCGAGCTGCGGAGGTTGAAGAAGAGTTTGCGCTGGGCCTTGGTGGTGGCCACTTTGACGATACGCCAGTTGCGCAGGACAAATTCATGAATCTCTGCCTTGATCCAGTGGACGGCAAAAGAGACCAGGCGGACATTCATGTCTGGGTTGAAGCGCCGTACCGCCTTCATCAGACCGACAGTGCCTTCCTGAATCAGGTCAGGAAGCGCCAAGCCGTAGCCGGAGTAGCCGCGGGCAACGCGGATAACAAAACGCAGGTGTGAGAGCACCAGCGCCCGGGCCGCTTCCAGATCGTCATTATCACGCAGGCGGTTAGCCAGGCTGCGCTCCTCTTCCGCGCTCAGCATGGGCAACTGGTAGGCTGCACTGATGTAAGCGTCGATACTGCCGGTAGGCAGAGTGGACTTAATGGCGAGTTCTTTGCTCATATTTTGAATACCCAACTATTTTACACGGTTTGATTTTAGCACTCACGTCTAGTGAGTGCCAATATTTTTTAGCACTCCAGGGGTGGGAGTGCTAATCCCAGGAAAAGTTCCTGATGTTGATAGAGGTGCTTTGGTGGGGAGGGAGTTAGCTGGGTTCTATTTCACTCAGGTGCCGACCGACGGCGATCCAGGAGCCGGTCAGTCCCAGCAGGGCGCTGCCTGAGATCAGTGCCAGCAGCGTGGCAAAGCTGATGCCGCTAAGGTCGAAGCCGCTGTGGTAGAGACCGGCCAGGCGGGACACCGGATTATCCAGCAGCCCCACGGAGAGGGTCACCATCAGCCAGGCGATGATACCGCCGAAGAGCCCGTACCAGAGGCCGTTGTAGAGGAACGGGCGGCGGATAAAGGCATCGGTGCCGCCGATCAGCTTGGTGATCTCGATCTCGCTGTGGCGATTCTGAATCTCCAGCCGGATGGTGTTGCCGACGATCAGCAGAACCGCCAGCCCCAACAGGGAGGCGAGCACCAAAACCCCGCGCTGAGCTATCTCGGTGATGGCGTGAAAGCGGCGCACCCACTGCAGGTCGAGCTGGGCGAATGCCACCTCGGGGAGTTTTTGCAGCCGTGCCAACAGCCTCTCTGCGGCCTCCGGTGAGGTGTGTTCGCTCGCCGGTTCAATGATCAGGACGGCGGGCAGGGGATTCTCATCCAGTGCATCCAGTGCGCCGGCAAAACCGCTGAGGTTGCGAAACTCCCCCAGCGCATCTTCCTTGGTAATCACCTCGATCCTATTTATCGCTGGATCCAGCCGCAGTTTGGAGGCCGCTCTTGTGGCGTCGCGGTCACTCACCTTCTGCTCCAGGAAGAGTGAGATACCAGCGGCCCCTTCCCAACCACCGCTCAGGGTCTGAACATTCTCCAGCAGCAGATAGAGCCCGGTGGGCAGGGCCAGGGCGATACCGATCACGGCGGTGGTCATCAGGGTGGAGAGGGGTGAACGGGTCAGCCGCCCCAGGCTGGAGAAGAAGACCTGAAGATGGCGCAGAACCCAGATGTCGAGGCGGTGTCTGTGGCGGTTGATATTGGCAGACTGTTTTCTTTTTCGGAGTGACATCATCTGCTCTCTCCAGCCGGATCGTCTCGCAACAGCCGCCCTTTTTCGAGCACCAGGGTGCGCCGCCTCATGGGAGTGATCATCTCCAGATCATGGCTGGCGATCAGCAGGGTGACTCCGACGTTATTAAACTGCTCAAACAGGGACATGATCTCCCGGGAGAGGCCGGGATCGAGATTGCCGGTGGCTCATCCGCCAGCACCAGCGGCGGTTTACTCACCACCGCCCGGGCAATGCCGACGCGCTGCTGTTCGCCACCGGAGAGAGTGATCGGGTAGACCCGCTCTTTCGAGAGCAGTCCCACCTTATCGAGAGCGGCGCGAACCCGCCGGCCAATCTCCTGGTGACCCAATCCGGCCACCACCAGCGGCATGGCGATGTTGTCGAAGACCGTCCTGTCGTGGAGCAGTCGGTGATCCTGGAAAATCATCCCGACATCACGGCGGTGATAGGGAATATGCCGCCGCTTCAAACGGGTCAGGTTACGTTCGCCCACCCGAACCTGCCCCCGGGTGCTGCGCTCCAGCAGGCCGATCAGTTTGAGCAGGGTACTCTTGCCCGCACCGGAGTGTCCGGTCAGAAACACCATCTCGCCCGGCTCAATATGGAAGCTGACATTGCTCAGCCCCTCATGGCCGCCGGGATAGCGTTTAGTGACGTTGTCGAAATGGATCATCTGAAAAAATAGTTGTCAGTAGTCAGTGGTACTTTGTGATTTATGGCTCTGTACAATAACTACGGAGTCGATTGTAGGAGTGAACTTGTTCGCGATCAGCTTCGTAGGAGACTCTTCGCGAACAAGTTCGCTCCTACGCCATGATTCAGCAGGGTCAGGTTTACCTGCAGGTTCTACCTAACACCATATTACTGCCATCACTGTTCAAGAAACACCACACCGTAGGAGTGAACTTGTTCACGATTAGCTTCGTAGGACACTCTTCGCGAACAAGTTCGCTCCTACGCCACGGTTCAGCAGGGTCAGGTTTACCTGCAGTTTCTACCTAATGCCATATTACTGTCATCACTGTTCAAGAAACACCACACCGTAGGAGTGAACTTGTTCACGATTAGCTTCGTAGGACACTCTTCGCGAACA
>MOXF01000107.1_pt1 | contig 10297 bp, 10 predicted proteins | sample 1471201 | NCBI WGS metagenome assembly MOXF01 (sample SAMN05358035, study PRJNA327811) | mollusc metagenome | isolation source: Phylotype B (NB1) bacterial symbionts from gill | host: Thyasira cf. gouldii | place: Canada: Bonne Bay, Newfoundland | collected 2010-08
AGCAGTCGGCTCGAGACTGAGAATAGAGCATGATGCGAAATTTTCGCTTTTGGCTTTCAGGCCTTCGCTTCATCTGTTAAGAATCCACTACTATGCCCTCTGCTGACTTCTGTCCAGTCACCCCATGCATAAATACTCCATCGGACAGCCAAAACTACGCGGCTTTTGTGCATTCCTCTTCGCTCCATTATTGCACTAAAGCGCGTAGTTTTGGCTGCCCATGAGTATAAGCGTTAGGCTAGAAAATGAAGTCACTCTGGAAATCAGTTAAAGCCCTATTTCTGCTTTCCCTCGGTGCTGCTTTTGTGCTGTATGTAATTACGTATATTGATGTTCATGCGCGCCTAGAATACTGGGCATCAGGACCAGGCTATCCAGATATGGATCCGCGAGTTATGTACTCATTCGCGCTATTGGGTTTAGTCGTTGCTGCTACTGTTTCTGGTTTTATTGAGTTGGTGCGGGCTTGGGTCTTTGAGCGCAGAGTCTTAGCTTGGTGGCAACTGGTGGTTGTCGGTGCATCGTATCCAGTATATTTCAGCGGGCTTAGCCTCAGGCATTTTATGGAAGTGAACCAGGCTAATCTGACCGCTATCGTACTGGCAATTATTATTAACCCAATTACGGTTTATTGGTTGTTCAATGGCTATACTGAAGAAACTAAAGCCTAACGATTAAACCTGACCGCTATAAATTGGGCGGCGCTAACGCGGCAAGTCATGTAAGCGGCATGTTACCCAAAACGTTAGCTGCAAAAACATTATGACGTTATAGCGTTATGGTGCTACACTTATTGTCAGGAGGCACTTGATATGAGTGATTTATCAAAAAGATCAACTATTTACTTTGAACCGGAGATTCATCATGCTCTGCGTATAAAGGCAGCAAATTCGCACCTGTCAGTTTCAGAGGTTGTAAACGAGGCTGTCAGACTCGCACTACGAGAAGATGAAGAAGATCTAAGCGCCTTTGAAGAACGCGCAAATGAGCCCAACATGAGCTATGAGGAATTACTAAAAGATCTAAAGACCCATGGAAAGTTATAGAATCTCATTTAAGAAATCTGTAGCAAAAGATCTATGCAGCATTCCAAATAAAGATATAAAAAGAATTCTTGAGCGAATAGATTGCTTGTCTGTGAATCCAAGAGCTGACGGTTGTTTAAAGCTTTCAGGTCAAGATCGCTATAGAGTAAGACAGGGAGTATACCGGATAATTTATGGAATTCAGAATGAGGAACTCATCGTGTTGGTTGTAAAAGTTGCTCACCGTTCCAATGTCTACAAAAGCAGCTAAAGAGGGATAGGAAGGAGAAAATATGAGGACACCCATCAAAATACCTCCAACAACCATCCACCACATGAGCAGATAAAATCAGGCACTTTTTAGCTCAGCCGTGTGGCAACAGGAGAGCAAATGAAGAGGATCAGGTGATGAAATGCAGAATGACTGAAATCAGCGCATTGGGTTTCGGTGCCATAGTTTTTGAACAGATCGCTGAAGCTCATGCCTGTCTGAATTTGGATGGGATTCTGTGTCATGTCAGATCTCCTGTTGTGGATCATAACATCAGCTTGCGCCAACCAGTGGCTCCTTCTGTGAGCCTTGGCTGAACATTCATGCTAATCAAGAATCTTTTATAAATTACTATCCCTTTTCAGGAAAAGATCCAGCAGGCGCTTCGCTGCCAGCGTTGGCGGCACACTCCCCTCTGCAACCGAGCACTCCAGTTGGGGGATAATTGATTTGATATCGCTGTCTTTGCGCATGGCTGTGAGCAGCTGTCGGCCGTTTCGCTCCACATCCACTGGCACGCCTGTTCGGCCCGGCGCTCCGTCAGCTCACCACTGGTGCTCAGTGTCTTGCGATAGTCACCAATCAGCTCCCACGTCTCGGCAATACCCCGCCCCTCCAGGCGGAACAGGTCTTGACCGGCACCTGCCAGTTGCGGGTGCGGGGGTGGAGCAGGCTGAGGGCGGCAATATAGGCTGCCGCCGAGTGTCGGGCAGTCGCTTCCAGGGCACCATCTGCCTTGTTCATCAGGATTAGATCGGCCAGTTCCATGATGCCGCGCTTGATCCTTCGGTAGATCATCACCCCCACCGGGACTCAGCAGCAGCAGAAACATATCGGTCATCTCCGACACAGCGGTCTCCGACTGGCCAACGCCGACGGTCTCAACCAATACCACATCGTGACCAGCTGCCTCACACAGCAGCATGGTCTCGCGGGTACGGCGGGTGACACCGCCTAAAGTACCTGCAGAGGGCGAGGGGCGGATAAAGCTTCGGGTCGCCGGGAGAGGGTCTCCATGCGGGTCTTATCGCCAAGGATGGAGCCACCACTGAGAGCGGATGAGGGGTCCACCGCCAGTACCGCCAGGCGGTGACCCTGGTCGATGATATGGTTACCGATAGATTCGATAAAGGTGGACTTGCCGGCACCGGGTACGCCTGAGATACCGATGCGGATCGACTTACCGGTATGAGGAGCCAGCTGTTGCAGCAGTTCAGTCGCCGACTGCCGGTGATCCTCCCTGGTGGACTCCACCAGGGTAATGGCGCGTGCCAGTGCACGGCGGTTGCCAGCCAGCAGTTCATCAGCTAAAGAGTTAATACTCAACTTTTTTCCATGGCAAATTGGACGCTGAGGTCGCAGAGTTTTTCTTTTGTACATATCACCGAAACCATTCAGCCGGAACAGCTTCTAAATCGACTTTCAGTCGATTATCGCGAACAAGTTCGCTCCTACAAAACCGGCCTAATCTCTCTATCACTTTGCGCCCTCTGCGTCTCCTCTGCGAACTCTGCGTCCAGCTTCTAAAAGCTACTCAAACTCAATAATCACCTGATCCACCGCAAGGCTCTCACCCACTTCAGCATTGATCTTGACCACCACGCCATCCTGTTCTGCGCGCAGGACATTTTCCATCTTCATCGCCTCGATCACCACCAGCTCTTGACCCGCTTTCACATCCTGTCCTTCGCTTACCGCCACTTTAACCAGCAGGCCGGGCATGGGCGAGAGGAGGTATTTGGACATATCGGCCGCCACCTTCTCGGGCATCAGTGCATGGAGTTCTGCGGCACGGGGACTCATTACTAATGCACGGGTGACGTTACCGCGATACGTAAGTGTCAGCCAGAGGCCGTTACGCTCTACCTGGAAGCAGACAGCTTCATCGTTGATGGTGGCGCGAAACAGCGGCTCTCCCAGTTCCCAGTCCGTCGTCAACCGGTAAGCTTTGCCCTCATACTCAACCTCGTGACCTGCGGCTGAAGTTTTTGCGGTCACCTGGTGGACCTCACCATTGATAACCACCGCCCACTGATCACCGACGTGACGCTCATAGCCGGGTAACTGACCACTGAGACGGGCGGCACGATCCATATAGCTGCGGTGAACCATGGCGGCCACGGCCACGGCCTTGGCGGGGTCGTCCTGAGGCACATCGGCGGAGTTAAAACCATCGGGGTATTCGTCGGCGATAAAGTTGGTAGTCAGGCGTCCCTCAAGGAAACGGGGATGAACCATCAGCGCATTGAGGAAGCTGATGTTGTGCTTCACACCACGTATGTAATAGGCGTCCAACGCCCCCTGCATACGCTCAATCGCCTCGCTACGATCTTTTCCATAAGTCACCAGCTTGGCGATCATCGGATCGTAAAACATGGAGACCTCGCCACCCTCATAGACGCCGGTATCCACCCGCACCCCTTCACCCGTGGGTGGCTGGTAGTGGATCAGTCGGCCGATGGAGGGGAGGAAGTTACGGAAAGGATCCTCAGCATAGACCCGGGTCTCCATGGCCCAACCGTTGAGCTGCACATCCTCCTGCTTCAGCGGCAGCTCCTCACCGTTGGCGACACGGATCATCAGCTCCACCAGGTCAAGGCCGGTAATGTACTCGGTCACCGGGTGCTCCACCTGCAGGCGGGTGTTCATCTCCAGAAAGTAGAAGTTACGGTGAGCATCGACAATAAACTCAACGGTACCGGCGCTACGGTAATTCACCGCCCGTGCCAGCAGCACCGCCTGCTCACCCATCGCCTTGCGGGTCGCCTCATCGATAAAGGGAGAGGGGGCCTCCTCAATCACCTTCTGGTGACGGCGCTGAATGGAACACTCACGCTCGTTGAGGTAGATGATGTTGCCGTGGGTGTCGGCCATCACCTGGATCTCGATATGACGTGGCTCTTCAATAAACTTCTCGATAAAGACCCGCTCATCGCCAAAGCTGGAGCGCGCCTCATTGGTGGCGCGCTCGAAACCGTCACGGCACTCGGCCTCGTTCCTGGCCACCCGCATCCCCTTACCGCCGCCACCGGCGGAGGCTTTGAGCATCACCGGATAACCCACCCCGGCGGCGACCTCCACCGCATGGTCTGTATCACGCACCACATCGGTGTAGCCGGGTATCACATTGACCCCGGCCTTCTCCGCCAGCAGTTTGGAGGTGATCTTGTCACCCATGCTGTTGATGGCGAGAGTGGCGGGGCCGATAAAGGCGATCCCCTCCTTCTCCAATGCCTCGCAGAAGTCGGAGTTCTCGGAGAGGAAACCGTAGCCGGGATGCACCGCCTCGGCACCACTATCCTTACACGCCTGGATAATGCGCTCCTTCACCAGGTAGCTTTCAGCAGAAGGAGCCGCACCGATAGGTACCGCCTCATCGGCCATCTGTACATGGAGGGCGTCCCTGTCCGCATCGGAGTAGACCGCCACACTCTTGATACCCATCTTACGGGCGCTCTTGATTACACGACAGGCGATCTCGCCACGGTTTGCTATCAGTATTTTTTTGAACATTATTTATCCAGTTTTTTAGACCGGAAATAAACGCGAATAAACGCGAATATATTAAAAATCACTTACCACCCATTTCCATCACGTTCATTTCCGGCCCTCCTTAGCCTTTACTCAATTTACAGCGGTATATTGCCGTGCTTGCGCCAGGGGTTCTCAAGCTCCTTGTTCTTCAGCATCGCCAGTGAGCGACAGATGCGCTTGCGGGTGCTGTGGGGCATGATGACATCATCGATAAAGCCACGGCTACCGGCGACAAAGGGGTTGGCGAAGCGTTCACGATACTCATCGGTACGCTCGTTGATCTTCTCCTGGTCGCCAGATCCTGGCGGAAGATGATCTCTACCGCGCCCTTCGGCCCCATCACTGCAATCTCAGCGGTAGGCCAGGCGAAGTTGGCGTCACCACGCAGGTGTTTGGATGACATCACATCGTAGGCGCCGCCGTAGGCCTTACGGGTGATAACCGTCACCTTGGGCACCGTGGCCTCGGCGTAGGCGTAGAGCAGCTTGGCACCGTGCTTGATGATGCCGCCGTACTCCTGGCTGGTGCCCGGCAGGAAGCCCGGCACATCCACCAGGGTGACTACCGGAATATTGAAGGCGTCACAGAAGCGGACAAAACGGGCAGCCTTTTTTGATGAGTCGATATCGAGACAGCCCGCCAGCACCATCGGTTGGTTGGCGACGATGCCTATGGTCGAGCCCTGCATCCGCGCCATACCGGTGATGATGTTGGCGGCGTGATTCGGTTGGGTCTCGAAGAAGTCGCCGTCATCCACCATCTTGTAGATCAGCTCCTTAATATCGTAGGGCTTGTTGGGATCTGCCGGTACCAGAGTATCGAGAGAGGGGATCTTGCGATCCGCCGGATCATCCGTCGGCCACACCGGCGGCATCTCGCGGTTATTGGCGGGCAGGAAGTTAACGAAGCGACGCAACATCAGCAGCGCCTCAACATCGTTCTCAAACGCCAGATCGGCCACACTGGATTTGGTGGTGTGGGTAACTGCACCGCCCAGCTCTTCCGCCGTCACCTCCTCGTGAGTCACGGTCTTCACCACATCGGGGCCGGTGACGAACATATAGGAGCTGTCCTTCACCATAAAGATGAAGTCGGTCATTGAAGGGGAGTAGACCGCACCACCGGCACAGGGGCCCATGATCATCGAGATCTGCGGCACGACACCGGATGCGAGGACGTTGCGCTGGAATACATCGGCGTAACCACCGAGGGAGTCGACACCCTCCTGGATACGGGCGCCACCCGAGTCATTGAGGCCCACCACCGGTGCGCCCACCTTCATCGCCTGGTCCATGATCTTGCAGATCTTCTCGGCATGAGAGGCGGAGAGGGAGCCGCCAAAGACGGTGAAATCCTGACTGAAGACAAAGACCAGCCGGCCACTGACGGTACCGTAGCCGGTCACCACGCCGTCACCGGGTATCTTCTGCTTCTCCATACCGAACTCGGTACAGCGGTGCTCGACAAAGGTGTCCCACTCTTCGAAGCTGCCGGGATCGAGAAACAGATCGATACGCTCACGGGCGGTCAGCTTGCCCTTGGCGTGCTGTTTGTCGATACGTACCTGACCACCGCCGATACGGGCGGCCTGGCGGTGCTCTTCGAGCTTTTGAATAATCTCTTGCATGGTTTTCTCCAACTCTTTGGGAGTCTTCTCTTTTTGGACGCAGAGGTCGCTGAGTTCACGCAGAGGGCGCAGAGTCTTTAAGTATTAACCAATAACTCTGCGCTCTCTGCGTCTCCTCCGCGCTCTCCGCGTCCTGTTGTTTATGCCGAATCAACCGCGACCTTTGCGGATCAACTCCATCATCTCCGTCGCCGCCACCGGAATATTGGTACCGGGACCATAGACCGCCGAGACACCGGCGGCCAGTAGTTCATCGTAGTCCTGGGGCGGGATGACGCCGCCACAGATCACCAGTACATCCTCGGCGCCTTCTGCTTTCAGGGCATCAATCAGTTGCGGTACCAGGGTTTTGTGACCTGCCGCCAGTGATGAGACGCCAACCACATGGACATCGTTCTCCGCCGCCTGACGGGCCGCCTCTTCCGGTGTCTGGAAGAGCGGGCCGATATCGACATCGAAGCCGAGATCGGCAAAGGCGGTGGCGATTACCTTGGCACCACGATCATGGCCGTCCTGGCCCATCTTCACCACCAGCATCCGTGGGCGGCGTCCCTCGGCTTCGGCAAACGCCTCAACCTCCTGTTTGATCATCTCAAAACCCTCATCACCCTGGTAAGCGGAGCCGTAAACACCTGAGACAGAACGAGTCACAGCACGATGGCGGCCATAGACCGCCTCCAGGGCATCTGATATTTCACCCCCCGTGGCGCGCGCACGCGCGGCATCCACCGCCAGGGCAAGCAGGTTACCTTCGCCAGATTCTGCTGCTGCCGTCAGAGCAACCAATGCCGCACCACAGGCAGCTTCGTTACGTGCTGCGCGGATCTGCTGCAGACGTGCTACCTGAGACTCACGCACCGCTGTGTTATCGATATCCAGGACATCGATCTCCGGCTCTTCTTCAAGCCGATATTTGTTGACGCCAACAATCACCTCTTCACCACGATCAACACGGGCCTGTCGCCGTGCCGACGCCTCCTCGATGCGCAGCTTCGGCATACCCGAGGCCACCGCCTTGGTCATGCCGCCCATCTCCTCCACCTCATCAATCAGCTTGCGCGCCGCTTCGACCATGGAGTGGGTAAGGCTCTCTACATAGTAGGAGCCAGCGAGGGGATCGACTACCTTGGTGATACCGGTCTCCTCCTGAATCACCAGTTGGGTATTGCGGGCGATACGGGCGGAGGCGTCGGTAGGCAAGGCCAGCGCCTCATCAAAGGCGTTGGTGTGAAGCGACTGGGTACCACCCAGTACCGCCGCCATCGCCTCGATAGTGGTACGCATAATATTGTTGTAGGGGTCGGTGGCGGTAAGGCTGACACCGGAGGTCTGGCAGTGGGTGCGCAGCATGGTCGAGCGCACATTCTTGGGTTGGAAGTGCTTCTCCATCAGCTCTGCCCACAGCAGACGGGCGGCGCGCAGCTTCGACACCTCCATAAAGAAGTTCATGCCGATGGCGAAGAAGAAGGAGAGACGAGGGGCAAACTGATCGACATCCAATCCTTTGTCGATGGCCGCCCGCACATACTCCAGACCATCGGCGATGGTGAAGGCCAACTCCTGAACACAGGTCGAACCCGCCTCCTGCATGTGATAACCAGAGATGGAGACCGAGTTGAACTTGGGCATCTTGCGGGCGGTGTAGTCGATGATATCGGCGACAATGCGCATAGACGGTTCCGGCGGATAGATATAGGTGTTGCGCACCATAAACTCTTTGAGTATATCGTTCTGCAGGGTGCCTGCCAGCTGATCCGGTGTCACCCCCTGCTCTTCGGCGGCGACGATATATCCTGCCATCACCGGCAGCACCGCCCCGTTCATGGTCATGGAGACCGAGACCTTATCGAGTGGAATATCCTGGAAGAGGATCTTCATATCCTCCACCGAATCGATAGCCACACCTGCCTTGCCCACATCACCCACCACCCGTGGATGGTCTGAGTCGTAGCCACGGTGGGTAGCGAGGTCGAAGGCCACCGACAGACCCTGCTGACCACCAGCCAGATTGCGCTTGTAGAAGGCGTTGGACTCCTCGGCGGTGGAGAAGCCTGCATACTGACGCACCGTCCAGGGACGCCCGCTATACATGGTCGCCCGGGGTCCGCGCATAAACGGCGCAAAACCCGGCAGGCAGTCACTCTGCTCCAGCCCCTCCAGGTCTGCTGCCGTATAGAGCGGCTTAACCTCGATGCCTTCAGGCGTCTGCCAGGCGAGGTCATCCAGGGGGCGGCCACGCAGCTCTTTTGTCGCCAGCGCTTTCCAGTCATCCAGATTCGGTTTCGACGAATCACTCATGGTATATCCAGGTTTTAAATAGATTTCTCTTTGGACGCAGAGAACGCAGAGTTTTTATTTCATGCATGTAGGGTGAGCACTTAAACCGCGCCCACCCTACCCGAGTTGAAATAGATAACCTCCGCGCCCTCTGCGTCTCCTCTGCGCCCTCCGCGTCCTGCTTTTCTCTTTACTGCGCGTAGCCGATGCTCTTCAGCGCCTCGCTGATCTCATCGAGAATCACCGGATCGTCAATGGTCGCTGGCATTTTCCACTCCTGGCTGTCGGCAATCTTTTTCATGGTGCCGCGCAGGATCTTGCCGGAGCGGGTCTTGGGCAGACGCGCCACCACCACCACTTTTTTGAACGCCGCCACCGGTCCAATCTTTTCACGCACCAGTGCGACCGCCTCAGCTGCAATCTCTTCATGGGATTTATCAACACCGACATTGAGCACCACCATACCCACCGGCAGTTCGCCTTTAAGCTGGTCGGCAGCGCCAATGACCGCACACTCGGCAATATCAGGGTGAGAGGTGAGTACCTCCTCCATACCGCCGGTGGAGAGGCGGTGGCCTGCGACGTTGATGATGTCGTCGATGCGACTCATGATCCAGAGATAACCGTCCGCATCTTTGAAACCGGCATCGCCGGTGAGGTAGTAGCCTTCATTGGCGCTGAGATAGGACTCCACATAGCGCTCATCGTTCTCCCATAGGTCGGCAGGCAACCCGGAGGCATCGGCAACTTGACCATGATGCGACCGATCTCACCGGGCGTCTCCTCATTACCGTTCTCATCGAGAACGCGCACGTCGAAACCGGGAACACAGACCGTGGGAGAGCCGGGCTTCACCGGCAGCGCTTCGATACCCAGACAGTTGGCGGCGATGCCCCAACCGGTCTCTGTCTGCCACCAGTGATCAATTACCGGTACCTTCAGCTGAGTCTCAGCCATGCCAGGGTGTCAGGGTCGCAACGCTCGCCCGCCAAAAATAGTGCTTCAAAGCGGGACATATCATACTTTTTCAGATACTCCGCTGTGGGATCTTCGCGCTTGATGGCGCGGAAGGCAGTGGGGGCGGTAAACATCACCTTCACCCCATGCTCGGAGATCACCCGCCAGAAGGCGCCGGGATCAGGGGTACCGATGGGCTTGCCCTCGAACATGATGGTGGTGCAGCCGTGCAGCAGCGGTGCGTAGACGATATAGGAGTGACCCACCACCCAACCCACATCCGACGCCGCCCAGTAGACATCACCGGGATCGACGTTGTAGATATTCTTCATGGTCCACTTCATGGCAACGGCGTGACCTCCATTATCGCGCACCACCCCTTTGGGAATGCCGGTGGTGCCCGAAGTGTAAAGAATATAAAGGGGATCGGTAGCAGCCACGGGAACACAGTCAGCGGGTTCAGCGGCGTCAGCCCCTCTTGCCAGTTGATATCCCGCCCAGGCTGCATGGTGGCCTCGGCCTGGGACGCTGATAATGATGGTGTGATCCGGCTTATGGGTAGAGAACGCGATCGCCTCATCCAGTAGGGGCTTGTACTCGATTACA
>MOXF01000108.1_pt1 | contig 10296 bp, 9 predicted proteins | sample 1471201 | NCBI WGS metagenome assembly MOXF01 (sample SAMN05358035, study PRJNA327811) | mollusc metagenome | isolation source: Phylotype B (NB1) bacterial symbionts from gill | host: Thyasira cf. gouldii | place: Canada: Bonne Bay, Newfoundland | collected 2010-08
CCCTCTCAACACCGGACAAGATCCAGTATATGGATGTCTCGCCGAACGCAGATCGTTTCGGTGGCGGCATCGATGATCCGTTCCTCGAGCATGACGACGCCAACCGCGCCTGATGGGATCCAATATGCAGCGCCAGGCGGTACCCACTGCGGGCGGAGAAGCCATTGGTCGGCACCGGTATGGAGCGTGCTGTTGCTACCGACTCGGGGGTGACGGTCGTGGCCAAGCGTGGCGGCACGATTGAATCGGTGGATGCCGCCCGTATCGTTGTTCGCGTTAACGACGATGAGGCGGTTGCCGGTGAGGCCGGTGTCGATATCTATAACCTGACCAAGTATACCCGCTCCAATCAGAACACCTGTATTAACCAGCGTCCACTGGTGAGGCCTGGCAATTCGGTGGCGCGTGGCGATGTGATGGCGGACGGTCCCTCCACCGATATGGGTGAGTTGGCCCTGGGGCAGAACATGCGGGTCGCCTTTATGCCCTGGAATGGCTACAACTTCGAGGATTCTATCCTGATCTCCGAGCGTGTTGTGCAGGAGGACAGGTTCACCACAATTCACATCGAAGAGCTGACCTGCATGGCGCGGGATACCAAGCTTGGATCTGAAGAGATCACCGGCGATATCCCCAATGTTGGTGAGGCTGCATTGGCGAAGCTGGATGAGTCCGGCATCGTCTATGTCGGCGCCGAGGTGAAAGAGGGCGATATCCTGGTGGGCAAAGTGACCCCCAAGGGTGAGACTCAACTGACCCCTGAGGAAAAATTGCTTCGCGCCATCTTTGGTGAGAAGGCGGCGGATGTGAAAGATACCTCGCTGCGTGTCTCATCCGGCCGTGTCGGTACCGTTATCGATGTTCAGGTGTTCACCCGTGACGGCGTCGATAAGGATGCTCGTGCGATGGAGATTGAGAACTCCGAGATGGAGATGGTGCGCAAGGATCTGGATGAGCAGTTGCGTATTCTTGAAGAGGATACCTTCCAGCGTGTCGAGAGGATGCTGCTGAACAAGGTTGCCGATGGCGGCCCGGCGGGCCTTAAGGCTGGCGCCAAGATCACCAAAAGCTATCTCACCGAGCTGGAGCGAGGGCAGTGGCTTGAGATCCGTCTTCGCAGCGAGGAGCCGGCTGCACAGCTGGAGTCGATTGCCGGACAGATCAAGCAACAGCGTGAAGAGTACCGCGAACGCTTCGAGGAGAAGCGCCGCAAACTCACCGCCGGTGACGATCTGGCGCCCGGTGTACTCAAAATGGTGAAGGTCTATGTAGCGGTGAAGCGACGCATCCAGCCGGGTGACAAGATGGCCGGTCGTCACGGTAACAAGGGTGTAATCTCGATGATTGTACCCGCCGAGGATATGCCCTTTGATGAAAACGGTGAGCCGGTGGATGTTGTGCTTAACCCCCTGGGTGTGCCGTCACGTATGAATGTCGGGCAGATTCTTGAGACTCACCTTGGCTGGGCGGCAAAGGGTGTCGGTCGTAAGATCAACGCCCTGCTTGAGTCCCAGGCGAAACTTGCTGACCTGCGTGGCTACCTTGATAAGGTCTACAATACCAGTGGCAAGCAAGAGGATCTCGATAGCTTCAACGATGACCAGATCATCGAGTTGGCGCGTAACCTTACCGCTGGTGTGCCGATGGCGACGCCGGTGTTTGACGGTGCTACGGAAGATGAGATCCGGGGACTCCTGGCGTTGGCCGATCTCCCCACCAGCGGTCAGACAACACTATATGATGGACGTACCGGCGAGGCGTTTGACCGCCAGGTCACGGTCGGTTACATGTATATGCTGAAGTTGAACCACCTGGTTGACGACAAGATGCACGCCCGCTCCACCGGCCCCTACAGTCTGGTTACCCAGCAGCCACTGGGTGGTAAGGCGCAGTTTGGCGGCCAGCGCTTCGGTGAGATGGAGGTGTGGGCGCTGGAGGCATATGGCGCCGCCTATACACTCCAGGAGATGCTGACGGTGAAGTCGGATGATGTTACCGGCCGTACCCGCATGTACAAGAATATTGTTGACGGAAATCATCAGATGGAGGCGGGTATGCCCGAATCCTTCAACGTGCTGGTGAAAGAGATCCGCTCACTGGGTATCAATATTGAACTGGAACGGGAATAGGGTCTGTTATCACTTCTCGAAATAAGAGACAGAGTTGATATAGCAGCAAGACCCACTAGTTAGGAGAAACGATCTTGAAAGATCTACTTAATATGCTGAAACAGCAGGAGCAGACCGAGGATTTTGACTCAATCCGAATCGGCCTGGCTTCTCCCGATATGATCCGTTCCTGGTCTTTCGGCGAGGTGAAAAAGCCTGAGACCATCAACTACCGGACCTTTAAACCGGAGCGAGATGGCCTTTTTTGTGCCAAGATTTTCGGCCCGATCAGCGATTTTGAATGCCTCTGTGGCAAATACAAGCGCCTTAAGCACCGTGGTGTAGTATGCGAGAAGTGCGGCGTTGAGGTGACGCTGGCAAAGGTGCGGCGTGAGCGCATGGGCCACATTGAGTTGGCCAGTCCGGTAGCGCACATCTGGTTTCTCAAGTCGCTCCCTTCACGCATCGGCCTGCTGCTCGATATGACGCTGCGTGACATCGAACGGGTGCTCTACTTTGAGTCGTTTGTTGTAGTCGATCCCGGCATGACCCCGCTGGAGCGTGGTCAGTTGCTGACCGATGAGCAGTATCTCGAAGCGATCGAGGAGAACGGTGATGAGTTCGAGGCCAAGATGGGTGCCGAAGCGGTGTTCGACCTGCTGCGCACCATCGACCTGCCTAGGGAAGTTGAAACCCTGAGGGAAGAGATTCTCAACACCAACTCCGAGACCAAGCTCAAGAAGCTGAGCAAGCGGGTCAAGCTGGTAGAGTCACTTCATGCGTCGGGTAATCGCCCGGAGTGGATGGTGATGACCGTGCTGCCGGTACTGCCTCCCGAGTTGCGCCCGCTGGTGCCTCTCGATGGAGCCGTTTTGCCACTTCGGATCTTAATGACCTCTATCGGCGCGTTATCAACCGTAACAACCGCCTGAAACGTCTGCTCGATCTCAATGCGCCCGATATCATCGTACGTAATGAGAAGCGCATGCTGCAGGAGTCTGTCGATGCACTGCTCGACAACGGTCGTCGCGGTCGCGCCATTACCGGAACCAATAAGCGTCCGTTAAAATCCCTTGCCGACATGATCAAGGGCAAGCAGGGCCGCTTCCGTCAGAACCTGCTGGGTAAGCGTGTCGACTACTCCGGTCGTTCGGTTATCGTGGTCGGACCGACCCTCAAGCTCCATCAGTGTGGTCTGCCGAAGAAGATGGCGCTGGAGCTGTTTAAGCCGTTTATCTTCTCCAAGCTGCAACTGCGCGGTCACGCCACCACCATCAAGGCGGCGAAGAAGCTGGTGGAGCGCGGCACCAGTGAAGTCTGGGATATTCTCGAAGAGGTGATCCGCGAGCATCCAGTGATGCTCAACCGCGCGCCTACACTTCACCGTCTCGGTATCCAGGCTTTTGAGCCGGTACTGATTGAAGGTAAGGCGATTCAGCTGCATCCGCTGGTCTGTACTGCATTTAACGCCGACTTTGACGGCGATCAGATGGCAGTCCATGTCCCACTCTCTATTGAGGCGCAGTTGGAAGCGCGCAGTCTGATGATGTCCACCAATAACATCCTCTCGCCTGCCAATGGTGAACCGATCATTGTGCCCTCCAGGATGTGGTGCTGGGTCTCTACTTCATGACCCGCTCACGGGTTAACGCCAAGGGCGAAGGGATGATCTTTGCCAACGTGAAAGAGGTGCATCGCGCCTACGATTCACGGGCGGTGGATCTGCAGGCTTGTGTCAAGGTGCGGCTGACCGACTGGGTGATGGGTGATGATGGTGAGTTTGCCGAGCGTACCCAGATCTGGGATACCACGATCGGGCGGGCGCTGTTCTCTGAAATTCTACCCATGGGCCTCACCTTCGACCTGATCAATCAGGCGATGGGAAAGCGCGCCATCTCCAACCTGATTGATGTCTGCTACCGCCGTGTCGGTCTTAAAGCGAGTGTCGTGTTTGCCGATCAGGTGATGTATATGGGTTTCCGTCTGGCGACGCGTGCCGGCGTCTCCATCGGCATGAACGACATGACTATTCCGGAAGAGAAGGGGCCGATTCTGGCTGCCGCCGAACGGGAAGTGAAAGAGATCCAAAATCAGTACGCCTCTGGTCTGGTGACCAACGGAGAGCGCTACAACAAAGTGGTTGATATCTGGTCACATACCAATGATCAGGTGGCCAAGGCGATGATGAGTCACCTCGGTAAAGAGCAGGTAATCGACAGGCATGGTGATAAGGTCGAACAGGATTCGTTCAACTCCATCTACATGATGGCCGACTCCGGAGCCGTGCTCCGCCGCTCAGATACGTCAGCTGGCCGGTATGCGCGGTCTGATGGCAAAGCCGGACGCTCCATCATTGAGACGCCGATCACCGCCAACTTCCGTGAAGGTCTTGACGTACTGCAGTACTTCATCTCAACTCACGGTGCCCGCAAAGGTCTGGCCGATACCGCGCTGAAGACAGCCAACTCCGGTTATCTGACCCGCCGTCTGGTCGATGTTGCCCAGGATATGGTGGTGCTGGAAGAGGACTGTGGTACCGAAGAGGGTCTCGACATGCACCCGATCATTGAGGGTGGTGATGTGGTCGAGCCTTTGGGTGACCGTATCCTTGGCCGTATCACTTCAGCCCATCTCTACAAGCCCGGCAGCGATGAGCTGATTTGTGAAACCGGTACGCTGATTGATGAAGCCTGGGTTGAGCTCTTTGAAGAGCTTGGTATCGATCACATTAAAGTGCGATCTCCGATTCTCTGTAAAGCACGCGCCGGTGTTTGCAGCAGCTGTTACGGGCGCGATCTTGCGCGCGGCCACCAGGTGAATATGGGTGAAGCGGTGGGTGTCATCGCCGCCCAGTCGATTGGTGAGCCAGGCACCCAGCTGACCATGCGTACCTTTCATATCGGTGGTGCGGCATCCCGTGCAGCGGCGATCAACAGCATTGAAGTGAAGTCAGCCGGTACTGTCAGACTGCATAATATCAAGACCATTCTGCATAAGAGCGGACATTTGGTGGCAGTCTCCCGCTCCGGTGAGTTGACACTGATTGATAAGGATGGTCGTGAGCGTGAGCGCTACAAGGTGCCTTACGGCGCCAGTATTTCGGTTTCCGACGGTGACACCGTTGGCGGCGGTCAGATGGTCGCCAACTGGGATCCCCATACACACCCGGTAATTACCGAGGTGGCGGGTAAGATTGAGTTTGTTGAGTTCATCGACGGAGTCAGCGTTCAGAGTAAAGTGGATGACGTCACCGGCCTTGTCTCTCTTGAGATTATAGATCCTAAACAGCGTCCGGCGGCAGGCAAGGATCTGCGCCCAATGGTGAAGTTGCTGGATGAGGAAGGCAAAGATCTCAATATCGCCGGCACCGAAATTCCGGCGCACTACTACCTCCCTGCGGGTGCGGTGGTTATTGTCGCCGACGGTGGCATGGTTCTGGTGGGTGACACGCTGGCGCGTATTCCTCAGGAGTCTTCAAAAACCCGGGATATCACGGGTGGTCTGCCGCGTGTTGCCGATCTGTTTGAGGCACGCAAGCCGAAAGAGCCTGCGATCCTGGCTGAGGCGACGGGTACCGTCGGTTTCGGTAAGGACACCAAGGGCAAGCAGCGCCTGGTGATCACCGATGCGGATGGTGTCTCTCATGAGGATCTGATTCCCAAGTGGCGCCACGTCAATGTCTTTGAGGGCGAGCATGTGGCCCGTGGTGAGGTGATTTCCGACGGTGAGTTCAACCTCCACGATATTCTGCGATTGAAGGGAGTGATCCCTCTGGCCAATTACTTGGTGAACGAAATTCAAGATGTCTACCGGCTGCAGGGTGTGAAGATCAACGATAAGCATATCGAGGTCGTGATTCGGCAGATGCTGCGCAAGGTTGAGATCAAGGCGGCGGGTGACACCCAGCTATTGAGGGGTGAGCAGATTGAGCGTTCCCAGATGAGGGCGGCGAATGCAAGGTGGAAGCCGAAGGCAAGCACCCGGCATTGTGGGAGCCGATCCTGTTGGGTATCACCAAAGCGTCGCTGGCAACCGAGTCGTTTATCTCCGCCGCCTCTTTCCAGGAGACGACCCGCGTTCTTACCGAGGCTTCGGTACGCGGTTCCAACGACATACTGATGGGGCTGAAGGAGAACGTCATTGTCGGGCGTCTGATCCCGGCAGGTACCGGCTCCTCCTACCACAACGATCGGCATCGCCGTCGCCGTGGCGAGCTTGATATGGAGCTGTCGCTATGCCAGCGGAGATGGGAGCTGACGAGGTGACAGAGGCGATAAAACAGGCGCTTAATACCGCCGATAGCTGATTTTTCCCGGTTATGTGAGGTGCGGTGTCACAAAATAGTATTTTGCGATACCGTATCCCTTTATATCGATGATTCATTACAGGATACCGTTTATAGTTATTGACAGGGGGGTGTAGGCTCCGTAGAATACGCGCTCTTCTGAGTGGCACTTCATTAACTAGCTGGTATCAGAACTCTATATATCTCAAGTAGTTAAATATACTTGGGTCAGGTTACTAAGCTTGTGTTGGTACTTTCACGGCGGTGGTTTCGTCGGTGGATGTACATGACGCTCGCTTTTCTGGTGCGATAGGGGCGCGAAAGCGAACCCTGGAGACGGAATTAAAGATGGCAACAATCAATCAATTGGTGCGCAAGCCCCGCAAGCGCAAAATAGAGAAAAGCAATGTGCCGGCCCTGGAGGCTGGTCCACAGAAGCGTGGTGTCTGTACCCGTGTATACACGACTACGCCGAAAAAGCCCAACTCTGCACTGCGTAAGGTGGCACGTGTACGTCTCACCAATGGTTACGAGGTAACAAGCTATATCGGTGGTGAAGGGCATAACCTGCAGGAGCACTCAGTGGTGCTGATTCGCGGTGGTCGTGTCAAGGATCTTCCGGGTGTACGTTACCATGTGGTTCGCGGCAGCCTCGATACCTCGGGTGTGGAAAGTCGTCGTCAGGGCCGTTCCAAGTACGGTGCCAAGCGGCCTAAGAGCTGATTGAAAGCCAGGGCCCACAGAGAGAACAGGACTGATTAGAGATGTCTAGAAGACGAGTTGTAGCAAAGCGCGAGATTCTGCCTGATCCCAAGTTTGGAAGTCAGTTGCTTGCCAAGTTTATCAACATGGTGATGGTGGACGGCAAGAAATCTGTCGCTGAGCGCATTATCTACGGTGCACTTCAGCGTATGAGTGAGAAGGTCGGTAACGACCCGATCGAAATGCTCGAAAAGGCGCTGGAAAATGTACGCCCGCTGGTTGAGGTTAAGTCCCGCCGTGTCGGTGGCGCCACTTACCAGGTGCCGATCGAAGTGCGTCAGATCCGCCGAAACACCCTGGCGATGCGCTGGCTGATTGATGCGGCACGCAAGCGCAGTGAAAAGTCGATGGCTTTTCGTCTCGCGGGTGAACTTACGGATGCTTCCGAGTCACGCGGCTCAGCCGTGAAGAAGCGTGAAGATACCCATCGTATGGCAGAAGCCAACAAGGCCTTCTCTCACTACCGCTGGTAAGCTATATCCTCGCTTTGTGGCGAGGTTGCAGTAACCTTTTTTTGCTCTTTAACATTGTCGACCGGATATAGTAAGTGGCGCGTAGCACACCTATCAATCGCTATCGTAATCTTGGCATCATGGCACACATTGATGCAGGCAAGACGACGACTACCGAGCGCATCCTTTTCTACACCGGCGTTTCCCATAAGATTGGCGAGGTGCATGACGGCGCCGCAACAATGGATTGGATGGAGCAAGAGCAGGAGCGTGGTATCACTATCACCTCCGCCGCCACTACCTGTTTCTGGAGTGGCATGGGTAAACAGTTTCCCAAACACCGTATCAACATTATCGATACCCCCGGGCATGTCGACTTCACTATTGAGGTTGAGCGCTCACTGAGGGTGCTTGATGGTGCTTGTGCGGTGTTTTGTGCTGTTGGCGGTGTGGAGCCTCAGTCAGAGACCGTCTGGCGACAGGCCAATAAGTATGGCGTCCCAAGGATTGCATTCGTCAATAAGATGGATCGTATGGGCGCTGACTTTCTGCGTGTGGTGGAGCAGGTGCGCAGCCGACTGGGTGCAAATCCAGTACCGTTACAGATAGCCATCGGCGCGGAAGAGAATTTTATAGGCGTTGTCGACCTGGTCACGATGAAGGCGATTGTCTGGGATGAGGCGTCCCGGGGTATGGAGTTCGAGGAGCATGAGATTCCAGCCGAACTGCAGTCTCTTGCTGAAAAGTGGCGGGAAAATCTGGTCGAGGCAGCGGCCGAAGCCAGTGATGAGCTAATGGAGCGTTACCTCGATGAGGGTGACCTCTCTGCCGAAGAGATCAGGCAGGATTGCGACTTCGCACCTTGGCCAATGAGATTACACCGATGCTGTGTGGCAGTGCCTTTAAGAACAAGGGGGTACAGGCTGTACTGGATGCTGTAATCGAATATATGCCCTCTCCAGTCGATGTGCCGGCAATCAAGGGTATCCTGGATGATAAGGATGAAACCGAGGCTGAGAGGCCCGCTGACGATGCTGCGCCCTTTGCTGCACTGGCGTTTAAAATTGCCACTGATCCTTTTGTAGGCAATTTAACTTTTTTTCGTGTATACTCCGGCGTCCTCAATTCAGGAGATACAGTTTTCAACCCGGTGAAGGGTAAAAAAGAACCGTCATCGGCCAGCATCCTGCAGATGCACGCCAATTCCCGTGAGGAGATCAAGGAGGTTCGCGCAGGTGATATCGCAGCGGCGGTAGGACTTAAGGATGTAACAACTGGTGAGACTCTCTGTGCGCTGAGTGATGTAATCACTCTGGAGCGAATGGAGTTTCCTGAGCCGGTGATCGCGGTGGCGGTTGAGCCAAAAACCGTCGCGGATCAGGAGAAGATGGGAGTTGCACTCTCCAAGCTGGCTTATGAGGATCCCTCGTTTCGTGTCCACACCGATGAGGAGTCCGGGCAGACGATTATCGCTGGAATGGGCGAGCTGCACCTGGAGATTATCGTCGATCGCATGAAGCGTGAGTTCAGTGTTGAGGCCAATGTGGGCGCACCCCAAGTGGCTTATCGTGAGACGATACGCAAAAGGGTCAAGCAGGAAGGGAAGTTTATACGTCAGTCAGGCGGTCGCGGTCAGTATGGCCATGTCTACCTGCGGATTGAGCCGAATGAACCTGGTGCGGGCTATGAGTTCGTCAATGAGATCATCGGCGGAGCGGTTCCAAGGGAGTACATTCCGGCGGTGGACAAGGGCGTTCAGGAGCAGATGCAGAATGGTGTCATCGCCGGCCATCCGATGGTTGATATTAAGGTGACCCTGTATGACGGCTCCTACCATGATGTTGATTCGAGCGAAATGGCGTTCAAGATTGCTGGCTCGATCTGTTTTCGGGATGGAGCGTCAAAAGCGAGACCGGTTCTGCTGGAGCCGATGATGGGTGTAGAGGTGGTGACACCCGAAGAGTATATGGGTGACGTGATGGGCGATCTCAGTAGTCGCCGAGGAATTTTGCAGGGTATGGATGATTCCCCTGCAGGCAAGCAGATAAAAGCTGAAGTGCCGCTCTCCGAGATGTTCGGTTACGCAACAGACCTGCGTTCCGCAACACAGGGGCGTGCGACCTACAGCATGGAGTTTTGCAAGTATAACGAAGTCCCGGCGCGGATCGCCGAGCTCTCGCCAAGAAACAGTGATCCTTAAGGGGTAGATATCGTGTCCAAGGAAAAATTCGAGCGTACAAAACCGCATGTAAACGTCGGTACCATCGGTCACGTTGACCATGGCAAGACCACGTTGACCGCAGCGATCACTAAGGTGATGGCAGAGGCCCGTGGCGGCGAGTTCAAAGACTATGCTGACATCGACAACGCTCCGGAAGAGCGTGAGCGCGGCATTACCATCGCCACCGCCCATGTTGAGTATGAGTCAGAAGAGCGTCACTACGCTCATGTTGACTGCCCGGGACATGCTGATTACGTCAAGAACATGATCACTGGTGCGGCACAGATGGACGGAGCCATCCTGGTGGTATCCGCTGCAGACCGGCCCCATGCCTCAGACCCGTGAGCACATTCTGCTCTCCCGTCAGGTCGGCCGTTCCCTACATCCTTGTCTATATGAACAAGGCTGACATGGTTGAATGACGAAGAGCTGATCGAGCTGGTTGAGATGGACGATCCGCGAACTGCT
>MOXF01000109.1_pt1 | contig 10293 bp, 12 predicted proteins | sample 1471201 | NCBI WGS metagenome assembly MOXF01 (sample SAMN05358035, study PRJNA327811) | mollusc metagenome | isolation source: Phylotype B (NB1) bacterial symbionts from gill | host: Thyasira cf. gouldii | place: Canada: Bonne Bay, Newfoundland | collected 2010-08
ATCCACCAATCCGGCTTGGCATCACCCGGGCATCCATGAACTGGAGTAGAGACGGAGACGACGCTCGCCGTTTGCACGGACGAAGTTCTCCTCACCCCAGGTTCCGCCGGGAACGAACCACATCTGCAAACTTGGAACCGATGGGATCGCGCAGGTAGATATCGTGGTTGACCACGACGGTACCACCAGAGTCCATACGTTTCTTCAGCGTGTCGATGATCTCCTGTTTATCGAAGGAGCGAACCTGATGGGGATTCATCGTTACCAGCTCTTCGAACTTGGCATTCAGTCCTGCGGAACCGCACATTGCCTGAATCCAGGTAGTACCGACAACATGGGCAAGACGTGTACCACCGGAGTAGAAGTAACGATCACAATCGAGCGCCTGACGACGACGACCCGGACGTTTCTGTGGCGACTTGTTACGTGAGTAACCGCCACCGCCGGTACCACCACGCTGGTGACCACCGAAGCGACCCACCACCTGACCCGGACGACCACCTGCACCACAAATGGTAGCCAGTGAGCTGACTGCATTGGTGTTACCGGTGTTGTTGGACCAGTAGAAACCCTTCTCGATACCAAGAGAGGTCTTTGGACGGGTGCCATCGGCTTTTGGCTTAGCCAGCCACTCAGCTGCCTGATAGATCTGCTCAACAGGGATGTTGGCAATCTCAGCCGCAACTTTGGGATCGCAATCTTTCTGTGCAAGATTCCATTTCTTGTAGTCTTCGTAGCCCTTGGTCTGGAACTTGCCCCAAGTGGTACGCCACTGCCAAGGAGTGTTGCGAGTACCCTGACCGAAGCCGGAACTGGAACCCCACTTGTCGTTGACCCACTTCTTGATCCACTCGCTGTCTTCCCAGCCATTCTCCATGATGACACGGGCGATCGCACCCAATACTGGAGTATCGGTACCTGGATCGACCTGTATGAATAGCGCATTGCCCCTGCTCTTGGCATAGGCAAGGCCAGCAGTCTCACGAACGTTCAACCAGATAGTCTTCTGACCGGAATCAATCGCTGGGCGAATGAACTGGTTGAAGATCATGGTCTTGGTTTCGTACGGGTCGGTACCGCAGATCATCAATACTTCCGCATCGCCCCAGTCCTTGTAAGAGGGACCGAAGTTATCGAAGCCGGCATCACGGAAACCCGGTGTAGAGGTTACGTTGGCCGGAGTATCGTGCATGGTCCAGTTGGCGGTATCGATGGAGCCCTTGGAGAACTTGGAGACAGCGTAGGTATTCTCCACATACTGATAGGAGTACTGTTTCATACCATAGGAGTTGGCGCCGTGCTTCTTGATGGTGTAACTGATCAGATCAGCGGCCACATCCAGCGCCATATCCCAGGAGACCGGCTGCAGTGTACCGTTGATGCGAATCATCGGTGACATCAGGCGATCACGGGTCGGCTTGTCAGGGTTGTAGATCTTCTGGGCAATACAACCACCACGGATAGATGAGTCACCACCGATGTTGACGGCTTTGGTGTCCTTATCCGGAACGATGATGATATTGTGTGGTTTATCGTTGTGCATACCCACATTGTACTGGGTAGGCGCAACCCAGGCCTGCAGAGGACCGGTAGGGAAGTCGACTTTGAAAGCATTCTCAGATGCTTTCATGCCGCCATCCGGTGTACCCACAGGCCAGCGGTAGACTTTGTAGCCACAGGCAACGATGCAGTAATCGCAGCAGGTGGTCAAAACCTCAGCATTCGTGGGCGGTAGAGGAGTCTTGTCCTCAGGGAGATAGTACTTAGTTGACATTGTGTGACTCCTCCTAGGATTCCATCAGGTTTGCAGAACGGCCAAATAACAGGCCCATGACACCAACAGCGTAAACGTCGTCACCATCCACTTCCAACAGCACCTGAGGAATACTCTGGTAAGCCTGACCGGAGACGATAATACCGTGACGGGTCAGATCGTAAGTGGAAAGATGCAGTGGGCACTGGCCCAATACGCGGTGTTCACCGACTGCCTGATACTTGCCGTTCATGAAGCCGCCCTGATGTGTGCAGAGGTAGCTGTAAGCCACCACGTCACGCTTGGCGCCAACACCACCACCCGCCTTTGCTCCATCCATATCGACGATAAAGCACTGGGAGTTGCGGCCATCATCCGGGTAGTTGAAATCCACCGGCGTATTTGGCTTCAGCTGACTTAGCTTGGCCACCAGCTTGCGTGGGTAGCCGACAACACGGGCTTTCGCCTGTGCCTGTCCGGGCAACGCACCAAGAGAGATGGTACTGACAGCAGTCGCTGCGACGCCTGAATACATCAGGAACTCACGACGATTCAGCATACATTTGCCGTGGGCGGCAGCTGACTCATCCTTCTTCTTTAGTTCAGTCATTACTTTGCCTCCTGTGCGGCCTGAAGCTCAGCCTTGGTGAAGAGAGGTGCGTAGTCAGGCATCTCCGGCTTCGCCACGGTAACCTCAGGGCCAGAGAACGCGCCAAGGAACGCGACCAGATCCTCTTTCTCCTGGTCACTCAGACCCAGGGGTTTGATCAACTTGGACTTGTTCTCAGGGAAGAGTGTGGTACGTCCCTCTTCATCAAAACCACCGCGATCATAGAAATCTACAACCTCTTCCAGGGTGTAGAAGACACCGTTGTGCATGTAGGGTGCGGTATATTCAATGTAACGCAGCGGTGCGGTACGGAACTTACCCTTATCCCACTTGTTTTTGCCACGGTAGTAGAAGCCCCAGTCGGACTTGGCACCACGGTAACCCTCTTGGGTCTGACCTTTGGCGTACTGCTCAAAGCGGAAGGTGATCTGTGCCAGACCATCCTCTTCCCAACGTTTGTTCGGTGGAATACCGATATTGTGGAAGTCGAGGTCACTGGCCTGCTCGCCGTTATGGCAGTTGATGCAGCCGCCCTTACCTTCGAATACCGCCTTGCCGCGCAACTGCTGTGCATCAAGCGCAGCCTTGTCGCCTTTCAGGTATTCATCGATGGGGGTCGTGAACTTACCGGTAGTGTTCAGGGTACGCTCAAAAGCGGAGATTGCTTTCCAAACATCACTGATCAGTGGCCACTCGCTGCCGTAGACATCATTGAAGCGTTTGCGATATTCAGGAATCAACGCCAAACGCGCTTCCATGATATCGCTCTCGCCGTTACCAGCAACACCACCCTTGGCAGCAGACTTGGCCTGCTTCTCATTGGATGAAGCGGAACCAGCCCAGAACTGACGCGGGTAGTAACCACTGTTCACGATAGTCTGGCTGTTACGCCAGTGAACGGTACCGGGGTAACCACGCGAGAAGTCCTCAGCCCACGCCCAACCTGATCGGGTTCGTGGCAGGTTGAGCAACCGGTGGAGGCGTCACCGCCAATACGTGGATCAAAAAACAGGATTTTTCCGAGCTCTACTTTAGCATCGGTAATCTTGTTATCTGGAGGAATGGGGACATTACCCAGTGGAGCCAATGGTGCGGGACCTTTCTTGGCCATCATCATCGCTTTTGCAGGTGCAGCCTTGGATGCTGCAGCACTCTCCTGCTTGGTAGCTTGCGCCTGACAACCGAACAGCACGGTCGCAACAGCGGCAGCAACCAGGGTAGGAGCAAATTTCTTTGTACTCATGGTTATCACCTCTTAGTTACGGACCTGAGTCCAGTTGCTGATGGCTTCATACTCAGCCGGGTAAGGCTGACCCCATACATGCTTGGAGCTGGTCAGCTGATTGCCGGAAAGAGACTCCAGGAACACCACCAGGTCTTTCTTCTCCTGGCTGCTCAGCTTCAGAGGCTTCAACATCTTGCTCTTGTTGCTGTCCTTACCACCGCCTGCGTTGTAGAAATCGACAACACCGGCCAGAGACTTAACGGTACCATTGTGCATGTAAGGTGCGGTGTACTTCAGCTCACGCAGACTGGGAGTGATGAACTTGCCCATATCTTTATCAAGAAGAGTGATGTTGTAGTAGCCGGGGTCACGCTTCAGATTCATGTAATTGGGAATACCCTGGAACATGGTGAAGGCGATAAAGGCCTGATGGTTCATGGGATCCATGAAGATATCAAAGTTTTCAGCAACACCGGTGTTATGGGGTTTCTGATCGGTCAGCAGGGGACCATTATGACACTGGATACAACCACCTTTGCCTTTGAATGTCTTCATGCCACGCTTGGCGGAAGCAGACATTTTACCACTATCAAAAGGCGCACCGCTGGAGGTGAGTGTCTTCATATACTCAGGGATTGCTTTACGAATAGAACCGTTGGATGGCTCACCGTAACCGGCATCCTTAAACATCTTCACATAGACAGGATCCTGCTTGGCACGCTCCTGCATGATCCGCATATCCATGTTCATGGTGTAATCTTCTGTCAACATCTCACGGGTCATATCGTTGAGGTTAGTACCGATACGGCCATCGTGATTCCACACTTTTTTGTGTGCCACGTTGATCAAAGAGATGCTGTTACGGAAGTGGCCGTTACCAGGATAGCCCGGTGACAACGCATCGGGATGCGCATAACCATTTTCAGGTTTGTGACAATCTGAGCAGGATATACCTGCGTCGCCTGAGATACGGCGATCAAAGAACAGACGTTTACCCAGTTCAGCCTTTGCAGCGTTGGTTTTCAACTGCGGCAAGGGGCCGATATCCGGATACTGGCCCGCTTGAGCGCTAATTGTCACCCCCAGCCCCAGTGCAGCGGCTAGTAGTGAACGCCCGGTCGTGACTCGTACACCCATTGGATTTCCTCCAGGTCAGTTATTGCTTTATCGGTGTTCCGACGTTTCATCAGAGAGCCGGCAGGATTGCCGACATACTGAATGCACACTAACTGCATAAACCGGGCCAGAAATGGGGGTAACTAATTTTGCCTTTATATTCCTTACGTTAGAATTTTATTTTTGATGCAGATCAAGTCAAGGATCGAGGAATAATTGAATAAAATGTTCCCTGATAAAACAGTGCGGCATCAATCTATCTATTTTGTTCAATCTGGATTTGGAGTCATTCGCCAGCAAACACATAGCGCACCGCTTCAAGAACAACCACCGGCGAGGTGCCATGCGGGAAGATAAAGCGTAACTCTCCGTCAGGAGTGATCAGGTAAATAACAGAGGAGTGATTCACCGAGTAACCGAACGCAGAACCTTTCAGCTCCACCTCATAGTACTTGGCGCCGTAGAGCGCGGCCACATCTGCAGCCTCCTGCTCGGTACCGGTGATACCAATGAAGTTGGAGTGGAAATAGCTCACATACTCCTTCAGGGATTCAACCGTGTCGCGTTTCGGATCGACGCTGATAAACAGGCTCTGGACTTTTTCCAGCTCCTCGTCAGTCATCTCATTAAGCGCCTGGGTCATAAATGAGAGCGAAGTGGGACAGACATCCGGGCATTTGGTATAGCCAAAGTAGAGTAGCACCACCTTGCCGCGCAGGTCTTTTAGAGAGACAGGGCCATCTGCCGACTGCAGGGTAAAATCACCACCCGGGGGCGCCTCTTCGATAGCAGGTACCTTATCCCTCGGTTGCTGCGCATTACCACCGGCAAACACCAGCATGGGCATCAGTAGGGTACAAAACAGTAAAGCTATAACTTCTCTTTTCAACATCTCTTAATTCCTAACTCACTCGCAACAAAAATGGACAGTGTCTGCCCGAAACACAAAAAAGCGGTAGTACCGGGGTCGAGTCGATTGTGGCGATAATGGGTGCATTTTCCCACGATCTCAGCGCAATCGACTCCGACCCCTGATGAAAATACCCTATTAGAAGGGGCTGCTGAATAGTTACAGAAAAACTTTTATAATTACCTCTCAACACCATCATAAAGCCGGGAGATCAAACTAACCACCGCATTCTCCACCCTGAGAATACGGGAACCAAGAGTCACCGGCTGCATACCCGCCTCAACCAACCTCTCCACCTCGTAGGGGATAAACCCACCCTCCGCCCCTATCGCCAGCACCATAGGCTCCTTTACTGCAAAAGGAGATGCCGGGTAGTCACCAGGATGGGCCACCAGACCCAGCCTGCCGCCGATAATTCCACCCAACTCATCTTCCACAAAGGGCTTAAAACGCCGCTTAAAAACAACCGTCGGCAAACGAGTATCCACCGCCTGCTCCAGCCCCTCAAGAAGATAGCTGTAGAGGCAGTGCTGCTCCACCACCGGACTCTGCCAGAAGCTCTTTTCCGTCTTCCGGGTATTAATGACAATCAGCTCCTTGATGCCAAGCTCCGCCACCATGCGGTAGATGCGCCGCATCATCTTTGGTCGGGATAGCGCCAGCACCAGGGTGATCGGCGTGGGCGTCGGAGGCGGTGTATCGAGTATCGGCTTGAGTTCCACCCCTTCATGATCTACCCGCGAAACCCGGGCAAATCCCATATTGCCATTGATAAAACCCACACGGAGCTGATCACCCTCCTCTACTCTTACTACCTTTTGCAGGTGAAAAAAGCGGCGATCAGTGAAACGAACCGTCTCTTCGTTCAGGTAATCCTGCTGATCAAATAGTACGATATTCAAGTTGGCTTAGCCCGGTTTTTGCTTAGGGTTTGGTGACCCTATGGTACTTACTTAGGATCTCAGAGCACAGAGGAAGAATGAGGAAAGAATGAGCAAAAAGAATGAGGACACCCATCATTTTATGAAAACAGGCCTATACTGATGCCTCTGATGAAGCAGGGTGATGATAAACACCCCAATGCCATCGGCTTCACCACCCTCGACTACCTGGAGTGGTCGATTGGGCCGGTAGAGCGATCAGAGAGGTAAGCGGGGTGCCATTCCCTCAGGCATACAAAGCAGTCATGACCTGTTCAGTGAATCCCTGAGCCTCGCATTAAAGAAACATATAAATCATTGGAAAGTATTAGGTATAAATCGGCCAAGCAGATAGAGACTCAAATGCATCGATCCAAGATACCCGCCCCGCCTCCATTAAATTCATCTATCAGGGCTTGCCTGTTGGTATTCGCCCTGATGCTGCTCTCCGGTTGCTCATTTTTCCTGCCCAGGGAAGCCGGTATCGGTGAAGCAGTGAACTGGGACGACCTCCCCGGTTGGCAGGAGGACAAAATTGCCGATGCTTGGCCTGCACTGCTCTCACAATGCACAAAGCTCAGGAAGAAGAAACCGGGCTGGGAGAAAATTTGCGATGCCGCTGATCAACTGCAAACACCCACAGACAAGCAGGTGCGTACGTTTATCCGTGAATATTTTCAGCCCCACGAGATCATCGGCACGGGTGGAAAACCTGATGGCCTGATTACCGGTTATTACGAACCCATACTGTCGGGTAGTCTGGTGGCCAATGAGCGTTTCGCTTACCCCATTTATGGCCGACCGGACTCACTGCTTATCATCGATCTGGCTGAACAGTTTCCCGGTCTCAAGGGAAAACGCGTAAGAGGCCGTCTTATCGGCAACCGGGTAGTCCCCTATTACGACCGGACTGATATTGATGGCTTAGAACAGCCCCTGAAAGGTAAGGAGTTGCTCTGGATCGATGACCCTCACGGCTCTTTTTTCCTGCAGATCCAGGGGTCTGGTCGTGTTCAGTTACCCGACGGCTCAAGCATCAATGTTGGCTATGCCGACCAAAACGGACACCTGTATGTTTCGATCGGAAAAAAGCTGATTGAACGGGGGGAGCTCAGTCGTGAGGAGGTGAGCCTGTTTACCATACGGGAATGGCTGAAGCTGCACCCGGAACAGGCCCAGGGGTTGCTCAATGAGAATCCGAGTTATGTCTTCTTTGTTCTGAGCAATAATGGTGAACAGGGTCCGAAGGGTTCCCTCAATGTCCCCTTGACGGCTGAACGCAGCGCGGCAGTTGACCGATCCCGGATTCCTCTTGGTACACCGATATGGCTTAGTACGACCCTTCCCGCCGAGGCAACCCCGGGGGAGACACCCAGACCTTATCAGCGCCTGCTGTTCGCCCAGGATACCGGTGGAGCCATCAACGGACCTGTCAGGGCGGATGTATTTTTTGGGCATGGAGAGCAGGCCGAACTTCTTGCCGGTACCATGAAACAGCCGGGCCGGTTGTTTGCTTTGCTGCCGAAGGAGTGACCTTCGTCATTACCCGAAGCAACCCTCGTGCACAGGGCTAGAGGGGCTAGAGAGGACACCCATCATTCGTCATTTTATCCACGCACTCAGTTGGGTGTTGTTGCTGATTTCTTGATGGGTGTCCTTATCCACGGTTGGGTGTTGTTGCTGATTTCTTGATGGGTGGATTTCTTGATGGGTGTCCTTATCCACGAAGATGATGGGTGTCCTTTTGTTTCCCTGAGCACCTCCACCGCGTACTGAATCACTGACAGACAGTTGAGATCGGTATGGATCACCATGTTCGCCACGTTGCGGTGGACAAACAACTCACCCGGCTGCAGGCCGACGATCTCATTGGCCGGCATCGTATTCGTAAACCGAATCGCACCAGCCACCCTTAGATGATTATCAGGTCTTTCTTCTTGCATTTTATAATCGCATTCAAATTGAAAGGCCCTTGACCTCTGCTGGGTTCTGTGAATTTATTGACTTTATGGATTGAAATACTTATCCTTCTGATTCCCGTAGATATCCAGTGGTAGCATCGGGGTCAATGACAATAGTGGGGCAAAAGGAAGAGGTGAGACTACACCTATGGACTACAAGGACAGCGACCGTATCGTAGGTAACTCCCTGCTTCTTTGCCAAGTGCGGGATACCCTGCGTCGGCTCCACTACAGCATTCGTACCGAAGTCGCCTATCTTGGCTGGATTAGGCGCTACATCCTGTTTCACGGTAAGCGCCATCCCGGTGAGATGGGTGAAAGAGAGATCGAGGCATTTCTCAATCACCTGGCTGTCGAAAGAAAAATAGCGGCTTCAACTCAAAACCAGGCGCTCAATGCTCTGGTCTATCTCTATAAAAAAGTGCTGAACCGTGAACTGGCACCGGATATGAATATCCGTCATGCCAAGAAACCGGAACGGCTGCCAACCGTATTCGACCAAAACGAAGTGCGAGCCATTTTGCAGCATACCGAAGGAGTGACCGGTTTGATCATTCGTCTGCTGTATGGAACAGGAATGCGGCTTCTGGAGTGCCTGCGCCTACGGGTGCAGGATATCGATTTTGAGCGCCCCGCCATCACCATCCGGTCGGGCAAAGGCAGCAAGGACCGAATGGCTATCCTGCCAAAGGAGCTGGTTCCGGCACTACATCATCAGATATCATTGGTTAAGGTCATACACCAAGCCGACCTTGCTGAAGGTTACGGAGAAGTTTACCTGCCATTTGCCTTAGAGCGGAAATACCCAAGTGCTGCAAAGGAGACGGGATGGCAATATATCTTTAATGCCAGCAAACGTGCTACCGATCCTCGTTCTGGAAAAATTCGTCGACACCACCTTCATGAATCTGTAGTCAACAAGGCACTAAAACGGGCCAAGACAGAAGGTAGGATAAGCAAGCATGGGTCATGCCATTGCCTGAGACACTCCTTCGCAACCCATATGTTGGAAGATGGTTACGATATACGAACGGTGCAAACCCTGCTGGGTCACAAGGATGTTAAAACGACCATGATTTACACCCATGTGCTACAACAAGGCCCCATGGGGGCGAAGAGCCCGTTGGATAAGATGGGTGCGCCGCTGGCATATGGGAAGGGAAGCGCCAATGAGGGATGAAAAACAACGGTTGCCAGTGCGTTTGAATCTTCGGCCAGGAGACAAGGGTACAAAAAAGTTAGTGAACAAATATGGAGAAAAGCTCGTATGTGTTCGCTATCGATATGATAAAGCACGAGGTATTCGATACAAAACTGTAGAGCTTATCGAAGAGGAGACGCCTTGGGAGGTCAGCAAAACAGAATTTGAAAAGCCAAAGATACCTGCCCCAACAGAGCGATTTGGGATCCGTATAGGTTTCAATGAAACTGACCTCCGAGATCAGGCAAAGCAGATAGGTGGTATCTGGAGGCCAAGGCATAAGCTCTGGGAGCTAAGTTATGCACAGATAATAGCGCTGGGATTGATGGACCGAATCGTAACCAGTGGGTAAAAGCATCTACATGTAGATATCTATATATAGATGCTTGCATCTACATATATATGAAAGCATCTATATGTGGATGAAAGTATATAGGGGTAGATGCTTGCATCTATATGTGGATTAAAGCATCTATATGTAGATGCTTTTCCGCTGCCATGGGTGGCGGGTGATTATAATGTTAGCTCTCCAATATGAAAAACGTCGATTACATTAAACTGATACCAGAGCTGAAAGAATGGGAAGAACATAATGGC
>MOXF01000110.1_pt1 | contig 10258 bp, 12 predicted proteins | sample 1471201 | NCBI WGS metagenome assembly MOXF01 (sample SAMN05358035, study PRJNA327811) | mollusc metagenome | isolation source: Phylotype B (NB1) bacterial symbionts from gill | host: Thyasira cf. gouldii | place: Canada: Bonne Bay, Newfoundland | collected 2010-08
GTTCGTCGAGTATGATCGGGCGCGGGCGGGGGTGTTTTTATCCTTCACTCCCGCTCCTCTTTTTCATCCTCCTTCTCGCTCTGCTTTGCCGCCACTTTCATTTTTGCCTCTGTCAGCAGTGCCTGACGATCACTCTCCACCGCAATTCCGCAGAGTTTGATGTGGATTTCCGGGCGCTCGCTAAGCACATGAGCGATCTTTTTCAGATACTCCCGATCCTTGCCGTTGAAGCTGTCGCCGCCCGCTTCGAAAAACAGCGGGTCAAGTTTCACCTTCATCGCTTCCTCTCCTACAGCTTGGGCAAGGGTCAGCAGGGTGCCAAAAGGGAACAGGGCGGCGGTCAGGTAGGTTTTTGCACCGCTTTTCACAGCACTTGTCACCGCCTGGTTGATGGCGTCGCTGGGATCAACTTTGAGGTTGTCGATGGTGCCGCTTACCGGCAGCGTAATTTTGATGGTGTTATTTTTGTCTCTCAGCATTCCCAGTCCGGTCTCCAGGGGAACACGCTTTCCATCGACGGCTTTCAGCGCTTTTTCATCCAGGGGGGTAACGTCGAGCTGGTGAATGGTCAGTTTGTTCTCGCCCTGAAGAGCGCCGTTGTCAGCCTTGAGCTGTACATCGGCGCTCAGCTCACCGCTATCAAGGGTGTAACCGAGGGCAGGGGCGGCATAGGGAGAGAGCGGCGGGAGTTCCAGGCCGGTGATCGCCCCTTTCAGATCGAGAGTCAGTTTTTCGCTAAAGGGGTGAAGTGCTCCATCGAAGCTTATCTTGCTGCTTTTTCCCAGCCTACCTTTCAGGAGCAGTGGGCTATCCTGCTGCGGTTGGCTGCTATCCAACTGTTTCAGCTCAAGCTGATCGAGGGTGATATCGGTCTTGAAGGTTGGCTCCACCGACTGGTCTTCAATGTGGATCAAGTTGTCACCGTGGAGGCTGATTTTGCCGATTTTTATGGCAATGCTCTCCCCCTTCTCTGCCGCCGGTTTTTTCTCTGCAGGGGAAGTGTCGTTGCTGAGGCGGGTGAAATTCCAATCCTTATCCCGCTGGCGCAGAAGCTGCTCTCTGCTGCCGCTGATGCGAATCTCTTCGATGGCGATTCCCGTCGTTGGGGAGTAGTCACTGCCGGTCAGCTCTATTTTATCGGAGTGGTGCAGATCGGATGCCTCACCTCCATCCACTCCTGGTTCCGCGCCGACTTTTATGTGGGTGATTGCAGTGTGGGCGGCGCTGATCCGTTCAAGGATATCCCCTTCAATCCTCTCCACTTTGAGGTTTTCCATAAACAGCAGCCGGTAGTTATCCTCATCTCTTGTCACCTGGGCCCGGTCAAGAGAGAGGCTGCCCGAGAGATTGAGTTGCTCCAGTGCCGTGCCGCTCTCTCCACTCAGTTTGCCGTCCCAGTTGAGTGCGCTGTACTCCAGTGTTAGCGCCTGCCCGACCAGTGCGGCGCTTAGCTGTTCGCTTCCAAGCGCGCCCTCGGCGGCAAAGTGTTGACGCTCATTGCGGTTACCCAGCTTTAGATTGCCTGACCAGCTGAGCCGCTCTTCCGACAGGTTCAGTTGAGGGCTTTTCAGTGTGATGCCGGAGAGGTGGAGGTCACCCTGCTCTGTTACCCCGCTCTCACTGCTATCCGGGGTGGTGTGCGCCTCTATTTCACCCTGCCAGTCGAAATCGCTGTAGCCCAGAGCGGTTTCTGACGGGATCAGGTTGCCGTTTAGCAGACCACTATTAAGCGCCCCTTTGGCACTGATACTGAGTCCTTTGGCGGGGGTGTTATCGAGTTGCAGATTACCCTTCCAAGAGAGTTTCTCACCCTCCAGTGCCAGCTGTGGGTCACTCAGGGAGAGTGATTTCAAGGTGAACTCACCCTGGTGGGTAATGGCGAGGCCGCCGTTTTGTGGCTGAAGATGCATTGCCTGGTTGGACAGGTGCAACCGCTCGACGCCGATGACTGTTTGCGCCAGAGTGGCGGAGAGCTGATCGATGGTAAAGTTGCCTGTGGTAGTCACATTGGGGCCATTCTGGTCGAGGGTGAGTTCCAGATCCCCCTCCCATTTTGCCCCACTCTTCGTCGCTTCAGCCCCTTCTTTCGCCTGTTTGAAACTGAGGCGCCCGCTCTCCAGTACGCCTCGGGCCTGCAGCCTGGTGGAGCCACTGTTCGTTGTGATCCGGCTGTCGAGGTTCCCCTTCCAGCTGATTTTACTGTTCTCCAGAGAGAGCTGCGGTGTGGTCAGCTTAAGATCGCCTATATCGGCGCTTCCCTGCTGCGTTACCTGGATAACACCATCTGATCCTTGCCGGGCGCTGAGGCGGCTGTTGAGCGTCAGGTTGCCGTTAAGCCGGGTAACGGCGGGGGTGAGCAGGTCGTTGTAGTGGTTGAGTGCCAACCTGTTCAGTTTGATTTCGCCGCTGAAGCCGGGACCGGCGGCAAAAAGGCTCAGTTGCCCGTGGATAGCGAGATCGGCGTTATCAATACGGCCCTCAAAACTGAGATCGGCGGGATCTTTTGATTCGAGGCTTTTGAGATTGGTGAGCCAAAGTTTGTCGATCACCAGCTCGCTGTCGAGGTGTTGGCGGTGGTAGCGCACGGTCGACTCCACCAGGGTGAGGCGCTCAAGTTGTAACCCCCATGGCGTGCCTGAGGTTGCGGCTGGGCTCTTCGCTACAGGAAGTTGGATGCCACCGATCAGGGGCGAGCCGGTGGGTGAGCTGTGATCGATGTCAATCTGGATGCCCTTGATCGTCAGACCGCGGATGACAATCCGGTTATCCAGTAGCGGGCGCCACGCCATGTGCAGTTTCAGATTGGGTATCAACAGGGTGCTTGCGTTCTCCCTGTGGATCTCCAGATCATGCAGGGCGAGGGTGGCGTTAAAAGGGTTGAAGTCGATGTTTCTGACTGTGAAGCATCGCCGCCATTGGCCAGAATCCAGCGTTTTGCGCCATAGCCGATGCCGTAGGGGAGGGCAATTAGCTTGATAACAGTGAGTACCGCCAGGATTAGCAGAATGATGCCCCAGGCTTTTCTCCGGGTTCCTTGACCTTGGCGAGTGCTGCTTTTAGCTATGTTCTCGATGCCCATTGCTTAAATCCCCGAATTTATGTCATTGGGGGTAGTATGGACATCTGTTGCTCTTTATTCCAGAGCTGGTGAATTTTAGGCACAAAAAAACCGGCTGGTGGCCGGTTTTAGTTGCGCAACGGCGGGTACTACATTGCCTTGATGTGCGCGTTCAGGCGGCTCTTGTGTCGGGCGGCCTTGTTCTTGTGGATCAAGCCCTGGTTTGCCATACGGTCGATTGCCGGCACCGCCAGTTTGTAAGCTTCAGAAGCGTCCTCTTTGGTGCCCGTAGTGATCGCACTGCTTACCCTCTTTATATAGGTGCGCATAGTGCTGCGACAGGAAGCGTTGTGCTGACGGTGTATCTCCGCCTGGCGGGCGCGCTTACGGGCTTGTGCTGAGTTTGCCAAAGTGTATCTCCCAAAAAATTATTTGTATCTCGAAGAGCGCGGTATTCTGATCGCTGGCAACAACCTTGTCAACCCCTCTTTTTATCCATCACCGAGATAAAATCTCCCTGCGCCTCTGTTTGGGGTGGGAGTAAGGGCATATAATCCAGATGGCACCGGAGATTTATTCCGATTTTATAACCGTTGTGGAGGATGGCTTTCTGGCTTCTGTTTTCAAATCCCTGGCAAAAGTCGGCTCGAATACCATGCTCTCCCGGATGCTCGGTTTTGTCCGCGATCTGGTGCTGGCTCACACTTTCGGTGCTGGCGCCGGAACCGATGCCTTTTTTGTCGCTTTCAAGATTCCCAACTTTCTCCGCCGCCTCTTTGCCGAGGGAGCATTTTCCGTCGCTTTTGTACCGGTGCTTACCGAATATAAGGAGCAACGCAGTTTTGCCGATCTGAAACTGTTTGTCGACCATGTAGCGGGCACCCTGGGGGCGGTGCTACTGGCGGTCACACTGTTGGGAGTGGTTGGCGCCCCCCTCCTGGTGATGCTTTTCGCCCCCGGTTTTATCGGTGATGTCGCTAAGCTGGAGTTGGCCGGAGATATGCTGCGCCTCACCTTTCCCTACCTGCTCTTTATCTCCCTGACCGCCTTCGCCGGTGGCATTCTCAACACCTATAACCGTTTTGGTGTACCGGCGTTTACACCGGTGTTGCTGAATATCATCCTCATTAGCTGTGCCCTCTGGCTGTCACCACTGATGGAACGGCCGGTGGTTGCCCTCGCCTGGGGTGTACTGTTTGCAGGTGTCGCCCAGTTTCTTTTTCAACTGCCGTTTCTGCATCAGATCAGCCTGATGCCACGATTCCGCTTCGCCCCCAAGGATGAAGGGGTGCGCCGCATCGGCAAGCTGATGCTGCCAGCCTGTTTGGTGTCTCAGTAACCCAGATCAACCTGCTCCTGGATACCCTGATCGCCTCCTTTCTGGTTACCGGCAGTATCTCATGGCTCTACTACTCGGATCGCTTGATGGAGTTTCCCCTGGGAATACTCGGCGTTGCACTGGCAACGGTGATACTGCCCAGCTTGTCGAAAAAACATGCCACCGATTCTCCCCAGGGTTTTTCCCGCACCATCGACTGGGCACTGCGCTGGGTGCTGCTGCTGGGCTTGCCGGCATCCGTGGGCCTGCTGCTGCTGGCGGGGCCTATGATCGCCACCCTATTCCAGTCCGAGGTTTTCACCGCTTCTGATGTGGCGATGTCCCAGCGCAGCCTGATGGCCTACTCCCTGGGACTGGTGCCGTTCATACTGATCAAGGTGCTGGCACCCGGTTACTACGCCCGGCAGGATACCCGCACCCCGGTGAGAATTGCGGTGATTTCCATGTCCTGCAACATGGTGTTCAATATTATCCTGGTCTTCCCCCTGGCCCATGCAGGTCTGGCTTTGGCGACAACCCTCTCCGCTTGCCTTAACGCTTTTCTGCTCCATCGTGGACTACTGCGGGAGCGTGTCTATCTGCCGGAGAGCGGCTGGCCCCTGCTGATTCTGCGTGGTGCATTTGCCTCAACAGTGATGGCTGCGGTGCTCTTTTGGGGTGGCGGTGACCTGGATAGCTGGATCTCAATGGCGACCTGGGATCGGGTTATGCGACTGTTTGGACTGATTCTGGCGGGGGCTGCAGCCTATTTTTCAGTGCTTTTTGTTGTTGGTATCCGGCCCCATCATTTTCGTGGTTCCGGTGTGGACTGATCGCTTTTTGGTGATAGCGAGGACACCCATCGATTGACGTACGATGGGCCCTGTATTTCCCTCAGCATTAAATGCCAATAATGGCGAAATCCAGTGCATCAACTAATTCCTCCCTGAGATGGGAAATTGTTCCAACTGGCTCTTTAAGCAGGTGTTTTGAAATAGAGGAGATCAGGGGTGTAAGGACAATCAGTTTTTCATCCTGAAAAGAAACTACTGGTGTTAATCGCTTCATGGCTGTATCGCTAAATAACGAAGCTCTTCCGAGGGGTACAACGATTCGCGTCGCTAACGCCTCTATATATGGGTTCTGAATATCAACAAGAAAAGGGTAATGCTTTCTACTTGCTGTGCTCGGATTTTGGTAAATATCAAACTGGGCCATCAAAACTCCCTAAATTCATCACCGAAGCAACCATGCTCTTCGATGAAGGCGTTATATAGCCTTATAGCAGCCTTGTTCTCCTTGGCCCATTTTTCAGCCTCTGCCCTGGCTAACTTCTGCTTCAGCGCATGTTCCAATGTAGCTGAAAGGTTTATCTTCATGGCCTTTGTTTTACTCAATAAATCACTGTTTAAACTAAGGTTAGTCGGTTTTTTTGGTGCGCTTTCGTCATATAAATGGTACATGAAACCTCCAAAGTCAATTGCGCATATCTATGCGCATTCACATGCACAGTATAGAGCATTTAACAAGGCAGTCAGTATCGTTGACTATTGGGACACGCACCACTAACTCAGCTATCAGGGACAGCGCTGTGGGGGTCGAGTCAGGCGGCGTACAGATCATGGGTAAAACCACAGGTGGTGCACCGCCTGACTCCGACCCCGTGAGTTGCTGTATTTCGCTAACACGAGGCTAAATATGAGCCGCTTTATCCAAGACATCAGCAGCCCACTGATTGATACTTTTCCCCTGCACTTGGGAAGCGGTCGCAACAGCGGCATGAATATCCGGGCTGATACGTAACATCAGATTGCCGGAATAGGTTTTTTGCTCGGGCCTGCCCGTCTCTTTGCTAATGGCAAGATAGCTATCAACGGATTCATGGAACGCATTTTCCAACTCATCAACTGTTGCGCCATGAAAACCGACAATATCTTTGATACCGGCAAGATGCCCAACAAAAATACGGTCTTCCTCATCGTACTCAATTCTGGCGATGTAGCTCTTGTATTTCATCATATTCATAGCGTAATACCTGCTTGGATCAGAAACGCCCGGGCATCCTTCATGCGATACCGTAATGCCTCTTTCTCAGGGTGCGGCCTGTGGAAATCAACACGTACATTATTCAAAACAAAACTTACGGCAGACCCCGCACGTTCCGTGCGAACCGCCCCAAGTGCCAGAAATAACGCCTCGATCTTACGCCACTTCATATTGCCGTTTACCGGATCAGTGAAGATAACTTCGAGGGTTTTTCTGTGCTTGCTGTTCATGGCTATTATGATAGCATAATCTGCTATCTCTGCAGTCGTAAAGTGATAGCGGGTTTGATAAGAGGGGTAGCCGGTTACCCAGCATGTTGGGTAAAGTGAACGCTACCATTTAATGGTGGAATCTTGTGCTATTTCACCTACCCAAGTGGCGGACCATGGGTGTCCTGTATTTGCAGACTGTATTTGCAGATAATTGCTGGAGTTGGTGAGTCGACCTTGCGAAAATACGGCACTGCCGTATACTTAGTGCATGGTTACAGTTATTGAATCACCCATATTCACAAAACTATGGCCCGATTATTGGTCTGAGGATGAGCGAGGTGAGTTTTCAGCATGGATAGCAGAAAGCCCAGAAGCTGGTGATGTTGTTCCAGGCTCTGGAGGGATCAGAAAAGTCAGGTGGGCACGGAAAGGCCAAGGAAAAAGAGGTGGAGTAAGAGTTATTTACTTCTCTGCTCCTGCTACAGGGTTGATTTGGCTCCTTACCCTTTATGCCAAATCAAATAAGGATAATATTCCCGCTCATATCCTCAAAGCATTGAAAGAGGAGCTGATTGATGGTTATGAATGAAAAAGATCTCACGGTACGTGATGATAATCGTGATGTATGGCAGGAAACACTGGATGCCGTCCGCAATATAAAGGCCGGTCATGTAGGGCATGTTGAAACAGTAGAATTACCCGCAGTTGTCGAGGCTCGCCAAAAAGCGGGGCTGTCACAATCCCGTTTTGCAGAGCTGCTCGGAGTTTCAGTGCGTACACTTCAGGATTGGGAGCAGGGCCGGCGTAAACCAAGTCGTGCAGCCATGTCGCTTATTCAAATCGCTAAACAACGCCCTGATGTTTTACATGAGGTGTTCGGGTAAATTCTGGGCCAGGGCTGTCATGACCTGATCGCCTGAATGAGGTGCGAGGGCACCCATCGATTGGCGCACGATGGATGTCCGGTATTTTCCCGGGTATGACGGAAAGAGAGAATGTGTTATTCCCGCGAAGGCGGGAACCCAGGGGGCAGTGCGCAGTAGTACTGGATACCCGCCTGCGCGGGTATGACGTAAGGGGGCTCTGAAAAGGAGTCACTGCAACCATTCTGCACGACCTTATTAAGAAGTTACCAACTATTGCCGCTATTTGTCTGTTTCTCATCGAAAACTTTGCCTATAATGCACGGTTTTGGGTCTGAGTCTGGGTCATGCAGGTCATCTGCGGTATTCATAATCTGCGCCCCCGGCATCGGGGGTGCGTTGCTACCATCGGTAATTTTGATGGGGTGCACCTTGGGCATCAGGCGGTATTTGCACACCTGCGGGAGAAAGGGCGGGAGCTTGATCTGCCGACAACGGTTATCACCTTTGAGCCTCAACCGCTGGAGTTTTTTGCACCGGATCGCGCTCCGGCCCGACTCACCCGTATGCGCGAGAAGCTGCAGGCGCTGATGGATTCGGGCATAGATTGTACCGTACTGCTGGAGTTTGGCCCCAAGCTGGCGGCGATGTCGGCACCCACCTTTGTTCAGGAGTTGCTGGTTGAGGGGCTGGATATCCGTTACCTCTTTGTCGGTGACGACTTTCGTTTTGGCCGTGGCCGCGAGGGTGATATCGGGCTGTTGCGCTGGGTTGGCGATCAGCACGGCTTCGGTGTCGAGAATATGAATACTTTTGCTGTTGGCGAGGAGCGGGTGAGCAGTACCCTTATCCGCGAGGCGCTGGCGCGGGGTGATCTGGAGATAGCGGCACACTATCTTGGGCGCCCCTATCGCATCTGCGGCCGCATCGCCCATGGCGATAAACGCGGACGCACCATCGGTTTTCCCACCGCCAATGTGGATCTGCACCGTAAGGTGAGCCCTCTACGCGGTGTTTACGCCGTTGAGGTGCTGGGTATCGATGAAGTGCCTCTGCCGGGAGTGGCCAATATCGGTTGTCGCCCAACGGTAGAAGGGGATGACCGCTATCTCCTTGAGGTGTATCTGTTCGATTTTTCGCGCATGATCTACGGAGAGCATGTGCAGGTGGAGTTCCGTAAGAGACTGCGGGATGAGAAGCGTTTCGACTCCTTTGATCAGCTGCGACAGCAGATTGAGCAGGATGCTGAAGCAGCACGACAATTTTTTTCTATCTAACCTACTGATTAACTTTAAAAGGCAGTAAGCGTGGCTGAATATAAAAGTACCCTCAACCTTCCCAAGACCGCCTTCCCGATGAAGGGAAATCTGGCCAATCGCGAGCCGTTGATGCTCAAAAAGTGGGAGGAGATGGATCTCTACAAGCACATTCGCGAGGCCTGCGCCGGGCGTCCGAAGTTTATTCTTCACGACGGCCCCCCCTATGCCAACGGAGAGATCCATATTGGCCACGCGGTCAATAAGGTGCTTAAGGATATTATCGTCAAGAGCCGCACCATGGATGGCTTTGATGCCCCCTATGTGCCGGGTTGGGACTGTCACGGCCTGCCGATTGAGCTGCAGGTTGAGAAAAAGGTGGGCAAACCGGGCCAGAAGGTGAGTGCCGCCGAGTTCCGTGTCGCCTGCCGCGAGTATGCCGCCAAGCAGGTGGATAAGCAGCGGATCGACTTCAAGCGTCTCGGCGTGGTGGGTGACTGGGACGACCCCTACCTCACCATGGATTTCAAGACCGAGGCCAATATCATCCGCGCCCTCGGTCGCATTGTTGAGAACGGTCATATCCATAAGGGTTCCAAGCCGGTGCACTGGTGCACCGACTGCGGCTCCGCCCTGGCAGAGGCGGAGGTTGAGTACCAGGATAAGGAGTCATTCACCATCGATGTCCGCTTCAGGGTGCTCGATGAAGAGACGCTGATGGCGCGCTGTCACTCAGTGCCCGACGGGCATGGCAGCGGTTCCCTCTCGGTGGTGATCTGGACCACCACTCCCTGGACGCTCCCTGCCAATCAGGCGGTCTGTCTCAATCCTGCTCTCGACTATGCCGTGGTGCAGAGCGACGGCCCCCAGGGCAAAGAGCGCCTGCTGGTGGCCGAAGGGCTGCTGAAAGAGACCATGGATCGTTGGGACATCGAGCACTACAACGTCATCGCTTACGGACGTGGTGACGCCTTCGAGGGGCTGAAGCTGCAGCACTGTTTCTACGACCGTGAAGTGCCGGTGATTCTCGGTGAGCACGTTACCCTCGAAGCGGGTACCGGTGCTGTCCATACGGCTCCGGGCCATGGTCTTGAGGACTATATTGTTGGTCAGCGCTACAATCTGCCGGTGGATAACCCGGTGGCAGGCAATGGCTGCTTTGTCGAGGGCACAGAGCTGTTTGCCGGTGAACACGTCTTTACCGCCAACGAGAAGGTGATTGATGTGCTGAAGGCTCACGGGGCGCTGGTTCAGGAGGCGAGGATGGCTCACAGCTATCCGCACTGCTGGCGCCACAGAACCCCGATCATCTTCCGTGCCACACCCCAGTGGTTTATCGGTATGGAGCAAAAAGGGCTGCGCAAAACCGCCATGGAGGAGATCACCAAGGTTGAGTTTACCCCTGATTGGGGACGTGCCCGTATCGAAGGTATGGTCGGAGGGCGTCCCGACTGGTGTATCCTCCCGCCAGCGCACCTGGGGTGTGCCGATCGCTTTCTTCTACA
>MOXF01000111.1_pt1 | contig 10249 bp, 11 predicted proteins | sample 1471201 | NCBI WGS metagenome assembly MOXF01 (sample SAMN05358035, study PRJNA327811) | mollusc metagenome | isolation source: Phylotype B (NB1) bacterial symbionts from gill | host: Thyasira cf. gouldii | place: Canada: Bonne Bay, Newfoundland | collected 2010-08
GACCTGCCTGCCGGTGGTGATGATGTCTGGCCATGGTACGGTGGAGACGGCGGTGGAGGCGACCCGTTACGGGGCCTATGACTTTCTTGAAAAGCCGCTCTCCCTGGCAAAGCTGCTGCTCACCGTCGAGCGCGCCCTGGAGGTGGATAAACTGAAGCAGGAGAATATCGGCCTGCGGCGACACACCTCCCATGTGATCGAGCCGACTGGAAAGAGCGCAGTGATACAGCGTCTTCAGGAGCAGGTGAAGCGGATCGCCCAGCATGATACCTGGGTGCTGATCAACGGCGAGGCCGGCAGTGGCCGCGAGACCTTCGCCCGCTACCTTCATGCCCAGAGTATGCGCCGTGAGCTGCCGTTTGTTGATGTCGGCGTCTCATCCATTGCCCGGGGCAACTCCGCTCGGGAGGCTGTTTGGCAGTGAGGAGGGCGATCTTATCCACTACGGCGCGCTGGAGCAGGCCCGCGGCGGCACCCTTTTCCTTGATGAGTTGGCAGATATGGATGAGGAGACCCAGAGTCAGCTGCTGGGTGCCCTCGACAGCGGCTCTTTTCTTCGTGTTGATGGTCGCGAGCCGGTGCAGATCGATATCCGCATCATTGCCGCCACCCAGCACAATCTGGAGGAGGAGGTGCAGGCTGGCGGTTTCCGAGAGGATCTCTTCTACCACCTCAATGTGGTGCCGCTGCGAATCCCTCCCCTGCGTGAGCACCGCGAGGATGTCCCCGAGCTGCTCAACTTCTATGTCGATCACTATGTCACCCACGAAAAGCTCCCCTATCGCCACTTTGATATGGGTGCCCAGAACTACCTGCGCAACTACGCTTGGCCGGGCAACATTCGTGAGCTGAAAAATCTGGTGCAGAGGTTACTGATTCTCGGCGCCGGTGAAGATATCACCCAGAGCGAGGTGGAGGGGGCGCTGGGCGGTGCAGAGATGATTCCACGAAGCAGCGCCGGTTTCCCCGTACCCTTTGAGCTGCCCCTGCGCCAGGCGCGGGAGGCGTTTGAAAAGGCTTATCTTGAGTACCATCTGGAGAAGCACAACGGCAATGTCAGCCAGATTGCCCAGGCGGCGGGTGTCGAACGCACCCACCTCTATCGCAAACTGCGTGCGGTGGGTATCGAAATCAAGGAGCGGCGGTGATCAAAACCGGTGCTGTTGGAGATGTCGGCCGGAGCAATAGTCAGTATTGAAATAAATCGATAGATAAACACACCTCTGAGCGTGTCAGGAAGGCTGTTAATTGGCGTATAATTAGGGGTGCTCATATAGCGCCCCTTATCTGGTTGATACGCCTCTGCCGTGAACAACTGCAACTTTTGCAACACACCGCTTCCCCTGGAAGACTCGCTCTTCTGTCCCTACTGCGGCGAAAAACTTCAAAAAGAAGATAGCTGCGCCGTTTGCGGGAGACCCTACCTGTCCGGCGCCGCTTTCTGTGATCGTTGTGGCACCCCCGTGGGGAGTGACATTCCCCGTGCCGCAAGCGCCGGTGAAGGTGTTGGTTCGGCGGCATTTGATCCCCTCGGTGAGAGAGATGATCACGGGAAGGTGTACCACACCAGGGAGCTACCCCTGGGTATCGTCTACGAGGATTGGGCGCTGATCCATGGTGGTGGCTTTCAGATGGGGGCACCCGATGCTGAGGTAGGGCGTTTTTGTTGTGAGCGTCAACACCAGGTGGAACTCAACAGCTTTGAGTTGTTGAAGACGCCGGTCACCTTCACCATGTACGACGCCTACTGCGATGTTCACGATATTATCAAGCCAAAGGATGAGGGTTGGGGGCGTGACAGTCGGCCGGTGATCAATATCAGTTACTGGGATGCGTTGGGTTACTGCAGTTGGTTGAGAAAGGTGACTGGCTGGCAAATCCGCCTGGCCACCGAAGCCGAATGGGAGTACGCCTGTCGTGCCGGTACCGAGACCCCCTTTTCCACCGGTGACAACATCACCAGTGATCAGGCAAATTTTGACGGCACAATCATCTATGGCTGGGGGTCAAGGGGGATCAAGCGCGGCAAGACGACGCCGGTGGGTGAGTTCGATCCCAATCCCTGGGGACTTTACGACATGCACGGTAATGTCTGGGAGTGGTGCTCATCGGAATATGAAGATGACTACAAAGGCCTGGAGCTGCTCAGTGCCTGCCGCGCCGTCGATAACTACAATCCACGAGTAGTACGGGGCGGCTCCTGGTATAACGTCCCCGGCAGCCTGCGCTCCGCCTCACGCAACAAGCTGGCTCCCGACCTTCACTTCCTTAAGGTGGGATTCAGGATTGTGCGCGAGATCAAGTAAACGACAGCAATATCACGCCGACAAAAGCCACCCATGGGTGGCTTTTTTTGTCGGATAAAGCAGTTTTAGATTGCCAGATACTGCTGGCGCATTTCCTCGTTATCCAGCACCTCCTGGGCAAGGCCGTCGAACACCACCTGCCCCATATCGAGGATGATGGCGCGGTCGGCAAGACGCAGGGCCGCCACCGCGTTCTGCTCGACGATAATGGTGGTGATGCCCTGTTTTTTGATGCCGTCGACGATACGCTCGATCTCGCGGACGATCACCGGCGCCAACCCCTCGTAGGCTCATCCAGCAGCAGCAGCTTGATGTCACGCGCCAGGGCGCGGGCCACCGCCAGCATCTGCTGCTCACCGCCGGAGAGGGTGGTTGCCTCCTGCGCATGGCGCTCGGCCAGGCGTGGAAAGTGCTCGTAGATACGTTCGATGCTCCAACCGATAGGTGGGGCGATCTGCGCCAGAAGCAAGTTCTCCTCGACGGTCATGCCGCCGATGATACGGCGATCCTCAGGCACCAGGGCGACGCCGTTTTGGGCGGCATCGTGGGAAGCCATGATATGCAGCGGCTGATGGTCGAGCCAGATTTCGCCATGCAGCACCTGGGGTGAGTCCACTCTCGCTATCGCGCGCAGGGTGGAGGTCTTGCCGGCGCCGTTACGACCCAGTAGTGCGACCACCTCCCCCTCGCGGATGTCGAAGCTGACCCCCTGGACGATATAGCTCTCGCCGTAGTAGGCGTGAACATCCCAGCATGAGAAAAAAGCCGGGTCGGATCCCGTCCGGTTAACCGGTGATACGTGGTGTGGCATGGATTTATTCATAATTCTGCTCCGCCCAGGTAGGCCTCCTGTACCTTGGGATTTCCGCGGATTTCGTCAGGGGTGCCTGAAGCGATGATGCGGCCCTGGGCCAGTACGCTGATAGTGTCGGCAAGACTGAAAACCACATGCATGTCGTGCTCAATAATGATCTTGGTCATGCCGCGTTTTTTTAATCTTTTTCAACAGCTCGATGGTGCTGTTGGTATCGTGACGTGACATACCGGCGGTAGGTTCGTCAAGCAACAGCAGCCGCGGCTTCTGAACCAGGCCCATCGCCAGCTCCAGGCGGCGTTTATCGCCGCGGGACAAACTGCCGGCGTTTTTGTTGGTATGCTCGCCAAGGCCCAGATCCTCGAGAACATGTGCGCCCTCTGCTTGGATCTCCTTTTCGTCATCCATGCTCTTGAATGCGTTGAACTTGAAGGTGCCGTCCCGCTTGGCAAAGGCCGGTATCATCACGTTCTGCAACACCGTCAGGTCGGGAAAGATCTCCGGGGTTTGGAATACCCGCACCATGCCAGCGTGGTTGATATCGTGGGGTTCCATGCCGATCATATTCTTGCCATCGAATTCCACCGTGCCGTTGTCCGGTTCCAGGCGGCCGATGCAGACGTTGAGGAGAGTCGATTTGCCAGCGCCGTTGGGGCCGATGATGGCGTGGATTTTGCCCTCCTCAATATCGAGATTGATATCCCCAAGGGCATGGAGTCCGCCGAAGGTTTTGTCGACGTTTTTGATGCTTAGTACGATATTATTCATAGCGTCACTCCTTCTCCTCAGCCGGTTGTGTTTCACCACCGGATCGTTTGGATACGTTGCGCACATAGGCGCTGGTACGGCGGATGCCCTCCATCACGCCGCCCGGCAGGAAGATGACCACCAGCATGAAGAGCAGGCCGAGGGTAAGGTGCCAGCCTTCACCGACAAACTCGCCACTGATGGCAACAGCGGCATTCGCCAGCCAGTCAGGAAGGAATGAGAAGAACTGAAGCAGAGTGTCATCGTTGAGAGAAGAGAAGATATTCTCAAAATATTTAATGATACCGACGCCCAGCAGCGGCCCCAGTAGGGTGCCGGTGCCGCCGAGTATGGTCATCAATACCACTTCACCTGAAGCGGTCCACTGCATCCGCTCAGCGCCCGCCAGAGGATCGGTGGCCGCCATCAGTGAACCTGCAAGACCCGCATACATGCCGGAGATGACAAAGGCCGCCAGTAGGTAGGGGCGGGTATTGAAGCCGGTGTAGCGCATGCGCGTCGGGTTGGACTTGATTGCCAGCAACTTCATGCCAAAGGGTGAGCGGAAGATCCGCATAGAGATAAAGAAGGCGATAATCAGCACCACTGCACAGAAGTAGAAACCGGAGTAGCCGCTCATCTCCATGCCGAACAGGGCGGTGGAGGGGAGGCCCTCACCGGTGGGCCCATCAAAGATGCGCGCATCATGGATGGTCAGCTGCAAGCCGGTTTCACCGTTGGTGATCGGAGTCAGTACCGAGTAGGCCAAATTGTAGGACATCTGAGCGAACGCCAGGGTCAGGATCGAGAAGTAGATCCCCGACCGACGCAGGCTGAGATAGCCTATGACCACGGCAAAAAGTCCCGCCAGAAGGGTTCCCAGAACTACCGCCGGCAGCACATTCATGGTCAACAGCTTGAACGACCAGACGGCGGTATAAGAGCCGACACCGAGGAATACGGCGTGACCAAACGACAGGTAGCCGGTGAGTCCGAAGAGAATATTGAAGCCGATGGCGAAGATTCCGAAGATGGCAAACTTCTGCAGCAGGTCGGGATAGGAGGCGCCTATGGGCGCCAGCCACAATGGGGCGGTGAGAACCGCTGCTGTAAACAGCACCATAACGGCCCAGTCATTACGAATTACGGGTGTGTTCATATTAATCCTCCATCACGCCCTTGCGTCCCAACAGACCGCGGGGTCTGATGAGAAGGATGACCACGGCGACCAGGTAGATGATGATCTGATCAATACCAGGGAAGATGGCTTTAACTTCATTCATGGATGCAAATGACTGCAGTATGCCGAGCAGGAAGCCGGCGGCGACCGCGCCGCCAAGTGAGCCCATGCCACCGACCACCACCACCACGAATGAGAGCACCAGAAAATCCATCCCCATGTGGTAATCGGGGGGCAGAATGGGTGCGTACATGACACCGGCAAGGCCCGCAACAACGGCGGCGATGCCGAAGACGATGGTGAAGCGCCGCTCCACATTAATACCGAGCAGTCCCACAGTCTCGCGATCCTGCATGCCCGCGCGCACCACCATACCGAATGTGGTGAACTGCAAGAAGGCAAAGACGGAGAAAATGATGGCTCCAGAGAAAGCGAGATAGATCAGTCGCCACCAGGGGTAGACTACCGACTCCCCGAGCCCGAACAGTGCACCGATGGCGGCACTACCGGCGACAATATCCGGTGGTGGGGTGGGGATTGGGTTGGCGCCGAAGAAGGATTTGATAATCTCCTGAAGCACGATGGCAAGACCGAAAGTGACCAGAATCTGCTCAGCATGGGGGCGTTTGTAAAAGTGGCGTATCAGGCCGCGCTCCATAATGAGGCCGACCATCAGCATTACCGGGATTGCCAGCAGAATAGAGATCGGTACCGACCAATCGATGATAAAGGTACCGAAGTCGCCCCACCAGATCTCCAGGTAGGGCTGCTCCTTGTAGGCATCAAAAAAGGTGATGCTCTCATCTTTCACCTGTTTTGATATGGTCAGCAGGCTCTGCATCGAGACCGCACAGAAAGCTCCGAGCATAAACAGCGCCCCATGGGCGAAGTTGACCACTCCGAGTGTTCCGAAAACGAGTGTCAGGCCGAGAGCGATCAGCGCGTAGGCGCCGCCCTTGTCCAGACCGTTTAATATTTGAAGAAAAATAGCATCCATTACTGTCTACACAACTGTATGGAGGAAAAGGCTGAGGGTGACCCAGGTTGAACGATGGGCGCCCCCACACAACATGCGGCCGCCCGTAGGCGGCCGCATGGTTATCAGCAGGCTCTATTAAACCTTGTAGGGGCCGAGTTCGCCACCAAAGATTTTGGCGTCGTACTCAACCTGAGCGCGGGGAACCACCTGCTCGACCTTGAGCACGTCGAACGAGGAGGACGGGTTCTGGTTACCGCGTACCACCAAGACATCCTTGAATGCCTGATGATCTTCAGCACGGTACTCAGTGTCGCCGTTGCCGCCGCCGCCGAACTTATGACCTTCCAACTGCTTGATTACCTCAGGTGGGTAGAAGGTACCGGCACGCTGACAGGCATCTGCATACTGCAGGGCCTGAACGTAGCAGGTCTGAGCTGCCTGTGAGGGTGGGAAACCGTACTCCTGGCCGAAGGATTTGACGAATGCTTTGGAGCCCTCGTCCTGCAGTGACCAGTGCCAGTTGGTGGAGCCAAGGATGCCCTTGATATTGTCACCGGCGCCTGTGCCATCAGGCGGGAGAACAGTGGTACAACGATTTCGAAGTTCTTGCCGTTGACCTGCTTGTCGCGCAGACCGAACTGGGTTGCCTGGGTCAGTGAGTTGATCATATCCTTACCGTAATGGTTGAGGATCAGAACGTCTGCACCGGAGTTCAGTACCGGAGTAATGTACTGGGAGAAGTCACCTGCACCCACCGGAGTCTTGACGGTGGCGGTGGTTGTCCAGCCCAGGCCTTCAGTGGTGTTTTTGATCGACTCTTCCTGTGTCCAGCCCCAGGTGTAGTCAGCAGTCAGGTGGTAAGCCTTACGATCGGTGCCGAACTCTTTTTTCAGTACCGGACCCAGTGCAGCACCGGACATATAGGCGTTGAAGAAGTGACGGAAACCGTAACGACGCTTGTCCTTACCGGTGGTGTCGTTGGAGTGGGTGAGGCCGGCCATGAACATAATGCCCATCTCCTGGCAGAGGCCCTGTACGGCAATGGCCACACCGGAAGAGGAGCCACCTGAAATCATCAGGGCGCCATCTTTCTCGATCATACGCTTGGCGGATGCACGTGCGGCATCAGATTTGGTCTGGGTGTCACCCGTTACATACGCAACTTTTTTGCCAAGAACGCCATCACCTTTCAGGGTTAGTGGCTTCATGGTGTTGAGCATGCCGCCGTCACCCTCGCCATTGATGTGCTTGACCGCCAGCTTGTAGGCGCGCAGCTCATCCGCACCCTCATCAGCATAGGCGCCGGTCTGGGGAACATTGAAGCCGAAGACTGCGGATTTTGCACTACCGGGATTGTTGCGGAAGTCAGCGGCCCAAGCGTCTTTCATGAAGAACATGGGCATACTGGTTGCGGCCAGAGCGCCCGCACCAACTTTCATAAAGCCGCGACGGTTAGCTCACTGGTTTTGTTGTCACTCATTTATATCTCCTCTTGCAGGGCGGAAGGCCCCTCTTTTGTTGTAATATCTGATATTTGGTAGCGTCGGTCTTTATGTTTATCAGGACGGTTGCCAGTGGCTGTTACCCTCCTTCCCGCAGGTTGTATTTTTGCCTGTCTCTGCAGGATTCCGCCGAACCGTTATCAATTAATTTATTGTATGTTTTTGAGGTATCCCCACCTTATTGGCGGATGATAATCAAAAACTGAAAAGAGAATTAAGCGAGAATCGTGCCTATTTTCTATTTGGTGCTAAATCAAGTAGATAGAGAGAGTGCTTTTGGGAGTGTTACCGTCAATAGTTACCTTTGGTAGCAGTATGTTTCTATAGGTAACAGGGTGGTCACCCACCGGTTTTCACTATAACGGAAGGAGAAATGTAACTATTCAGCACGGTAGTCTGGAACTCAGGTGTAGGAGCGAACTTGTTCGCGAAGAGCGCGTTTCGTAGTCCATCGCCAACAAGTTCGCTCCTACAACACCCTTGTTCCACCATCACTGTGGTTTTCAGGATTTTGCTACAGCGCCGGTTTAAGGATAAAAAGGCACAAAAAGTGAGTTTGTGTGTGCAAATGATCATTTTGTAACTCAGAAAACGCAGATTTCAGGTGTGAGCTGAATAGTTACGGAGAAATGTTCAATAACGGTTTTCCCATTAGGTGGTATCACAGTATGATTCGCCTGTTCCGGTACAGACACTTGAGCGGGTAAATGAAAATAATTATATTGGGTGCAGGGCAAGTGGGTACCTCGGTGGCCGATAACCTGGCCTCTGAAGCCAACGATATCACGGTAGTGGATCAGGATCCGGAGCTGCTCCAGGTGCTGCAGGATCGTCTTGATCTAGGCACTGTTCAAGGCCATGCGGCCCACCCCGATGTGCTGATGCAGGCGGGTGCGGAGGATGCGGATATGATCCTCGCAGTCACCAATAGTGACGAAACCAATATGGTCGCCTGTCAGGTGGCCTACACCCTCTTTCGTACACCGACAAAGATTGCCCGGGTGCGTGCTCTCGGTTTCACCAAGTATCCGCAATTGTTTGAAGGCTCTGCGCTGCCTGTGGATGTGCTGATCAGCCCCGAGCAGCTGGTTACCGATTACATCATGAGGCTGATTAAATACCCGGGGGCTCTTCAGGTACTCGATTTTGCCGATGGCAGAGCACGTTTGGTTGCCGTGCGCGCTTACCATGACGGCCCTCTGGTGGGCCATGAGTTGCGCGCTCTTTACGACCATATCCCCCATGTCGAAGTGCGGGTGGCGGTGATCTATCGCCATGGACAGGCCATTCAGCCTGAGGGTGACACCGTTATCGAGGCTGATGACGAGGTCTTTTTTATTGCCGCATCGGAAAATATCCGCCTGGTGATGAGTGAGCTACGGAAGCTGGAGAAGCCGTACAAGCGCATCATTTTTGCCGGTGGTGGAAATATCGGCAAACGGCTTGCGGGTGCATTGGAGCGCAACTACCAGGTAAAGCTGATCGAATTCAATAAGGAGAGAGCACGAAAAATTGCCGAGGATCTGCCCAATACCATTGTGCTCCACGGTGATGTCTCTGACGAAAACCTGCTTTTGGAAGAGAATATCGAGGATACCGATCTCTTCTGCGCTGTTACCAACGACGATGAGGCCAACATCCTCTCAGCGATGCTGGCCAAGCGGCTGGGAGCGCGCAAGGTGATGGCGCTGATCAACCGTGGAATTTATGCAGATATGGTTCAGGGCGGCTTGATCGACTTTGCCATCTCACCACAGCAGGCCACCATCGGTACGCTGTTGACTCATGTGCGCCGGGGGGATGTGGTAATGGTTCACTCCCTTCGGGGCGGCGTAGCCGAGGCGATTGAGGCGGTGGCTCACGGTGATCGGGCTTCATCCAAAGTGGTGGGGCGGGCGGTTGGCGAAATCACATTGCCAGCGGGAGCCAATATCGGCGCCATTGTACGTGGCAGTGAGGTGCTGATCGCCCACCACGATACGGTGATTCAGTCAGAGGATCACGTTATTTTGTTCCTTGTGGACAAGCGCCATATCGGCGATGTTGAGCATCTGTTCCAGGTGGGTATCACGTTCCTGTGATGATCCTTAATCGAACTGTGGCCATTGCAATGAAGGGGCGTTGGTAAAAATGCACTTCAGTGTCGTGCTGCGTATTCTCGGTATCCTGCTGATGGTCTTCAGTCTCACCATGCTGCCTTCGGTGGCAGTCTCATGGTGGTATGACGATGGTGCGATGGAGGCCTTTGTGATCGCCTTTGTGATCACGTTTTCCGCCGGCGCGATCTTCAGGGTGCTGGTTCGGGGGCCCCAGCATGAGTTGCGGCTGCGTGACGGCTTTATGGTGGTGGTACTGTTCTGGGTTGTGTTGGGGCTGACAGGTGCGCTCCCCTTCATGTTCTCAAGCAATCCTCATATGTCTCTCACGGACTCGGTGTTTGAGTCGATCTCGGGGCTGACCACCACCGGATCCACGGTGATTGTTGGTCTTGACGAGCTGCCGCGCTCGATCCTCTACTACCGCCAACAGCTGCAGTGGCTGGGCGGTATGGGGATTATCGTACTGGCGGTGGCCGTGCTGCCAATGCTTGGTATCGGTGGCATGCAGCTCTATCGGGCGGAGACGCCGGGGCCGATGAAGGACTCCAGCCTGACGCCCCGTATCACCCGAAGACCGCAAAGGCGCTGTGGTACATCTATCTTGGGTTGACAATCACCTGCA
>MOXF01000112.1_pt1 | contig 10195 bp, 3 predicted proteins | sample 1471201 | NCBI WGS metagenome assembly MOXF01 (sample SAMN05358035, study PRJNA327811) | mollusc metagenome | isolation source: Phylotype B (NB1) bacterial symbionts from gill | host: Thyasira cf. gouldii | place: Canada: Bonne Bay, Newfoundland | collected 2010-08
GATGGAACTCATCACTTTGACCCACCCATGCGGCTAGCTGACATCATGAGTCAGCACCACAGGCAGTTACGTCTCCGGTGACGTTAGCGATGAGCATGGCAGCTACCAGCACAAGCGAAATCCAGATCACCATCAGCGGCACCAATGATGTTCCCACGGCAGCCATTGAGCGCGTGTTTGTGGATGAAGGTGCTGCCCTGATCATTGGGCAACTGATAGCCAGTGACGTAGATGATAACGCCGCCGACGCCTCGTTCTCAATAGGTGGCAGTGCCGAGGCACCTGCGGGATTTGTACTCAACCAGAATGGCTCGTACCAATTTGACCCACGCGATGAAGCCTACGACCACCTCAATGTTGGCGATACCAAGGTAGTGGTCGTACCGGTCACCATTACAGACAGCTACGGTGACTCCTCGACGACCCAGGTTCAGATCACAGTAACGGGCACCAACGATGCACCGGTTGCAGAGATGGCGACGACAAGGACGGCCGATGAAGGGGGCAGCACCATTAGCGGCCGGCTGACATCCGCTGATCCCGATGACAACGCCACCGCAACATTCACTATTTCAGCGGGAGATGAGTCCCCCGCAGGCTTTGTCCTGAACGCAGACGGCTCTTATCAATTCAACCCCGGAGTGGATGCCTACGAACATCTGCAGGCCGGTGCCACAGAGCTGTTGACGATACCGGTCACCATCACCGACGAGCACGGTGCCAGTGATACCACTGAAATCCAGATCACCATCACCGGCACCAACGACGCGCCGACCACCGCCATCGAAACGGTCAGGGCCGTTGATGAAGGCGCGGCGGTGATCACCGGCCAGCTCACTTCCAGTGATGTGGATGATAATGCCGCTGCAACCTACAGCATCAGCGACGGTATCGATGCCCCGGCTGGCTTTGAGTTGATGCCTGATGGCCGCTACAGTTTCGATCCGGGGCATGAACAGTATGACCATCTCAATGTGGGCGACAGAGAGGTCGTAACCATCCCTGTCACCGTAACCGATGAGCTGGGTGCAACCCAAGACAGCGAGATCCGGATTACGGTCAGTGGCACCAACGATACCCCTGTTGCCGGTGCCAAAGAGGTGAGAGAGGTGGCTGAGAATGGTGCCATCCTCACCGGGGCGCTGACCTCCGAAGATATTGATGATCTTGCCACAGCGACCTACAGCATCAGCGAAGGCACCGATCAGCCGGAAGGCTTTACCCTGAATGCAGATGGCTCCTACCGTTTCAACCCCAGTAACAGCGCCTACGCACACCTGAAGGTCGGGAGCAGCGAGGTGTTGACCATACAGGTGACCGTTACCGACGATAATGGTGCAACCGATACAACACAAGTCCAGATCACTGTTACCGGCACCAACGATGCACCGACAGCCAATCTGGAGCAGGTCACCGTCGATGAGGGCGCGGCAACCATCACCGGGCAGTTGACCTCCAGCGATGTGGATGACGATGCAATCGCGGATGCGGTGGTATTTGCACTGGATGAAGGAACGGTTGCGCCCGAAGGTTTTGTCCTCAATGGCAATGGCTCCTACCACTTTGATCCCACCGTGGATGCCTACAACCATCTCAATGTGGGTGATGTGGAGATATTGGAAATTCCGGTAACCGTTACTGACAGTTATGGAGACGCCACTACCACCCAGATTCAGATCACTGTTAAAGGCACCAATGATGCACCGGTTGCCGATGTTGAAGAGGCGATGGAGGTTGCGGAAGGATCGGCCTGGATAATTGGAACGCTCAGTTCCAGTGATCCTGATGACGGTGCAACGAAAAGGTTTACCCTTTCTGAAGGCTCTGAGGAGCCAGCAGGCTTTGTGTTGTGGCCGAATGGCAATTACTGGTTTAAATCCAATCATGACGCCTATGATCACCTCAATATCGGCGACAGCGAACTGCTGACAATCTCGGTCACCGTCACCGATGAACATGGCGCCACTGATACCACCCAGATACAGATCACCGTCACCGGTACCAACGATGCGCCCTCCGCAACCGTTCAGGTGGTGGACGTAGAAGAGGGGGGGGATCTAATTACCGGGCAACTGACCTTCAGCGACGTCGACGACGAGGTCACCCTCTCCGCCACTTATACCCTGGAAGAGAGCAACGAGATCCCCGCCGGTTTTGAGTTCAGTGCCGATGGATCCTACCGCTTCGACCCGACGGATGAGGCCTACGATCACCTCAATGTCGGCGATACCGAGGAGGTGTTGATTCCCGTTACCGTCACCGACAGCATGGAGGTGTCACCACTAGCGAAATCCGTATCACCGTTACCGGAACCAACGATGCCCCGGTGATTGATGTCGAGGATGTGTTGGCGGTCGAGGGAAGCGCCGTCATCACAGGTCACCTCACCTCCAGCGATCTGGACGATCGGGCCCTGGCGATATTCAGAATCAGCGAAGAGTCCGAACCCCCAGCGGGCTTCCTGCTGAGTAGAGACGGCTCCTACAGCTTCGATACTGATCATGAAGCGTACGATCATCTCAGCGCCGGTGAGACAAAGATTATCACCATCCCCGTCACCGTCACCGATGAACATGGTGCCGGCGATAGCACCCTGATCCAGATAACCCTCACTGGTACCAATGATCTTCCGCTGGTCGATTTTCAATCTGCCGAGGTGGATGAAGGCGGGGCGCTGCTGACAGGCCAGCTAAGCTCAGTAGATCCGGATGATGATGCCACCGCACTCTACACCATCAGCGAAGAGAGTGAAGTACCTGCCGGTTTTGTACTGCACGACGACGGCTCCTACAGCTTCGATCCCACACTTCCCGCCTATGATCACCTCAATGTCGGGGATACCGAAGTTATCACGATACCGGTCACGGTTACCGATAATCATGGCGCCACCGGCAGCAACAATATACAGATCACCATCAGGGGCACCAACGACGCCCCGGTTGCAGGTGCCAACGTCAGCACAGTGGCAACAGAAGGCGCTGCCGCCATCACCGGCAAGATAGCGTCCAGTGATGTGGATGATAACTCCACGGCCCTGTTCAGCATAAGCCGGGGTTTTGATATACCCGCCGGTTTTGACCTGCAAGAGGATGGTACCTACAGCTTTGATCCCTCAGATCCCGCTTATGACCCTCTCGATGTCGGTGAAACAAAGTTGGTGATGATCCCGGTAGTCATTACCGATGACAACGGCGCCATCGATGTGACCATGCTTTCGATCACGGTTACCGGCACCAATGATGTACCGGTGGCAGCGCTTGAAACGGTCACCGTGAATGAAGACGCCGCAGTGATCCACGGGAGCGTCCCATTTGAGGACGTCGATGAGCATGCGGCCGTGACCTTTGCCTTAAGTGAGGGAGAGACGATTCCCAGCGGATTTGTGCTCAATGAAGATGGCTCCTACAGCTTCGACCCCGGAGATGAAAGCTACCAGCACCTCAACGTTGGCGATAGCGAGATAGTGACGGTCGGGGTGACACTTACTGACGATCAGGGCGCCACTAGCAGCACACAGATTCAGATCACCGTTCTAGGTACCAACGACACCCCGGTTGCCGGGATCGAAGTGCCGAGGGAGGCTATCGAAGGGGGGGAGATTATCAGTGGTCGGTTAACCGCCGATGACCTGGATGATGGTGCCACCGCCCTGTTCAGTGTCAGCCAAAGCAGTGAAACGCCGGCCGGTTTCGTGCTCAATGGAGACGGCTCCTACAGCTTTGATCCGGCTGACAAGGCCTACGACTACATACCCGCCGACGACACCAGAGTCATCACCGTACCTGTTACCGTGACCGATGAGCATGGCGCCACCGATACCACCCAGGTTCAGATTACCGTTACCGGCACCAACGATGCACCGGTGGTGGATCTCGAACAGGTCAATGTGGATGAGGGCGCCGCCCTGTTGCAGGGCCAGGTGAGCGCGCTCGATGCGGATGAAGGCGCATCCATCAGCTACTCCATCAGCGAAGGGCAGCAGCCACCGGACGGTTTTCAGCTGAATCAGGATGGCAGCTATAGCTTCGATCCTACACTGCCTGTTTACGATCACCTCAACATAGGTGATACGGAGGTTGTCACCATACCGGTGACCGTCACCGATGAGTATGGGGTCACCGGCAGCAGCGAGATCCGAATCACCGTTCATGGCACCAATGATGCCCCGATTGCAGGGGCTGAAGTGACCCATGAGGTGATAGAGGGCGAGGGGACTATCAGCGGCCGCCTCACCTCCGATGACCTGGACGATGGCGCGACGACCACCTATACCGTAAGCCTGGTAACGGCAGGGTTTGTCCTCAATGCGGATGGTGCCTACAGCTTCGACCCGAACCATCCAGCCTACGATCACATCAGTGCCGGTAGTACGGAGACCATTACCATTCCTGTCACCGTGACAGACGAGCATGGCGCCACCGATACCACGCAGATCGAGATCACAGTCACCGGCACCAATGATATCCCGGTTGCCCAGGTTGAGTTGGCCACAGTCAACGAAGGCGCGGCGCTGCTGAAGGGGCAGATGACCTCGGACGACCCGGACGATGATGCACTCTTCAGCTATGCCATCAGCGAAGAGGGTGAGGTACCGGCCGGGTTCGGGTTGAGTGAGGATGGCTCCTACACCTTCGATCCCACCCTTGAAATCTACGAACACCTCAATGTAGGGGACCGGGAAGTCATCACCATCCCCGTCACGGTGACCGGCAGTAACGGTGAAACCAGTGAGACGCGGATTGAGATCACGGTTATCGGCACCAACGATGCGCCGATTGCCGAAGCTGAAGTGGCCAGGAACATTTCACAAGATGCCGCTGTCATCAGCGGCCAGTTGGGTTCCAGTGATCTGGATGATGGGGCCACGGCGACATTTGAAATCAGCGAAGGCGACCAATCACCGGCAGGTTTCGAGCTCAATGCCAATGGCAGCTACCGCTTCGACCCCGGCGTTGATACCTACCTGCACCTGAAAGCTGGCGCCAGCCAGCTGCTGAAAGTGCCGGTGACCGTCACCGATGAGCACGGCGTCACCGATACCACCGAGATTCAGATCACTGTCACCGGCACCAATGATGCCCCTGTTGCCGAAGCTGAAGTTGTGAGAGAGGTGGATGAAGGTGGTGCAGTCATCAGCGGCCGACTCAGCGCCTCCGACTCGGACGATGGTGACAGCATGGTATTCAGCCTCAGTGAGGAGAGTGAACTACCGTCGGGATTTACCTTGAACAGCGATGGCAGCTACCGTTTCGATCCAACCGATAGCGCCTACGAGCACCTGAAAGTGGGCGCCACAGAGGTGCTGACCATCCCGGTCACCGTCACCGATGGGGTGGGCGCCACCGATACCACCGAGATTGAGATTACCGTCGTCGGCACCAATGATGCCCCCATCGCCCTGGCTGAAGCGGTGATGGAGGTTGATGAGGCGGCTGACATCATCACCGGTCAGTTGAGTTCCACCGATATAGACGATGACGCCGTCGTCACCTACAGCATCCCAACAAGCAGCCTGTCACCGGCAGGTTTTCAACTCGCTGTCGATGGCTCCTACAGTTTCGATCCGGGCCATGAGGCGTACAGTTATCTGGCGGGCGGTGCCACCCAGGTGATCACCGTTCCGGTGTCCGTCACCGATGAGCATGGGGCCACCGGCACCACCCAGATCGAAATCACCGTTACCGGTACCAATAGTGCGCCGGTGGCGGATCTATCCGTTCCCAGGGAGGTGGATGAAGGGGCCGAAGTGATCCATGGTGAGTTGACCGCAAGTGACCCGGATAGTGTCGAAGCCCTGATATTCTCCCTCAGTGACGAGGGGGTAACCCCTGCGGGATTTACCCTCAATGAGGATGGCACCTACCAATTCGACCCGGGCCACATAGCCTACAATCACCTCAATGTCGGTGACCTGGAGACGGTGATGATTCCAGTCACCGTCACCGACGAATTCGGCGCTACTGATACCACGCTGCTGCAGATTACCGTCACCGGCACCAATGATGCGCCCGAGGGCGAAGTCGAGGTCTCGTGGTCGGCGGCGGAAGGCGATGCCGCCATCACAGGGCAGCTACTCTCCAACGATCCGGATGATAACGCAACGGCCACATTCACCCTGCCCGCCGAAGAGGTGAACCCCGCAGGTTTTGTGCTGAATGGGAATGGTTCCTACCGCTTTGATCCAAATCATGAAGCCTACAACCATCTGCGAACCGGGGTCAGAGAAGTTATCACCGTTCCCGTCACCGTTACCGATGAGCACGGCGCTACCGGATCGACCCAGATCAAGATCACCGTCACCGGCACCAATGACGCACCAGTTGCCAGCGTGGAGATTCCACGGTTTGTTGATGAGGGCGCACAGAGCATCAGCGGCCGGTTGACGTTCACCGATGTGGATGACTACGCAACCGCGCTCTTCTCCATTAGTGAAGGGAGTGATGCACCTGCAGGTTTTCAGCTCAATAGCGACGGCTCCTACCGCTTCGATCCAACGGTAGAGGCCTATGAGCACCTCAAAGTGGGTGCCACAAAGCTATTGACCATTCCGGTCACGGTTACCGATGAGTATGGGGCCACCGATACCACCGAGGTGACGATCACTATCACCGGCACCAACGATGCGCCGGTCATCGATGTGGAAGCGGTGAGATCGGCGGTTGAAGATGACACAGTCATCAGCGGCCTGCTGAATGCCACTGATGTGGATGATGATGCCGTGCTTGTATTCAGCATCAGCGAGGGTGGTGAGACTCCCGCAGGCTTTGAACTGAATGCCAATGGCTCCTACAGTTTCGATCCGGCCAATGAGGCTTACCGCTATCTGAGCGCCGGCGACACCAAAATGATCACCGTGCCGGTCACTGTTACCGATGAGCACGGTGCCACCGATAGCAGTGAGATCCAGATAGTCATTACAGGGACCAATAGTGCGCCGGTCGCCGATATCGCGGAGCCTCGGGCGGTCGATGAGGGTGACGCCGGGATCACCGGTCAAATAACGGCTACCGATCCTGATACAGATTTCGTCCTGACATTTAGCGTAACGGAGGACAACAACACGCCCTCGGGCTTTATCCTGAATAAAGATGGTACCTACACCTTCGACCCGGATGATGAGGTCTACAACCACCTCAATGTCGGCGACAAAGAGATCCTGATGATCCCGGTGACCGTCACCGATAACCACGGGGCCACCGATACCACACAGCTCCAGATCACCATTACCGGTACCAACGACGCACCGTCCGCCGAAGCCAAGGAGATCATGGCGACGGAGGGTGAAGCCCTTATGACGGATCAGCTGGTGTTTGACGATCCCGACGATAACGCTACGGTCACCTTCACCATTGGTGAAGGAGAGGAGATTCCCTCCGGCTTTGAACTGCTGGAAGATGGCAGCTACAGCTTTGATCCCAGCCATGAAGCCTACGACCACCTCAATTTAGGCGATACCGAGGAGTACCTGGTGCCGGTGACCGTCACCGACGAACACGGCGCCACCGCCATCACCGAGATCAAGCTCACCATCACAGGCACCAATGATGTGCCGATCGCCGGGGCCGCCGTTACCCGGGTGGCCGATGAGGGCGCAGCGACGATCACGGGGCAGCTTGCCAGGTTCGACGTGGATGACAACTCAACTGCGGAGTACTACATAAGCGATGGCAGCTCCCCGCCCGCAGGTTTTGTGCTCCATGCCAACGGCTCCTACAGCTTTGATCCGGCACGGCTGGAGTACGACCATCTCAATGTTGGTGATAAAGAGATAATAACCATCCTGTCAGGGTGGTTGATGAACATGGCGCCACCGATGATACACAGATTCAGATCACGGTCATTGGCACCAATGATGACCCGATTATCGAATCGGAAGCGATGAAAATGGTGGTTGAGGGTGATCCCGCCGTCCATGGTCAGTTGAGCTCCAGCGATGTCGATGACGACGCCACCGCAGTGTATAGCGTCAATGAGGGATTCGATATTCCGTCTGGATTTTCACTCAATGAAAGTGGTGCCTACAGCTTTGATCCGAGCGATCCGGCCTACGAATATCTCGATCTTGGTGAAACCCTGGTGGTGGGTATTCCGGTACTGGTAACGGATGACAATGGCGCGACCGATAGTACGGTGATCTCGTTCAAGGTTATTGGCACTAGAGAGATTATTGTAACCGAGGATGATCTGCAGTCGCTTACCGGTTATGAGGGTAGTAGTGGCGTCAGCTCGGTAACTTCAGTGGTGGCGGAAACAGTGGCGGCAGCGGCAGCGGTAGCTGGAGTTCTAACGGTAATGGCAGTTGGAGCTTCCGGCCAAGTGGAAACTATAACGGCACCGTCTATCTGAGCTTTGATATGACCACCTCTACCGGAACCTACTCCTACTCCTACGGTGGTAGTGCTGACGATTACAACAATATTGATGAGTTGATGGACACTGGAGGTGCAGGAGAGGGCTCCGGTTTTAACGACATCATACAGGCCGTATTGGAAGATGATCCCTTGCTAACAGGCACGTTGGGTGCAGATGCTCCATCAGTGACCTTCAGCATCAGCAACGATGTGGAAGCCTCCCCGGGATTTACCCTCAATAGCAATGGCAGCTACAGCTTCAATCCAAAAGATGATGCCTACCAGCATCTCAATGTCGGTGATGAAGAGATCGCCATGATGCCGATCAACGCCACCTACCCTAGCGGCATCACCGAGACATTTCTGTTCCAGATCACGGTTACCGGCATCAATGATGATCCGATTGCCGGTATCGATGTCAGCAGGGTAGTGGATGAAGGTGAGGAGGTGATTACCGGCCAGTTGACATCGACCGATATCGACGATGATGCGGCGGCGATTTTCACCATTACCGGTAACGGGGCACCGCCTGACGGCTTTGAGCTGAATGAGGATGGCATCTACAGCTTTGATCCGAACAACAGCGCTTATGACCACCTCAGGATAGGTGATTCACGCTCACTCTATATCCCGATCACGATTTCCGATGAGCATGGCGCCTTCGACACCATGCACATTCGGATTAACATAACAGGCACCAACGATGCGCCTGTGGCAGCGCTTGAGACTGCCACCGTGGACGAGGGTGCCGCCCCACTGACAGGGATAGTCACTTCGAGCGATGTGGATGTTTACTCCAGCGCAACCTACACCATAAGTGAAGGGAATGCGGCCCCAGAGGGATTCGAACTGCAAGAGAACGGCTCCTACAGCTTCGATCCGACACTTTCACGCTACGACCACCTCAATGTGGGTGATAGCACCGAGGTGGTGATACCCGTCACCGTCACCGATGAGTATGGCGCCAGCGACAGCAGTGAAATCAGAATCACCGTCACAGGCACCAATGATGTGCCGGTTGCCGAAGCAGAAGTGCTCCGGACGGTGGATGAGGGTGAAGCGGTCATTACCGGGCAGTTGAGTGCCACAGACGTAGACGACAACTCAACGGTGCAATTTACCCTTGCCGAAGAGGGCGATGCCCCAGCGGGATTTGAGTTGAGTGAGGATGGAACCTATCGTTTCGATGCGAGCGATGGAGCCTACCAGCATCTCAATGCGGGCGTGATCGAGACCATCACCATCCCGGTTACCGTCACGGATGAACAGGGGGGCACCGGTACCACACAGATCCAGATCACCCTCACCGGTACCAATGACGCACCGGTCGCCGAACTCGAGGTGGCCTCCGTGGAGGAGGGGGCAGCCCTGCTGAACGGTCAGCTGACATCCACCGACCTGGATGATGACGCCACAGCCGTATATGCCATCAGTGACAGTGGCGAAGCGCCCGCCGGATTCGAACTGAATGAGGATGGCTCTTACAGCTTTGATTCAACCCATGCCGCCTATCAGCACCTGAAGGCGGGGGCTGTGAAGATATTGACCGTTCCGGTGACAGTCACCGACGACAATGGCGCGACGGATACCACCGAGATCCAGATTACCCTGACCGGCACCAACGACGCCCCCGTTGTTGAGACGGAAGTTCCACGGGCGGTGGATGAAGGTGCTGCCGAGATTAGTGGTCAGTTGCTCTCCAGTGATCTCGATGATGACGCCACAGCGACCTTCACCGTCAGCGAAGGGGGTGAGATACCGGCAGGCTTCGAACTGGAGACCGATGGCTCCTATCGCTTCGACCCAACCGCCGATGCTTACGCACACCTGGAGGAGGGAGCCAC
>MOXF01000113.1_pt1 | contig 10147 bp, 14 predicted proteins | sample 1471201 | NCBI WGS metagenome assembly MOXF01 (sample SAMN05358035, study PRJNA327811) | mollusc metagenome | isolation source: Phylotype B (NB1) bacterial symbionts from gill | host: Thyasira cf. gouldii | place: Canada: Bonne Bay, Newfoundland | collected 2010-08
ACTTCCCAAACGAATTATGGGCTCAACCGGTCCGATTGGCCCTGCATCTAGCTGTTGAGCTCTCTGAATGTAATCCTGGTAGGCAGGGATTGCGATGGCTGCGAGTATGCTACAATGAAAATAATCGGCAGTAGCATGCCGAGTACTTTTACTCCTAAAGGGTTGACGACAGGGGCTGGGCCAAAGCGATTGCTCCTATCGCTGCCACCGAAGAAAACCAAGTAGATGACTAGACCTACATTGACGATCGGTACTAAAAATAACAGAAGTAACCAGCCGGTTTTATCCAGGTCATTGAGGCGTCGCCGAGCAAAAATGACAGAGAAAATGATGGTGACGATGTAAAGTAAAAGCACAATAATTCCGCCAATGCTGCTCATCGATTCCTGTTGTGCCTGACCTATGAGTGCTGACGTTCCAACAAGCGGTATCATCACCAAATAAAGCAGCAGGTTGATGCTGGTGCCATAGGCAAGGTAACGCAGGCGGCCAATGCGCCCGGAGGTGGAGAGGAATTTTGGCTGGTAAAGGGCATCGTCGGCCATCTCTACGGCAGCTTCTGGTGTTGTATAAGGGTTCTCTGTAGGCATGCTTTCTCCTTGCTATTTAGCCAGTTATCATTTTTTATGGGCTATGATTTTGCTGTATGAGCTTGCACAATAGCCCCATAAATAGTTAACCAGAAAATGTTCTACATCACAAGAATGGCTTTCTAATTTATCCTTCAACAGACTGCTGCAAGGAGCGCATCGGCACGCCAGAGGTCGCTGCTTCTGCTGAAGGATAGGAATTTCAACCCATAAAATCAACCTATTCCACTACATCCAGCAATGTATTGCTGTGCAGTGAGAGTGAGAGAGGACACCCATCATTTGATGATGAGAGAGGACACCCATCATTTGACGCTATTGGATAAGCATCATACTCTGTGGTGACCTCAGCTACCGCGAGTTTCTCGATATCCAATCCAGTTTAATTGGGAGCGTTAGAGAGGCACAACCTTATTGGCACACGGCCCTTTCCGGCCTTGCCCAACTTAAAATTCTACTTTCTGAGCGTCATTGAGACTTGCATACCCACCGCCACTTTGGATTTCCGAATGATGCACAAATAGATCCTTGCCACCATCATCTGGAGTAATGAAACCGAAACCTTTGTCTGCATTGAACTACTGTACCTGTACCCATGCAGTGTTTCCTTTGGGTATTTAATATTCGTTGACTTCGATTAACTTGCTATATATCGCCGGTTGTAACCGTTTTATCGTCATTTCCTGATATAGGTTGAACGTCCTGGGGCTGACTATCGTCTACCCCTGCTTTTTGCCTGCGTTTCTCTTCCTTCTTTTTCTTTTTAGCTATCTCTTTCTGGCGTTTTTCGAAAGCGTAATTGGGCTTAGCCACTCGTATTCTCCTCTACATAATTCTAGGATTGGAGCCTTTAGAATACGGTATTTTCCAACCAATTGCGCTCCTCATAACATCGACAATATCCACGGTCACGAGAGTGGTCGCAATCATGCCGCAATCAGGACACCCATAAACTGGCTTCCAGGATCTCTATTCCATGGTCAGACACGCAAATAAAGCCCTAAATCTTCTGCAACACTTTTCATCTTTTCATCCAGGAATAATCAGGACACCCATCAAAAATTAGAGTGTTCAGTGATTGGTGTTCTGGTGTCCCGCCTTTCTTATTTGATCCGCTGAAGACCCAGCAACGCAGCCCCGATACGGTAAGGGCTGCATGATCTTTCCGGGGCATTACGGCAGTGCGGCTGAGGCAAAAGTATAGCAAAAGTCACTTGACACTAAGAATTATTAGCGCTAAGGTTTTATAGCACTAAAGATTTATAGTAAAAAACATTCTTAGTGCTAAATTATTAGAGTGAGGAATGGCTTATGGATAATATTGCAGGCCCACCAGTAGAAGGATCAAATTTCTTCGGCCGTGAGACGGTCGTGGATTACTTTCGAGACCAGCTAAACACTTGTGACATCCTGCTATTGGGTCCGCGGCGCATTGGTAAAACGTCTACTGCCCGCGCTGTCATGGCTGCTGTGCATAAGCAGGGGTGGCAAGCGATTGAAGTCAATGTCGCATCATGTATCAGTGAACGCAATTTCCTTGAAAAGCTTGAAAGCACCCTCGGTCCCGCATTGAATTCTCTTCCGGCGAGAATGAAAGATACTATTGGCAAGAAGCTTACTGAACTGGGCGGGCGTATTCAGTCCGTCAATATAGGTGGCCTCGGGGTCTCATTGGGAAAAAATGAGGCCGAAGAGTGGACCAAAGTCGCCTGTGAAGTGGTGCAGCTGATGGCACAAACAAAGAAGTGCTGGTTAATCTACATGGATGAATTGCCCATCATGCTCTACAACATCATTCGCAATGACCCTGAAAATGGTGTCCAACGTGTACGCCGTTTCCTCGATTGGTTTCGGAATGATATACGCGCACTGCCGGGCACCAACAAAATACGCTGGCTGATCTCAGGCTCTGTCGGCCTTGACACTCTGGTGCAGGAACACGGCATGGCCGATACCATTAACAGTCTATCCCATGAGGGGCTGGAGCCGTTCGGTGAAGAGGTTGCCATCGAGATGCTTACCGAGCTGGCGGATAGTTACAACATCACACTCTCGGGTGAAGACAAGCAAACCATTATTGCCGCTGTGCAGTGGCCGCAACCCTATTATCTACAAACGGCCTTCAACTATTTGCGTGCGCTTATTTCATCCGGCACTACAGGCACTCCATCGAGTTTGATTCACCAAGCCATGGATAAGATGGTGCAACCAGGTAGCGATAACGATTTTCACCACTGGGAAAAACGTCTCAGCCTGCAACTCAACCCCACCGATGCCGAGCACGCCCTGACACTGCTTAATCTCACGGCCCATGACCCCACCGGAAGACGTGCGGAAACGCTACTGGGCAAACTGCAAGAACGCATGAGTGATCACACCGCCGATGAGGCCAAACGCACCTTCATCCGCCTGCGGGATATTTTACTGCGTGACGCCTATTGGCAAGCCGATGAAACCAAAACCGGGAAGCGTTACCGGTTTTGCCTTGAGCCGTTGAGGCGCTGGTGGGTAAGAAGAGACACCCTATGAACACTACTCCCGGACAACACCATTACAACCCGGACTGGCTCAGTGACGATGCACTGGTGGCCAATTTTATTGCACGCATGGATGATTTTACTTTTTTGCGCAATGAACTGGCGCGTGCCCCGCTCCAGGGCGACGCCCAGCACTACCTGCTGGTCGGGTTGCGCGGTGCAGGGAAAACCACCCTGCTCAAGCGCCTGGCGGTTGCCATTCGCAATGATGCCGACCTGCAAGACCACCTCATCGCCCTCTCCTTTCCGGAAGAACTGTACCAGGTCAAAAATCTGGCCGATTTTGGTGGGCGAGCTGCGAGGCATTGGCGGATGAGCTTGACCACCTGAAACTTGATAAACAAGCAGATCAATTAATCAACCAGATTGAACAGAACCGGGCCAACCAACCCGCTCCCGATGCGGGCCTAAAGCTACTGCAACAGACCTGCGCGGAATTGGAACGCCGCCCGGTGCTGCTGGTGGATAATCTCGATCTTGTATTCCGGCGTATGGAAAAAAGCGGCCGCAAACTCAAGGATCCCCATGCCGCCGCCTACTGGGAACTGCGTGAAGCCCTCTCCACCTCCCGATCACCCATCGTCATCGGCGGCTCGGTGCGACTCTCCGAACCCTTCATCGATTACGACAATGCCTTCTACGACTTTTTTATCCCCAAACACCTGGGAAAACTCTCCCTCAAAGAGGTACAACGGGTATTGAACCACCTGGCGGACACACAGAATGTGCCGGAGGTGAAGCAGCGTCTGCAAGAGCGCCCGGCCCGCATCGAGTCGCTGTTTGAACTGACCGGCGGCAACCTCCGCGCCCTGGGTCTGATCTTTGAGCTGCTGCGCCAGGGACCCAACAGCCGCGCCGTCGAAGACTTCGAGCGTTTAATGGATATCACCACCCCCTACTATAAGGCGCGTTTCGAGGACCTGTCGGACCAGGCCCAGGTGGTGATGCATGCCCTTGCGGTACGACGCAGCCACACCACCCTGCGCTTTGGCCACACCGCTGCGGAGATTGCGACCCATGCCGGCCTGCCCACCGGCACCGTATCGGCGCAACTGGATATCATGACCCGCGAGGGTCTGGTGGAAAAGAGCGCCGCCCATGGGCGCACGCAATATCGGATTGCCGAGCAGCTTTTTCGTCTCTGGGTTGCAGATGCGCAGCACGCGGCGCGTCCGTTACAACGTCATTGGGCTCACCAAATATCTTGAGGCCCTGTTCGACCGGGACGAGATCCTGGAGCAAATGGGCGGTGCCAATGGCGCAAGCCCGTTGAGCGAGGCCAAGTTCGCCCTGGCGGTTGCCGGCACAAACCATTCGGCGGCGCTACGCAAGGGATTAGAGGCCCGTGGGGCGGATCGCATACTGCAACACCTGGATGAACAGGCGGTAAGCTTGGCGATTACATCGCCCCCGGTGACCTGCCGGAAGATTTGGCCGAAATCGTTGAACTGCGTGAACGGTTGCGACGGTGTGATGGCGGAGGGTTGAGTGCCGGGGAGCAGGAGGCACTGCTCGGTTCGTTGCGATTGGATGCGGAGCAAAAAAGGGCCAGTGTAGAGGCGCTTTGCCAGGGAGAAACCGCACTGAAAGAGAGGGCCCACTTACAATCACTGCTTAAGGCGGAACGACAGCGCCTGTTACGCGATGGACTTACGGAGAGCGACCTCACTCTCCTATTTCATAAACGCGTGCAAGGCCTGCTGCCTCTACCCAGGCTAACTCCTCAGGATGTCACATCCGCTGAGCTAACGGCAGCCAATAAACCTGCCTTTCAGGCCATGGTATGGCGCTTGCTAGGAGCGCGGGAACACATAAAGTTTGTCGGTGAGCAAGAGGCCAGGGAGTGGCTCGAGTGGGGTTTAAAACATTCAATCAAGGCCAGCTCGACGGAATGGGCCAACGTGGCCGGGGCCATGCGCCGCTCACGGCAATATAAGAGTGCACAACAAGCATTGGACCAGGCCTTTGCTCGAGAAGAGTCTTCGCGTGCATGGTATGAGCGAGGTGCTTTGCTAGACGCCACAGGTGCTGACGTGACTGAAGCCGAAGCGGCATACCGCAAGGCGATTGAACTCGCCCCGGTCGATGCGCGGTCGTGGAATAGTTTAGGTATTCTGCTAAGCGACAAGTTGAACCGCCACGATGAGGCAGAGGCGGCCTTCCGCAAAGTGATTGAACTTGCCCCGGCCGATGCACGGTCGTGGAGTAATTTAGGTGTGCTGTTAGGCGAAAAAATGAACCGCTGCGATGAGGCGGAGGCGGCCTACCACAAGGCTACAGAATTCGATCCGGCCGATGCGTGGCCGTGGGGTAATTTAGGTTTTCTGCTAACCGACAAGTTGAACCGCCACGATGAAGCGGAGACTGCTTACCTCAAGGCGATTGAACTTGATCCGGCCGATGCGTGGCCGAGGAATAATTTAGGTAATCTGCTAACTGACGAGTTGAATCGTCACGATGAGGCGGAGACAGCCTACCGCAAGGCGATAGAACTCGATCCAACTTATGCGCTGCCCAGTTTTAACTTAGGCTGGTTGCTTGCAAAACTGAATCGCCTGGAAGAGGCCTCCATCGCCTATAGAGAGGGGGCTGAACGCGATAAGGATCCACTCCCTTTGTGGCAGGGACAGCGGGCGGACCTGCAAAGCCGGCTCTGCCGCGAAGCAGTACGACAGGCATTGGATACCAGGGATCCGGCGGCCCTACGGGATGCCTGAGTCGCCTGCTGGAAGAGTCACCGGATATTGCTGCATCGCTGGTTAGCAAGGCATTCGTGGAAGAGTTGCTTGCCCCACTGCTGGCCGATGAGAAGAAGGCTCAGACTGTTCTGGATGCAATGCGCGAGTTAGGTTACGAAAAACATGCCCGCCAATGTTGCTGGCGTTTGAGGCCGCTCTGCACAACCGGGAAGAGATGTTGACCGAACTGGAACCGGAGATCCAGGTTGCCACAACGCGCATGTTCAAGCGCCTGACCAAGAAAGAGTGATGAGGAAACTCAGTTCCGGTTAAAAGGAAAATAATCAGGACACCCATAAAAATCAGGGTATTCAGTAATTGGTGTCCTGGTATTCGGTGTTGTGGTGTTCCGCTGGTGATGGGTGTCCTGGCGCTGATATTGAGCAACAGGAAATGGCTATCGGGACTACCTCATGCGCAATGCAGCCTCCTGCTCAGAACCCATGCCCAAATCCCTCCCCTCTTTGAGAGAGAATTCAAGGGGAGCGCCCAGGTTAAGACGATAGGCCGCCCACATGGTGCCGAGCAGGGCGGAGTCCGGTGCATAGACCAATAGCATATTATTACCGGCTGCAATCAGCTTACTGCTGAATTCGTCAACCTGTTTCCGGGTTGGTACTGTGCCGATAACCGGAATACTGATATAGCGCATACCCAACGCCTCGGTCTCCTGCCGATGCAGGTAAGCGGTTTTCTCCGGTGTTCCGAGATCGATTACCGTCTCAAATCCGAATATTTTCAACTCACCAATGCGGTTGACCAACCGTCCGTTGGTTGCCTGCAAATAGGGTATGGCGCGCCCCGGATCGGGAACAGCTATGCCGTATCCCAATCTACCCGGTAACTTGGATGTACTGATGGAGAGTGTTTGAGGCAGTGGTTCACCGGTAAGAGAGTTCAGAACGGTGTCGACATCCCGATTGACGTCGCCGTCACCCCACCAACCACAGGCATTGGCCGACACAGGCGATAGAACCAAGAGAGATGAGAGTATTGTAATGGAGAGGTATTTCATTCTTATTTAACCGTCAGTGACTCGCTGTCTCCACCCATCTCCGGCAACCCGAACGACAGCAGTGCCGCCGCCAGAACAAAAGCGGTGGACCACAAGAGGCACCCATCCAATCCCTGTGTCTGGTAGGCCCAGCCTGATATCACCGTTCCCACAAGACGACCGCCGGCATTTGCCATGTAGTAAAACCCAACACTCATCGCCACCTTATCATGGTCGGAGTAGGCAAGAATCAGATAGGAGTGGACGGCTGAATTTATTGCAAAGACAGCACCGAACAGAATCAATCCAACAATAAGCACACTATCAGCAGGCCACCCCTGCTGTAGCCCCAGTGCGATTGCTGCTGGAAAAAGCGCCAGAATAAAAGCCCATAATCTTGCCGTACCACCACCCGGCCCATGTCCATGGTGACTGCGTTGTATCAACTTGGGTGCAGCGGCCTGTACAAAGCCATAACCGATCACCCATACCGCAAGAAAGGTTCCCACTTCGGTAAAAGTCCAGCCAAGCACTTCATATAGAAAAACCGGAAGCCCTACCACAAACCAGACATCCCGCGAACCGAAGAGAAAAAAGCGTGCTGCCGACAACCAGTTGATGGCGGGCACTTTTGAGAAGACCTGGGTGAATTTGGCTTGGATTTCATTTTGCCCACGCCGGAAGGCAATAGAATGGCCGTCACCACCAGCACCATCAGGAGCAGGCCCGCCAACACCGCCAGAGCAGTGCGGAAGCCGACCCCTTCCAACAGCACAGCCCCGACAAAAAAGCCGCCGCCTTTCAAGGCGTTTTTAGAGCCGGTCAGAACAGCAACCCATTTAAACAGCGTTGATCCACCGCCATCATTGACCATGGTCTTTACTGATGCCTTGGCTGACATCTTGTTCAGATCCTTGGCAATACCTGATAACGCCTGAGCTGCCATGACATAGGGCACAGTGAGCCAGGCATCGGGCACCGTCAGGGCGGCCAGCGCCACAACCTGCATGGCCATACCGATATTCATCGTCAGGTTGAGACCGATGCGTGCCCCCAGCCAGCCCCCCACCAGGTTGGTTACCATGCCGAAGAACTCGTAGAAGAGAAACAGCATAGCCACTTCAAAAGGTGAGTAGCCGAGCAGGTGGAAGTAGAGCACCACCAGCATGCGGATGGCACCATCGGTGACGGTAAAGGCCCAGTAGCCCCCGGTGACAATCAGGTAATTACGAAGTCCTTGATCCATGCGCTTTTATCTTAGTAGTGTCCCATCGGCGAGTCAAAGTCGCCGAATCAGAGTCCTAGGGCAACCATGGTGGTAATGTCCATCATCCGGTTCACATATCCCCATTCGTTGTCATACCAGGCATAGATCTTTACCTGGGTATCGTTAATCACCATGGTGGAGAGCGCATCAACAATAGAGGAGCGAGGGTCATTGACATAGTCAACCGACACCAGAGGACGCTCTTCGTAACCCAATATCCCCTCAAGATCACCCTCCGACGCCTCTTTGAAGTAACCGTTGATCTCTTCCGCAGTAACCGGGCGTGATGCTTCGAAAACAAAATCGGTCAAGGAAGCATTGAGCAGCGGGACGCGCACCGCGTGACCGTTGAGCTTGCCTTCCAGCTCGGGGAATATTTTAGTAATCGCCTTAGCCGATCCTGTGGATGTCGGAATCAGGGACTGACCACAGGCACGGGCGCGGCGCAGATCCTTATGTCCCAAATCAACGATTGTCTGAGTGTTGGTGATGTCGTGTATGGTGGTCATGCAACCATGCACAATACCCACTTTCTCATGCATCACCTTAACCACTGGCGCCAAGACAGTTGGTGGTGCAGGAAGCGGCTGTCAGAAGCCGGTGTTGCGCCGGATCATATAGATCCTGATTAATACCGTAAACGATATTAAGCCCCCCTTCGGTAGGTGCCGCCACAATCACCTTTTTCACTCCCTGTTCAAAATAGGCATTCAATGATTCCGGTTTTTTATGGTGCTTTCCGGTGGCCTCTATAACGATGTCACAGTCAGACCAATCGGTCTCTCCAATGGTGGTGTTTGATGAGTAAGCCAAGCGCTTCTCATCGATGATCACTTCGCCGTTTTCTGCGGCGGTATCGTTGCCCCAAGTGCCATGTACTGAATCGAATTTGAGCAGGTGGGCTGATCCAACGGCATCCGTGGAAATCTCATTGATACGTGTTATCTCAAACTCGGGCACCTCCCACCCTACGCGAAAACCCAGTCTGCCCATGCGCCCAAAACCGTTAATCCCAACTTTAACTGACATATTTTATTTCTCCCCTTTCAGTACTCTTTGAAAATGTGAATGTGATCATTGTGGATTCAATCAAGTGTTACAGATACTGCCCGGACGATTTGGCATCCCGGAAAGCGTCACCGCATCATTGGCAAAAGGCGCTTCATTGTTAATGCTGTTTACCGTCATTTTCAAAAGATCAATAATCCATTCAGACAACTCAGGATTAATACGGTAAAAGATCCACAGTCCCTCTTTACGGTCACAAACCAGTTCCGCTTTGCGCAAAGTTCCAAGGTGATGTGAGATTTTCGGCTGTGGCAGCGCCAATGCATGGGTTAATTCACAGACACAAAGCTCATCCATTGTTACCAGCAGAGAGAGGCAACGAAGACGCGTGGGATCGGAGAGCAACTTGAAAAGCTGGGTGGCGTGCATACCTATATACAACTATATCTACCGAAATAGATATAGACTATATACCGATTACCCGGAATAGTGCAATAGTCCACATAACCCTTCAGAAGTCATAGTATGCGCGGCCCAGATAGTCGGCAATGCCCCGCAGCTCATCCTGGGTGAGGCTTACTTTTCCGCTGTCTCCATAAGCGGTCACCCGCTCAATAAGCGCTTCTCTGGAGGCGACTTTTCTCTCTTCAAGCAGGTAGATCGTAGAGCTGTGGCAGCTGCGACAGTAGAAGTCATGTAGATGACGGCTGCGCTTGCCCATATCGGCGGGCTGAACGGCTGTCGCGGCCAGCAACAGGGAGACTGGCAAGAGGAGACGGATCATCACTCTCTTCATTCAGGCTGTTTATCAAAACTGCCGATGGTTTTATTGGAGTGCATCAACTCACCCTGGCCACTGGCAGTCACTCTGAAGCGGTAGTTCAACTCAACATCGGTGTTGTCAGCCACTGTGCACTTAAGTTGAATCTCATTGCGCTCCACACCACTCCAGAAGCAGCGCTGGGCCGCCTCATCCCCCCCTTTGGCATGGAGCTGGGCCCAGCCGTCAAAAC
>MOXF01000114.1_pt1 | contig 10124 bp, 13 predicted proteins | sample 1471201 | NCBI WGS metagenome assembly MOXF01 (sample SAMN05358035, study PRJNA327811) | mollusc metagenome | isolation source: Phylotype B (NB1) bacterial symbionts from gill | host: Thyasira cf. gouldii | place: Canada: Bonne Bay, Newfoundland | collected 2010-08
GGCTCGTTGCAGCAGCACCTGGTACTCGTTGAATATCGCCTGCTCCCTGGGGGCAAAGAGGGTTGTCGGGGAAAGGTGGATAATCCAGGCACTTGCGGTCGGCATACTCCAGCACCCCCCGCTTGTACTCTTTCAGCAGGCTGATGGTGTCGTACTCCGGGTGGCCCTGGAGATAGACCATGCGAAAGCGGTCGGCGCTGACCGCCAGGTGAACGCCGGAGACCTCCCCCTCCGCCAGGACATGGAGTCCTGCCGCTTCAAACTGTGTGCGGTAGATCTCGTTGTGACGGGAGTGAGGGACATCAAAATGGGTGTTAACGTCGTTGACCAGTGGGTGTTGGCGGTCCATCACCTGATGGGGGTAGACGCCCCAGCGTTTGAAGCCGATAGGGCAGCGACGCTGCTGGTACCTTGCCTGAAGCACTGCATGAGTGGCGAGGCAGGAGCAGAGGGTTGAGGTGACGTTCTCATAGGCCCACTCTACACTTCGGTGAGGGGCTCCCAGAAGGGTTCATCTTCGAGATTGGGATGGGTGGGATTGGCGCCGGTGATGATCAGGCATCCAGCCCCTCCTCACGTATTTTATCGAAGGGCTCGTAGTAGGTGCTGATATGCCTGGCCGCCTCCTCTCCCCGTGGCAGCGCGTCGAGAGTGAAGGGATGAATATAGAACTGGGCAATCGGATTGCTCTCGCCGACCAGCTGAAAAAACTGTCGCTCGGTAGCCTCCAGGGCGGCATCGGGCATCATGTTGAGAAGGCCGATATGGAGCTCGCGTATATGCTGCTTTTGCGCACGCAGCGGCTCAAGCACGGTCTGCCCGGCGTGGCGCAGGCGGTTAAAAGTCGGTAGGTTGTTGTGTGATACCAGTGGCATGAGCTTACTATTCTTTGTTGCTGCGTTTGATGGTGATCTCCATCAATTCGAGGAAGTCCGCTTCGTCCCGGATAGCCGCCACCTCCTCTGATGTGACGGTATAGCCATGGGGCACAGCTATTGTCTCATAGCGGGGTATGCGGGCGTGGAACAGCTTGGGAAAGACCCAGCGGGTAAAGTCGGTGGGATCTATCTCCGCCGCATATTCAAACCCCTTCTCCCCCAGGTAGAGCGCCACCTGCTCGGCGAGAAATTCCGGCCTGAAGTAGAGTGGCTTGGGGTTGCTTTGGGCACGCTGGATTAGCGCCTGCTCCTCCTCTTTGGAGCTGGTTTGAATGTAGAGTATCAGCGTATGCTGTGCCAGCAGTTCGATGATACCCGGCTCTTCCAGTTCACACAGCTGCCGCCGACATCGTTGACGAAATTCTGATAGCCGTAGATATTTTTTGCCTTTCCGATAAAGACAGGCACATCCCTCATGGCGTTGATCTCCGCCTGGCGGTAGAGCGCCTGACGGTATTCAAACTCCTGTAGCGGAATACCGCCCAGTTCAGGGTTGCCGAGCTGACCAACGAAGCTGAGTACCGACCCCAGATCATCCACCTTGATATTGTTGTGGATATAGATCCAATCCTTCCGTAGCAGATCGCGCAGCAGCGGCATCTGCATCGCATGCTGTTTGACCAGGTCAAGAATATACTCGTCCAGATAGCGCGTGCCGATACGGTAGTCACCGGAGTAGTGAAACCAGTTGTGTCGGCGCAGCAGGGTAGAGAGGTCGGTCTTACCCACGCCGGACATCCCCAGCAGGGTGATGCTCTTGTTGTTCCAGGCTCTGAACTGTTCCAGACTCAGTTTCACGTTGGTGCTTCCACTATTAAGTTGATAAACGGTGATTATACCTGTGGGGTCGAGAAGTTATCCATCTGGTATTTGCTCAAGTAGCGTCTGACTTATGATAACTACTCAGGACAAATGTAACGAGTGTGTTGAATAGATATGTTGTTTTTACAGTATACTTCCAGCTGCTGATGAGGAACATGGGGCCTGTGGGTGGGGTGTGTTTATAAATTGAGTCAGGCGAAGTAGTTCCTTAGTTATAGATTTAGTTACTGCACGACGCTGACCTTGTGTATCCAGTAATGCGCTGGATATGCGTATAACTTAGGGAGAGTGGTCATGAAACCATCGGTTGCGCTTGAGCGGAAACGCCGTGCCATTCGTGATATTACAAGCCACTTTTGTGCGGCAAACCCGCGTGTATTTGGTTCGGTGCTGCGTGGTGATGATCAGGATGGCAGTGATTTGGATCTGTTGGTAGATGCGATGCCCGGTGCCACTCTGTTTGACCTTGGTGGTTTGCAAATAGAGCTTGAAGCGGTGCTTGGTGTCCCGGTTGATCTCCTGACTCCCGGTGATCTGCCTGAGAGGTTACGTAAGCAGGTGCTTGCAGAGGCGCGTCCGGTGTGAGTTTATACCGACTTCCAGACTATCTTGACCACATGCTTGAGGCAGCACAGCAAGCCTGTAGTTATATCGAGGGCAAGGATAAAGATGAGTTTCTTAGCGACAAGCGCACCCAACAAGCAGTGATCCTGAACCTTGTCATTATCGGCGAAGTAGCAACCAAGCTGCTACAGAACTACAGTAGTTTTCTTGATCAGTACCCGGATGTGCCGTGGCGCAGCATGAAGGGTATGCGTAATCGTATTGCCCATGGCTATTTCGATATCAATCTTGATGTGGTGTGGGAAACGGTGCGGACTGCTTTGCCGCAACTTCTAGAATATCTTCCGCCGATACGTAAAGAGGCAATTAACTCCGATTCTGCTGGCAGAGTGTAGGGTTAAGAAGGTGCCGTATCCCGTCGCCGCACCACCCACTCAAGACCCATAAGGATACGGTAGAGCAGGGGGATGACAAACAGCGTAAGAACGGTAGAGACCAGCAGGCTCCAGACGATGGCGGTGGCCACTGGGCCCCTCTGACCAGGTCAAGAATATACTCGTCCAGATAGCGTGTGCCGATACGGTAGTCACCATAGTAGTGAAATCAGTTGTGTCGGCGCAGCAGGGTGGTGAGATCGGTCTTACCCGCGCTGGACATTCCCAGCAGGGTGATGCTTTTATTGTTCCAGCTCTGAATTGTTCCAGACTCAGTTTCACGTTGGTGCTTCCACTATTAAGTTGATAAACGGTGATTATAGCCCCTAGGTAAAAAGTCACCTGTTGGGTATTTGTCGTGATTTTATAACAATCTCAGGTTTGAGAATTAAGAAGGGCGGTGCTTTACTAGTGTTTTTGATCACCGTTATTGCTGCAAGCTAGAGGTACAGTCCTTCTTTGCTGGTCTATTTTTCGATCATTATTGGTTTATTAGTTAGACAATGTGGGAAGGGCATGGATATAATTAGCCCAGACCATGTATGGGAACTGCGAAAACGAATAATATCGCGGGGCTGGCTTTAGGGAAGGCATGGTCATAACTACATGCTATGAATGCGGGATCCTCCCCTTATATGCTGCCCCCCTATAATTATGGATGATATCAGAATGATTGCTTTATCTCTCCCACCTCTTTTATTTCAAAAATCAGTGGCTTATCAGTCAGCTCGACAACATATTCAAACGATTTTTGTAAAGATTTATCCATGCGAAATTTCTGGCCTAAGGCGCGTGAGTACTTCAATGTGCCGTTATTTTATAGGGGGTGTTGCGGCTTTCAGTCTCGTTGGTTCCCTCACCGCCAGCGCAGAAGGCTTATCCAAGCTCATTGATGAGGTCACTGCCTCGCACCCTCAGGTCAGGGTTCAACGGTCAGGGAGTCAATCAGCTCAAGCCGATGTGGATACCGCAAAGTGGCAGTACTTTCCGACACTCTCACTTTCAGTCGAGCAGGTAGAGGCGGAGTCTGACGATTTAAACTATCAGGGTGATGATCGTGTTGCGACTCTGCGGCTGCAACAGCCGTTGTTCACCGGGGGGCGTCTAACCAAGGGGTATGATAAAGCGCAGGCTGTCCATCGTTCGAAAGTGGCAGCGGTAGAAGAGGCGCGGCAGGGCTTGGCTCTCCAGGCCGTTCAGTCCTACGGTGATTGGTTGACTGCCCACCTCAAGGGAAATGCATCTAAAGAAAGCTTGCAAGAGCATCAGCGCTTGTATGATCAGATAGCGCAGCGTGTGAAAAAAGGCAAGTCTGCGGAAAATAACCAGGTGCTCGCATCAAGTCGCTTGCAGCAGGCGAGAGCAGAGATGTCTATCGCCAAAATCCAGAGCTCTTCCGCCTTGGCGCGTCTTTCTCAATTATTGGGCCGCAATATTGATGAGAGAGAATTGGTCGGTGATCTCAGTAATCCGTTACCAGTGCAGGAGACCGCAGACACCTTGATCGAACAAGCGAAGGCGCGTAGTCCTGAGCTAGTGCGCCTTGAAGCCGCCCAGCAGGCCCAGCAGGCCGAAATTGGTGTCAATGAATCTTCCCTATGGCCTGAGCTCTATCTGCGCCTCGAATTGCAGGATGGGGATTTTTCAAATAGAAATGTGGGTACGGACGGAAGGGTTTTTCTTGGATTGAAAACCAATTTTGGGGCGGGTCTCTCAGCACTTTCCCGGGTTTCTGGTGCCAGAGCTCGTTATGTGGCAACGCAGGCTGAAGTAGAGGCATCACATCGCAACCTGATGGAGCAGATAATAACCGATTCGTCCGGCTATGAGGGATTGAAGGAGTTGAGCTCGGCACTGCAGATTTCGTTAACGGATGCCAAAGAGGTTCATGCTTCCTATATTCGGCAGTACAAGTCAGGTGGCCTGAAGACATGGCTGGATGTTATGAATGCCGCCAGGGAAGTGGCGCGGACGGAGATGCAGCTTGCTGATGCTCAAGGTTCCATGCTTACGTCGAGTTGGCGCTTGGCTATTTTGACACGTGGTCTGGGTGACTTGTTAAGGTAGTAGGGATAATGCATGACCTGCTGCTTGTCTTAACGCGTCTGGCACAATTACAGGCTGACCCGCTTGATCGCCTGGCGTTGCATGAGGCCGTAGACGAGGCTTGTGCTAGGGTGGATGAACCAAGAGCGCAAGTTGAAGATGTGGCGCGCCTGATGCGTTTACGTGTCCCTCGCTGGATAAAAAAGCCTGATCCTACGGAGATGCCTGCTTTGTTATTCCAGGCTGACCAGGGTTGGGGGCTGTTGCGTGGTGTGAATGCCCAGGAGCAATGGATTGTTGAGCGTTTTGACAGTGAAAGTGGTGGTTGGGCAGATGAGGCTACAGACAATCTACAAGGTGCCTTGATTTGTCGTATAGGGCTTGCTCGGGCCTTTGTTGCGGGTAAGAGCAAGGTGTTCAGGCTTATCAGAGATGAATTTTTTTCTCATAAGCGCGCGCTGACAGAGGCTGCTGTTGGTAGTGTCTTTATCAACTTGATGGTGCTGGCTACCTCCCTGTATAGCCTGCAGGTCTATGATCGTGTGGTGCCGACCGGTGCCGAGCAGACCTTATGGGTACTTACCTTGGGTGTATCTGCGGCGATTGTCTTTGAGTATCTGGCCAAGCGGTCGCGATCCGGGATCTTTGAGCGGTTGGTTGATCAGGTTGATCAGCGACTATCGCGTACTGTCTTTATGCGCTTGCTCTCTATCCGCATGGATCAGCTTCCTCGGAGTGTAGGTGGCTTGGCCGCGCAGTTACGTGGTTATGAGACCGTTCGTGGCTTCCTTGCATCCGCTACGGTTTATCTGATGGTAGATATGCCGTTCGGGATTATTTTTATTATTCTGATCGGCTTTATTGGGGGTTGGCACTTAGCATGGTACCCGGACTCTTTTTCGTTCTGTCACTGGTCATTGGCATTCATTACCGGAGGCGAGTGGATAGCTATGCGGTTAAGGCGACTGCAGCGAGTAATCTCAAGACAGGTCTACTTGTTGAGGCGGTTGAAGGGGCGGAGACAATCAAGTCGGGCGGTGGTGGTTGGCGCATGTTATCCCGCTGGATGCATACCACCGATGAAGCCCGTGATTTTGAACTACAGATGCGAGAGATCTCTGAGAACTCTCAGCACCTGACCACATTTTTTCGGCAACTTAGTTATGTGTTGCTGGTAGCTGCTGGCGCTTTATCGGTCAGTCGGGGCGAGATCACTATGGGTGGCTTGATAGCATGTTCAATCCTGTCTAGTCGTGCTCTTGCGCCCACTGCCATGATTCCCGGGCAGCTAGTGCAATGGGCTCATGCTAAGGCGCTTTGAAGGGACTGGATAGGATCTGGGAGCTACAGGATGACCATCATGGAGTTGACCGTCCCATTGCGCCGGAAGTGATTACCGGTGAATTTATGTTCGAGTCGGTGGTTTCCAGTTATGGTGCAGGGTCAACAGCACTTTCGGTCAGTGGCATGACAATCAGGCCGGGTGAGAAAGTGGGGGTGTTGGGGCCGGTAGGCGCAGGTAAAACAACACTTCTTCGCCTTCTTAGCGGTATGTACAAACCCCAAGAAGGCAGGGTGCTGCTTGATGGAGTGGATATAGCTCATATTTCAAAGCCTGTTCTAGCTGAAAGTATAGGCTACCTGCAACAAGACGGGCGCCTGTTTTCAGGCACTACGGGATAATCTGATTCTTGGTATGGTGGATCCCGGTGATAGCGCCATCTTCAAGGTTGCAAGCAGTACTGGTCTGAAATCTGTGGTCATCGACAGTCACCCTAAAGGATTAATGCAAGAGATATCTGAGGGTGGTGCCGGCCTCTCAGGAGGGCAGCGGCAACTGGTAAACCTCACCCGCTTAATATTGAGGCGTCCCAGTATCTGGCTGCTGGATGAGCCAACGGCTTCAATGGATCGTCAGCTCGAAATGGTTATTACCCGAAAGCTCAAAGAATTACTGGGTACTCAAGACACACTGATAATGGTTACGCATAAGCTGAGATGCTGGAGCTGGTTGATCGTTTATTGGTGGTGATAGATCGTCAAGTTGTCATGGATGGCCCAAAGGCGCAGGTGTTGGCGCGTCTGCAACAGGGACAGAGGCGAGGAAGTGAAGGCCGGGTCGTTTCTTCTGCGATGGCACCGGCATGACACGCAGGCAAGAGCATGGTTTCTCTATGATCGGGCTGCTGGTGACCGGACTGGGTGTTTTTACCGCTTGGGCGTCCTTTTTTGAGATTGATCAAGTTGTGAGGGCACAAGGTCAGGTTATCGCCAGCTCCCGCTCGCAAATCATCCAGGCTGTCGATGGTGGTGTTTTGGCTGAGCTCAAGGTGCGAGAGGGGCAGTCTGTGCAGGCTGGGCAACTCCTGGCTGTTTTGGAAAAGCCCGTGCGTGAGGCAGGATATCAGGAGGGCCGGTCTAAAGTGGCGGCATTGCAAGCCGCATTGGTTCATGTTCGAGCTGAGGTCAGTGGAAAAGAGCCGGTTTTTGGCCCGGAGCTACAGTCCTGGCCGGAGCTTATTAAAGCCCGAAAAGCACTCTACAGGCAGCGTAAACGGGCACTCAAAGAGTCTCTCGGTAATCTGAATAGTGTATTATCATTAGCTAATGAAGAGCTGGAAATGAATAGTTCTCTTTTCGAAACAGGTGATGTGAGTCGCTACGATGTTGTCAAGGCGCAGCGTCAGGTACTTGATCTGGAAGGGAAAGTTGAAACGCAGCGTAATAAGTACCTTCAAGAGGCGCAGAGTGAAAAGGCCAAACTGGAAGAGGAGTTGTCAGCTATTCGTCACCAGCTGTCAGAACAGGTCAGTGTACTCGAACATACTGATATTACTGCTCCCGTAGCGGGAATTATTACATCCCTGAAAGTGACCACTATTGGAGGTGTCTTGGGCCAGGGTGGTGAGCTTATGCAGATTGCACCAACAGATGACCGCCTGATAGTAGAGGGCAAAGTCAGCCCAACTGATATTGGTCTGTTGAAGATTGGTCTGCCCGCCTCAGTCAAGCTTGATGCTTTTGACTACACCATATACGGGGCCATGCAGGGTGAACTTACCCACATTAGCCCAGATACCCTGAAAGAGTCAGATCCTTCGGGGCGTGAGCAGACCTTTTATAGGGTTTATATACGTATTAATGAGAGTGAATTTAAGGGTGAACGTGCCCGAAAGATTTCTGTGATGCCGGGTATGACCGTGGGGCTGGATATCAAAACCGGTACCCGAACAGTATTAAGCTATCTGGCAAAGCCAGTAGTTAAAACCTTTGGCGAAGCGCTTAGTGAGCGCTAGTCTTATTCCTAATCGCAACTTGAGTGAATGGAGAAACTGATATGGATACTGGAATAGTGAGCCCACAACAAGAAGAGGCAAATCTACTCGCACCAGCACTGGCTGATAACGGTAGTGAAAAGGGAAATCCTGCATCTGGTGAGGAAGCTTGCTGTTGACTGGGGGGCGCTCAGGTTCAATTGAACTCAAGGCCGGACACATCAGCATGATAACGGCTGAGGCAGGTTATGAGTACGCCATAATCAGAAAGAAAAAGGATACGGCTGAAGACGAAGTACCATTAGAAGATGCGGATGACCTTTTTGTGGCTATCAATTCTCTGCCCGCACCAGCGGCCGGGGAGTTGGCAGATCATGTGCTGGCGAGTCAGATGGAGCAGGACCTCAAGCTAGTTTATGATGACGGTGCCACTCTCATTATTCAGGATTTCTTTACCGTCTGCCGGGGCGACTCGGCGTGCAGTGTTGCCCTGCCGGGAATAAGGCTTACGGGAGATATTCCCCTGGGAGTTTCTCTGGGTAGTGATAGCCATCTTATTTACGCTCATGGTTACCGTGATGTTTTGTTGCGCATGGCTGAAGGGAATGAAGGATTACATCAAGTTTTGATCGCACTGGGTGATACAGCATCCATTCAATACATTCCTTCATTAGCTTCTGGGCTGAATTATACCCCCCCATCGGATGTTGCTGTTACGGCTAGTGATGGAGAGCCAGCAAGCGGAGAGCCAGCAAGCGGAACTGCGCCAACAGCCGTTGCACTTACTGCTTCGCCCAGTTACCGAAAACGCAACCGGTGCAGTGGTAGGAGACATAAGCGTCACCGACCAGGATGCCGGTGACACCCACACCTTTAGTGTCGATGATGCGCGCTTTGAAATCGTTTCCGGTCAGCTCAAACTCAAAGACGGTGTCAGCCTTGATCACGAGGCTGCGACCAGTGTGAATGTCACGGTCACCGCCACTGACCAGGACGGATTGTCCAAGGATGAAACATTCAATATCTCTATTATAGATGTTGCCGAAGTAACACACCTCACCGGTACAGCCGGCTCGGACAGCGTCAGCTTCCCTGTCGGATTGGATAGCTTTACTGTCGATGGTATGGCAGGTGCTGATACCATTAATACAGGTACTGGCAGTGATATCGTTCGCCCCGGTGAGGGTGCCGATACTACTAACACCGGGGCTCATAACGATATTATTGTTATCGTTGGTCAAACGGCGACGGGGCAATATGCCCAATCCGATATCACCAACCCCGGTGGCACTGGTATCGATCTGAGCAGTGTGCTCTCGCTCGACAATCTAAACGGTCGCGCCGTTAGTGATATTGAGGCGGGTGAAACCATCGATGGTGGTACAGGAATCAATCGCCTGGTTGTCTACGGCAATGTGGATCTGACTGATGTCACGGTCACCAATATTGATCAATTTCAGATCAATTCCACCGTTACCATCAGTGCTCAACAGCTCAGTGCTCTGAGCCTGGGTGTGATATTTGGTGATGGTGACTCAGTGCTTAATATCACTAACCCGGGTGGAGCTCCAATTACTCTCGACCTCTCCGGTATGACGCTCACCGACTTTCGCACTCTCAATGTCGATGCAGGTGTCACTCTGGTAGTGGATCAGGCTGATGTAGATAGCCTCCACTACCTCACAGGTGAAGGTGTTGTCATGGCATCAGCCGCGACTGGAGCGCTCGACCTGACGGGTAAATATCTCTCACTGGAGGTGCAGGACAAGGATGGTAATGCAGATGCTACGCATGGTGGCGGCACATACGTTGCGGGTGAGCTGCTGATTGGCTCCGAGGCTGATGATACTCTAACCGGTGGCACGGATGCTGATCGTATTGAAGGTGGTGCGGGTGACGATACCCTGGTTGGTGGTGATGGCGATGACATACTGCGTGGTGGCGCAGGTGTGGATAGTATGGATGGTGGTGCAGGTGATGACGCTTTGTTGTAGTTGGGGATATTTCCGGTGGTGGGAAGTAGACTCTCCAGAAGACACGAGCGG
>MOXF01000115.1_pt1 | contig 10124 bp, 24 predicted proteins | sample 1471201 | NCBI WGS metagenome assembly MOXF01 (sample SAMN05358035, study PRJNA327811) | mollusc metagenome | isolation source: Phylotype B (NB1) bacterial symbionts from gill | host: Thyasira cf. gouldii | place: Canada: Bonne Bay, Newfoundland | collected 2010-08
CTCTTAGGGATATCCATATCCCTATTGTTTGAGTTAAAAATCAGTTTAATTTTTTTCTTATCCTCATGGTAAGCTTATCGTAATTAATCGCCGCTACAGAAGCTTCTCTAAGAGCCTTGTTATAATTTTCGGTTGCTTGGTTTATTAAAATGTCAGCAGCGTCTGGATCTAAAACATTTTCATCTAGTGTTCCATCTAGTGTCCCAATAGCGTCCGTTATGCCTTTAAAGGCATCATAAGCAATGTTTGCGTAGCGTTCAGTAGTACGTTTGTAAAGTTCTGCTTCCAATAATTTTTTGTTCATTTTTTGTTCCTCTTAGTTTTAGTGTACAAATTATGCGGTTGCGCAGTTGCGCGGTTGGGCATATCGATATATTCTAATATACCGATATTGTTTAAGTTAAAATTTGGTTTCCCTGGTAGCTATTCTTTGAAGAAGATTGTCGATGGTAGCTTCAGCAAACACACGCGCAGTACCCGCATTATTATAGGCATCAATAAAACGCTTCTTGCTTGCATCACAACGAGCCTTTGCCGCAAGTTTAGCAATCGCGTACTCTTCCTCAGTCTGCATTGGTAATAAAAGATTCTTCAAAACTCAGCACCCCTCAGATCAACACCAGAAAAATTAGCATGACGTAGTTCCCCTTCATATTCAAAAAGGATTGCACCTGTTTTCTTATGTAAAATTTTGTTCATTTTTTGTTCCTCTTAGTTTTAGTGTACAAGTCATGCAGTTGCACAGCTTTTTCGTAGTTTATCAAAGTTTTATACGCCTTTGCCATAGCTTGATCCATATCCTTTTCTTTTGGATACCTTTTGGTTTTATCAATGTTGATAACATTGGATTTAACTGGTGGTGGTGTTCCTGACATTGCTTGCTTGATATCCATATCAATAACTTCGGCCTTTTGGTTATGAAGATTTAACAGTTCATGAGCGGCCCTATCCATGGCATTAATAGCACCAATGAGGCGTATAGTCGCGATTACTTTAGCGCTGTCTCTTGCTCGCATTATTTCTTTGTCTATATCTGCACTCATTGGATTGTTCCTCTTTTTTGATCATGGCAGTGAGTAAACCAGTAAGAACGTGCATTTTTATACAGAATGTTACATTCTTCAGCTGCCTCAAGTGCCTTTCCGGCTATTACGAAAGCTTCACGAACGGTTTCAGGGGGTAGGCCAGCGGCATGAATTGATTCGGCATAGTTATATGCAGCTTTATAAAATAAGTCAGCCGCTTCACTCGCAGCACGAGCAGCTTTAGTGGCAGTAAGTGCAGTGTTATTTGCAGCTTTTTGATATTGTTCGAATTCTTTACTCATTTTATTAATCCTCTTTTTTACTCCAGTAACTTAATTTTTCCGCATTTTTATATGCTGCTTCACCAGCTTTTTCACCAGCTTCATTAGCTTTAAAGTGAGCGGCTTTTTCAGCAGCTGTATTGTCTATATCCCTGATTTTGGCATCTGCTAAAGCTTCATTCATTATTGCATCATAAGCAGCTTTAGCCTTAGTTTTGGCGGTTTCCATCGCCACAACGGAAGCATTAAAAATCGGTTCATAAGCCTTATAATCCTTATCATAGCTATCTTTATAAGCCGCTGTATAAGCTGCGTTATAAGCCGCTGTATAAGTTACGTTATAAGCTGTTTCTCTAAGATCATCGTCTTTAGCATTCATTAACTTGTTCCTACTCAAAAAAGTTTGCGGGCAGCTCTGAAATAAATTTTTGATGAGCCTTATTTGCTTTATTATAAGCTATTTCAGCGTCAACACAAGCATCCTCAGCTGGTGTATAGGCATCACAATCTTTATAAGCTTCTTTCCTAGCTTCTTCCTCAGCTTTCATCATAAGATCAGCATAAATAATATCAGCATCAGCAATCTTATCATCTAGCTCAGTTAAAACTTCTATGGTAATATCCCATGCTTCAAGGGCAGCATTCAAGGCGTTCATACTCTCAGCATATTTCTCTTTATTATTCATTACATTATTCCTCATTAATAAGTTTATGTGCAGCTCTGAAAGCAGTTCCAACTGTTTCATGAGCCTTTTCAAGAGCTTTTTCAGCAACGGCAACTTCCGCATAAGCATCATGTAAAGCGTCTAGCCTCGTATCATAAGGATCATCAACACCGATCTCCAAATATTCCGAGTTATCTATATCAGTGAGATCATAATTAAAATTATTATCTTCAATATCAACATTAGAGTTAGTTTGTATAAAACAATTTAGATCTTCTTTAGCGTCAAAAGCAGCATCAACGTAAGAGTTAACAACAGCTTCAGTAGCATTAAGAATAGCTTCAGCATCTACATAACCATCAATATCAATTTCAACATTAGTAACAGCATTAAGAATATGGTTAGCAGTATCAGCTCTGGTTGCAGCAATAGCGTGAATAAAACGTAAAGCAATAATATTCATTAGATTTTTTCCTCAATAAAAAAGTTTGCAGGCAGCTCTGAAATAAGTCTTTGATGAGCCTCACTTGCTTTAGTATAAGCTTCGTCAGCGTCAACAGCAGCATCCTCAGCCTCAGCAAGCTTAAAATTTAACTCAGTTACAACTTCTTCAGCAATATTAAATGCTACCATGGCAGCGTTTAAAGCGTTCATACTCTCAGCATATTTCTCTTTAGCATTCATTAGATTGTTCCTCCTCAATAATATAGTTAACAGAATCAAAAATAGATTGATATGTAACATTGTAAAGCTCAAGAGCAGCATCCTGAGCATGGAGTATTGCATCTTCCGCGTATGCTCTGGAGAAAGTATCATTTGCTTCACTAGCTGCCACCGTAGCAGTTATAACCTTATTGATATAGGTAGAGTACGCCAATCCTGTGAGAGCAAGTGGTTTAGTAAAAGCATTTTCTAGTATTGGGCTATGTTTCATGTATATATGATCCTATTGATTTATTATAAACTGTTATAGTGTTTGAAGTTCGTTGATTTTTTTATAAGCTAAATCGCGGACATGTTCATACCCTTTGCTTAACAGTTTAAGCCTTTTTACTTGATATTTATCAGACTTATAACCATTATAAAAAGATTGTCCAAGCAATAATTCAAGCACCTCCTCACTAAGATCATTAACACTATCTATTATTATGTCTTCTATAATATCAAGGTTGATATAGTTAAAGTCAAAACAGTCTGGAAAAGTAGCACTAGAAGCGGAGTTAATAGCTAAATTAACTCCGCTGGTAAAAGTGCTATTAAAAGTATCTAAGACAGTATCAAAATATTTGGTTTCAATATTATTTGCATCATCAAGGAGTGCCTGATCTTCTTTATTCATTACATTTCACCTTTTGGGAAATACCCCCAAATATTGGGGGTATGTTCAGTTCAAAATTTAGTATCCTTTATCAGCAAGCATCAACAGCAACAGCAACAACAGCAACAACAGCAACAACAATAACAGCAGCAGCAGCAGCAGTAGCAATAATATAACTATCAATAGACAGCAATAGCAACAAGAGCAGCAACAGTAGCAATACCAATAGCAATAGCAGAAGCTATAACACGAGCAGGAGGTAGAACATTAGTTATTTTAGAAAGAAATTTCAGATTAGCATCACCACCATCAACCTTAGCGTCCTCCAGATCAGCATAAGTTCCACCTCTAATCCGAGTAGATCCCTTCAAAGTAGCATTACAAAAATTAGCGTCTTTCGGATCAGCCTTTAAAAATTCACCAGTATGTTTCATTATATTTCACCTTTTGGGAAATACCCCCAAACATTGGGGGTATTTATAGTTTCATGCTTATCTTCGAAAATGCTTTATTAGTACAGCATTTTGTTTTTCATCATACTCTAAATCACCCTTACCCCTAGTGCCAATAAAAGGGGCGACAATATTATCCATAAAAGTTTCACGGGATATAGCAATCTCATCCCCAAAATAATTATAAATCCTATCCCAAGCAAGAAAATCATATAAGTTTGTAGAAATATCCTTGACTGCTTTATCATCAGCACTTAGGTTGATATCGGTAAAAGTAGCATTACAAGCTGTAGCAAAAGCATTAGCATAAGCAGTGGATAGTTCGGTTTTTAAAGCGCAATCTAACTCATGGTTAAAAACAACCTCAATAATACCCTTAGTTATATCAACATTGGTAAAATCCGCGCCACTAAAATCATTATTGTAAATAACTACATTACATAAATACCTTTCATCTTTCATCTTCATATTCATATTCAAAGATGACTTCACCGGTTACTTTATGTTTGATTTGAATTCTTGGATACATTAGATACATTAGATTTTTCTCTCATTTAGTGTTGGGGTAAATACCCCCAAACATTGGGGGTATGTTCAGTTCACGCTTCGCTTTTCAAGTTGTCAATAAGGGAAGTCAATACCTTCTTATTGGCCTTTTCCAAGGAATTGAAATTCTCTGGAGTAACACCGCACAAGTTGGCAATCGTATCTACCATCGAATTCTTGCTTACAACAGAACCGCCATTCTTAGTCTTGTATACCGCACTTATATACACCTTCTCACGTGTAAGCTTGGAGCGGATGGATGCAACACTTTTTCCAAACTGCTCAGCGAGAGTATTCACAACCTCCGCCCGAGTCTCATCAGTTTCGGCAGCAGTATACATAGTTACCATTTCTTTAGTCATTTCAGGACTGTAATTGACAGTTTTAGCCATTTTAATCACCTATTTCTTGATCCGGTTAACAGGGAAACCGGTAATCCCTCAGTTCTTAAAGCTAATATATCAAAATATAATAGCTGGGTCAAGCAGTTTTTTAATGTCCTTGGCAACTTTTTTACAAAGTGCCTATAGGCATTTAATTCTCCACACATTTCCTCTAAGTAGGATATATTATCCTCAAAAACATGAACAGGTACGCCCTTAAATTGACGCAAATTTAACAGTGGTTTAATTGCAGCAATTTTTAATTTTGCACCTTTTCTATCGTCGTGCATTCCTCTATGCACGAACATATTCGGCATTCCTAAATTCTTTCTGATATATGCATAGTTTTCATCATTTTCTATACAAGCCCGGGCAGTCGCTATGATCACATAAATAGACTTGTTTTTTAAATCGGCTTTGTATGCTTCGGCCAGTGGGAGTAGAGCATCTTCCTGTATTTTATGTAGATTATCAAGCCAATATTTCAGGTCTATGGCATCTTTATTGGCTCGGTATCTATGTGACGAATCCACAATGGTACCGTCCATGTCGTAAATTTTAATCTGGGTGATCATCGCATAATTCCTGTACATTTTCAAGTGCCATATGGGCCAATTCCATATCTATACGCGCCTTATCCAATTTATCCCATGCAGCGTTATATTGGTTGTAGGCCAAGTTATGCTGGCACCTGGATTCTGTGGCTACTTTTTGTGCCTCTGCTAGTATAGCAGCATATATAGTAGTGTTCATATTACCGCCCCTCAACAAAAGTGTATTTGTTCGTCGTCTCTAATACTCATATAATACACTCTTAGATCCCTCTCTTCGCGCTGATATTCCTCATATGTATCTATAGCCTTTTCATAACTTTCTTGGGCTTTATCACGTGATCCTTTAGCCATCGCAGTTCTTGCTGTGGCATCATTTAATTCTCTCGCTATTTGAGCTACTGTAGGATGTGGCATTTTATTTCTCCTTTTATACAAGTCTTTAGAATCTACCCAATCTTCGATTGCCTTCCATGTTTGTTCGTACATTGGCCAATCTTCGGCAACTACCACATACTTTTTCTCTCCTTTGCCGTCAATCTTCCGTAGATCGGTGATGGTTCTTACTGCGTCAATAAATGCATCCAGCTCGTGGTGTGAAAGATACTTTTCAACCTCTTTCCGTTTCAATACCAGGTATTTGTTTTGTCTTTTCATCGCATTTATTTCTCCCTCACTTCTTGGTACAAGTTTTTAGCTATAATATACTTTTCGGCTGTTAGTGATGCATATGTATTAAATGCGGCTTTATGGTTGTCCCGGATCTTTGCATATTCAATAAACTTCAAGTGTGCTTCTCTAGCCTGCACACACAGGTTATAAGTATCACCGATACTTTCTGCATACAGCTGATAAGCATCGGACACTGAATCGGCAGCATCTTCTCTAACAGTTTGAGAAAAGCCTTGATTCGTTACTTGCTCAAGATACTCATGTGCTGCTATTAAATTTTGTAGTGGCATTATTTTTTACTCCTATTATAGTGCTGTGAAATTTTCGTTTACCTGCACTTTTCGCCAATTAAAGCCCTCTGGATTTAGCCAATCACATTTTTTAGTTGTCTTAATCAGCTTAAGCAAAATTGGTAGTTCGTAATATTGAGCATCTTCTAATGCTGTGTGGGGTTCGTCCTCTAAACGCAGATTCCCAGTACAGAATCGGGCCATAGTTTCTGCATTTGTCTTATAGGTCATATTACCCAAGTCTGTAGGTGGATTGAAAGCGTGCAACCATAGTGCTGCATTTTTATATGCTTTAGTAAACGCCCATTTTGTATATGCTGCGTGCCAGAGACAAAAACTTTTATCGAATTGAGTTAGGTCAATACCTGTATTAGAGCATTTATTTTGGTCGAAGGATAAATTATACGCCGTTAGATAAGGATCATATTTACCACATACCCCTGCCAACCATTTATTTACAGCGGCTATACTGGCTAGCATTCTAGTACCCTCCTTCAGCATGGTGGAATACATGGCATAGCGTTTATCTTGTCCATCTTTGCTCCACACACCTGATTCATCGCTGGTGAAAAAGAGCGGGTGGTTTTCCATGTCGTTATAAATACCCGCGATTAACACTGAGCAAGTAGTATATATAGTACCTTTACGGTCTACGACAATCGCTCCGAAATCCGCTACCAATCCATCTTGTGTGGTTTCAGTATCAACAATAAGAAAGTAATCTTTTTTAGCCATTTTAGTTACGCCTTGAATAATAATAATGTGATCAAATAGATTTTTTGAGCCACTTGGATAATTTGCGTTTGCGCGCATTTAAAACCTTGACCATGTATTTGTGTGTATTATACGCATTAATACAATCTATACGGGCATCATGATTAGAGAAAGCAGAGACATCATAAGCATCGGAAAATTTATGATATTGATTAGCAGCTGCTAGTTCAATATCATAAGCTTCTACGACTCCAGCTACTAGGGCTTCAAATTCAATCTTTTCTGTAGTCATGGTGTATATGCTCCTAATCTATTGTAGTTAAAATAGTGCCGGTTGAATTAGAAGGTAACCGGTGAACCCTTATTCTACAAATATTATACAATTATTTAACTTGTGCGGTCAAGTCTCTTTTATAGCATCTGCAAACCATTAAGGTTAATAAAAATCATCGAGGCATTTAAAAGCATCAAAGAATTGGCCGTTTTTTCGTGGCCCCACCACAACCATAAAACATTTGCAATGATTCCGAGGCTGAAACCGTATATTAGCATATTCTCAGATAAGGCGTACAGTGACACCAATGTTAACACGCTGGCAATAAATTCTAGGAATCTCATGATGCTAACCAAGAAACGCGCTTAATATGCTTGCCCTTCAGCCATGCCACATTTTTGAGCACAGATTTAGCCCGTTGTATAGCTACGCTACGCGATTTAGCTATGATCTTAAACGTGTCATGTTCTACATATATAGTATAAGCTGGCATGGTTTTTAGTTTCCGTTTCTTGTTTCGATGTTGTAAAATTATACGCGCATCACTAAAATTATCCACTCAATAGTTCTTATGGTTACGATAAGATTTTCTTATGTAATAGTTCTTATGGTTACGATAAGATTTTCTTATGTAATACTTGGCATGATTATTGCTATATTAATAATCATGCAAGTAAAGGGGGGCGGTTATTAGACCCTTTAATCGTTTATGCCCTATAGCCCCTTTTCACGTAAAAAATTCAATATTTTATGAACAATTAAGGTGCCGAAAGAAATAGCTGAAAGGAACAATTAAGGTGCTACACACGCAAAAAATACACAAAATTAAAAACACTTGTGGAAAAATACACCATTGTGTGAGAATCAAAAATTTTTCTTGACCTACAGAAATTTTTCTGTTATACTACAAGTGTAAAATAATAATAGGAGAATCCATATGAGTCATTTAACAAACCCTGAAGAAAAATACAAATTAGCTCCAGAATCTTTAGAGTTTACTGATGTGTATTTACGAACATTAAATATAAATGAAACAGCAGAAGAATTAGGCATCACCTTACATGATGCTAGTAAATTCTTAGCCAAGCCTGAAGTTAAGAGATTTTTAGATACTGTGTTTGTTGAACAAGGTTATCTTAATAGAAACAAAATAGTATCTATATTAGAAACAACAATTATTAGCAAATTAGAAGAAGCCGAAGAAAGTGGAGTATACACGGGAAAAGATCTTATGGACGTAATGAAATTACTTATAGATTTTAGAAAGGACGAAATCAAAAGTAATAAAGATACTGTAGGAATACAAGTAAACCAGCAAAATAATTATGGTAGTAACTTATCTAGTATAATAGAAAGATTAGTTAATCCAGCAAAGAAATGTAATAATATAATAAGTGGATAACCTATGTTAAAAGTAAGTAGAGATGATATTTCAACAGATGAAATTAAGTGTGTAGCATATGAAGATAGTTTCATAAAACTACCTATAGAAAATTATTTAGCAGAATTGACAGATGATTGTGGTAATACTATAACGCCCATAGCTCCACAAATCGCACTAATTAATGCTATAAATAATCCTAAGTATAGAGCAGTAGTGGCAGCTTTATCGCGTAGAACAGGTAAAACATTTATATCCAATGTTATAGGTCAATTAATTACTTTTATACCTGGAAGCCACGTTCTTATAATGTCACCTAATTATTCATTGTCTCAAATTTCTTGGGATTTACAACGTAGTTTATTAAAAAGATTCGAAATAGAAGTAGTAAGGTCAAATGCAAAAGATAAAGTAATAGAATTAATAAACGGTTCAACTGTTAGAATGGGATCAGTAGGACAACCTGATTCTAGCGTTGGACGTTCTTACGATTTGATATTATTCGATGAAGCTGCTTTAGATAGTAAAGGAGTAGATGTATACAATATTCAGCTACGTCCTACATTAGATAAAATTAATAGTAAAGTTATATTTATTTCTACACCTCGTGGTAAAAACTATTTTTATGACTTTTTTATGCGTGGATTCTCAGATGATTTCCCTGAGTGGGCATCTATACAGTCAGATTATAGAGAAAATCCTCGAGTTTCAGAAAGAGATATAGAACAAGCTCGTCGTGGAATGTCAAAAGCTCAATTCGCTCAAGAATATGAAGCTGATTTTGTAGCCATGCAAGGGCAAGTTTATAACTTTGATGTTGAAACTCAAGTTATTGATGTAAATCCAGATCTAATAAAAGAAATAGATGTTTTCGCAGGGTTAGATGTTGGTTATAGAGATCCAACAGCATTAGTAGTTATGCTAACAGATGGAGTAAATGTATATATTGTAGCAGAATATCTTGCTGAGGGTAAAACTACTAAAACTTATGCTGCTGAAATACGTAGAAGGATGGATAAATGGAAGGTTGATTTTGTTTATATAGATCCTGCAGCGGCGCAGATGAAAGCTGATTTTTCATTAAATTTTGATATTCAATGTATTAACGCAAAAAAAGATATATTACCAGGTATTGGGTATGTGGCTTCTTTAGTAGATAATAAGCGCATATTTGTAGTATAAAAGTTGATATACATACTATAGAAATGTTTGCTAACTTTGTGTGGGATAACAGAGAAGGTTTAAATACAGAAAAAGCTAAACATGATAAATTTTCACATATGGCAGATGCGTTAAGGTATGCTACTTATTCTCATTCCTATAACTTGGAGACACTTTAAATAATGGAAGCCCTTATAGCTGAAACATTAACTACCTATGGACCGGTAAGTGGATTATTAATATTAATTGTATTATTTATATTTAAAAATCCAAAAGTATTTATGGAACATAATATCTAAAATAAAATTTAAGAAGGATGTAAAGCGTAACAAGCTCTTCATAATGGAACCCTAAGAAGTAGTCTATCATATTGGAATAACTTTTAAAGTAAAAAATTATTAATTTAGCAGA
>MOXF01000116.1_pt1 | contig 10094 bp, 11 predicted proteins | sample 1471201 | NCBI WGS metagenome assembly MOXF01 (sample SAMN05358035, study PRJNA327811) | mollusc metagenome | isolation source: Phylotype B (NB1) bacterial symbionts from gill | host: Thyasira cf. gouldii | place: Canada: Bonne Bay, Newfoundland | collected 2010-08
GGCTGGGTTATGGGCGCTGTTCTTTGTCCACCCTTTGTGTGCCTCCAGGTGTTGGGAACTGCAGTAGAGCTCATCATCACTACCGACCGCTTCGGATCGTGCAGGTAGACGCCGCAGTGCCTGCATTGGACGGTGTCTACCGCCGCCTTCGGTTCCTGCCCGGAGGTCTTGTTAGCGCCTCTCTTTATCAGTTGAACCAAGTGGTAGATAAGGAAAGCGGCGGCAAGGGCGATAAATAGTTTTATTCCCATTACTCGATGGTTACCTTTGATTCTTGCTTAAGTTTGCCTCAGAATAGCAGCTTTTCCAGCAAACCGGTTGCAAAACAATAATGAACTTACATGAGTATCAATCAAAACAGCTATTTGCCAAGCAGGGTATTCCGGTACCTGAGGGTAAGCCTGCGGTCACCGTAAATGAGGCAAGGGAAGTGGCACAGACACTGGCTGGCGAACGTTGGGTGGTGAAGGCGCAGATTCATGCCGGTGGCCGTGGTAAGGTCGGCGGTGTGGTGCTGGTCGATACCCTGGATCAGGTCGAGGCAGAAGCCGAACACCTGCTTGGGAGCATGATGGCCACCAAGCAGACCGGAGAGCCCGGTCTGCCGGTAAACACCCTGCTCATTGAAGAACCTACCGATATCGACCGTGAACTCTACCTCAGTGTGTTGATGGATCGTGCCGAGAAGAAAATTCTCTTCATGGCCTCCGCCGCCGGCGGTATGAATATTGAGGAGGTGGCGGAGGAGACGCCGGATCAGATCCACACCACTCACATTGATCCCGCTGCGGGTATACAGGGTTACCAGTGCCGCAAGCTGGCTTTCGCTCTAGGCCTGAAAGGGAAGCAGATACGTGAGTTCCAGCGACTGATGTGCGCTCTCTACGACCTCTATGTCAGGTATGACGCCAGCCTGATCGAAGTCAATCCCCTGGTAGTAACCCAAGAGGGACATCTGATCGCCCTCGATGCCAAGATCAACCTCGATGACAACGCCTTCTACCGTCAGCCTGAGCTGATCGCCATGCGCGATGTCACTCAGGAGGATGAGCGCGAGGCGAAAGCCAAAGAGCACGATCTCAACTACATCACACTCGATGGTAACATCGGCTGCATGGTTAACGGCGCCGGCTTGGCGATGGCGACCATGGATCTGGTTCAGCTCAAGGGTGGCTCTCCCGCCAACTTCCTTGATGTCGGCGGCGGCACTACCGCTGATCGTGTTGCCGAGGCGTTCAAGCTGATTCTTTCGGATGAGAAGGTAGAGGCGGTACTGGTCAATATCTTCGGTGGTATCGTCCGCTGTGATCTGATTGCAGACGGTATTATTCAGGCGGTAAAAGAGGTGGATATGAAGATCCCTCTGGTTGTCCGCCTGGAGGGAACCAATGCAGCTCAGGGGCGGGAGACGCTGGAGAACAGCGACCTGCCCATTATCACTGCAACGGATCTGGCGGATGGGGCAGAGAAAGTAGTTGCCGCAGCCAAGGGCTGAGCGGAGAGATCCCAATATCGCTTGAGGGGCGTCAGCCAGGGAACTGGCCGAATCCCATCAATACATTCCATCATCGGGTCGGTCAGAGACCGTCCCCTGGGAAAAGGTAAGAGCTAGTGAGTATTCTCATAGACAAGAACACAAAGGTCATCTGCCAGGGTTTTACCGGCAAGCAGGGTACCTTCCATACTGAACAGGCTATCGCCTACGGCACCAATGTGGTCGGCGGCGTCACCCCGGGTAAGGGCGGCCAGACACATCTCGACCTGCCGGTATTCGATACTGTCCACGATGCAGTAAAAGAGACCGGAGCGGAAGCTTCCGTGATCTACGTACCGGCCTCCTTTGCCGCCGATGCCATTCTTGAGGCGGCGGATGCAGGCGTCAAGGTGATTGTCTGCATCTCGGAAGGTATTCCTGTCATTGATATGATGCGGGTGAAGGCGGCATTGGCCACTAAAGAGTGCCGTCTGATTGGCCCCAACTGTCCGGGGGTAATCACTCCGGGCGGATGCAAAATAGGAATCATGCCCGGCATGATTCATAAACCAGGCAGGATCGGCATCGTCTCCCGCTCGGGTACACTCACCTATGAGGCGGTCTATCAGACTACCACCACAGGGCTGGGACAGAGCACCTGCGTCGGCATCGGCGGCGACCCACTCCACGGTATGAACTTCATCGACTGCCTGGAGCTGTTTCAGCAGGATTCCCAGACCGAAGGCATCGTCATGGTCGGCGAGATCGGTGGTACCGCAGAGGAGGATGCGGCCGAGTATATCCAGGCCAACGTCACCAAGCCGGTGGTCGCCTACATCGCCGGTGTGACGGCACCTCCCGGAAAACGTATGGGCCATGCAGGTGCCATCGTTAGCGGCGGCAAAGGCACTGCCGACAGCAAGTTTGCCGCTCTTGAGGCCGCCGGTGTCGCCACCGTACGTTCGCCTTCAGATATCGGTAAGCGCATGCTGGAATTGATGAACGGCTAAAGCTCTACCCGTGAGCTATAATGAACCGCCATCGGCACTGGGTGCTGGTGGCGGTTTTTTTCACTGCTCTCCGGCGACTCTGCTGCACCCGTAGGAGCGAACTTGTTCGCGAAGAGTGTACTACTGAGCTGATCGCGAACAAGTTCGCTCCTACACGTCAACTGCAGAATCCAGGAGCACCACTTTTAAAACGTTTGATTTAGAGGTGAGTTCTTGAGTCTTAAAATCTCAATAGCACAGCTTAATTTCCTGGTCGGGGATGTCGCTGGCAACTGCCAGCGCGTTCTCGATGCGGCACACCTGGCCCGGGATGAGCAGCAGGCCGATCTGGTGGTGTTTCCAGAGCTGACTCTTACCGGCTACCCACCGGAGGATCTGCTGCTGCGTCCGCAACTGATTCAGCGGGTGGAGCAGGCGTTGGACAGGCTCTGTGCCGAAGGCACCGGTATCGATATCGTGGTCGGTTACCCGCGCCTTCTGGACGGCCTACTCTACAACGCTGCCGGAGTGGTGAGAAATGGCGCCATTATTGCCGAGTATCACAAGGAGCGGCTGCCCAATTACAGTGTCTTTGATGAGAAGCGCTACTTCGCCTCTGGTGACCAGACATCTCTTTTTGAGACCAAGGGTATTACTGTTGGGCTGACTATCTGTGAGGATATCTGGGATGCCGCCCCCGCCGCCCGTTCTGCAGCGGCGGGAGCCCGTCTTCTGCTCAATCTTAACGCCTCCCCCTTTCACACTGGCAAAGCGCCGGAGCGGGAGGAGCTTCTGCAGCAACGCGCCCGGGAGACGGCGCTCCCCATCGTCTACGTCAATCTGGTGGGCGGTCAGGATGAGCTGGTGTTTGATGGTGGCTCCTTTGTCGTTGACTCAGAAGGTGTTTTGACCCAGCGGCTGGACTACTTCACCGAGTCTCAGGAGCTGGTCGAGTTTGATGACAGCGGCGGTAGGCCCACCCCAAAGCGGTCAAAGATCACCCCGATCCCGGAGGTGGAAGCAGGAATCTACAACGCCCTGGTGCTGGGTGTGCGGGATTATGTCCATAAGAACGGTTTTCACGGCGCGGTTCTTGGCCTCTCCGGGGGAATTGATTCGGCCCTGACACTGGCTCTTGCCGTCGATGCGCTGGGCGCCGATCAGGTCGAGGTGGTGATGATGCCCTCCCGCTACACCCTCGATATGAGTAACGAGGATGCGTTGATCGAGGCTGAAATCCTCGGTGTGGTGCATCGTACAATCCCCATCGAGCCGGCATTCAACACCTTTATTGAGATGCTGGCCCAGGAGTTTGCCGGTACCGCCGTCGATACCACCGAGGAGAACATTCAGGCGCGCTGTCGGGGTGTTATTCTGATGGCGATCAGCAACAAAAAAGGGCGGATACTGCTGACCACCGGCAACAAGAGTGAGATGGCGGTGGGCTATGCGACCCTCTACGGCGACATGGCCGGTGGGTTTGCGCCGATTAAGGATGTGCCGAAGCAGATGGTTTACCGCCTCTGTGAATATCGCAACCGGGGCGGTGAGGTGATTCCAAAGCGTGTGATTGAGCGCCCCCCCTCGGCGGAGCTGGCTCCGGATCAGAAAGATTCGGATAGTCTGCCCCCCTATGAGATACTTGACGCCGTTTTGGAGATGTATATCGAAAATGATATGAGTATTGCGGACATCACCGCGGCGGGTTTCGATGAGGCCCTGGTTCGCAGGATAACCCGCATGGTGGACAACAATGAGTACAAGCGCCGCCAGGCGCCCCCGGGTGTAAAAATCACCCGGCGTGCGTTCGGGCGAGATCGGCGCTACCCGCTGACCAGCGGTTTTTCTAGGTGACTCAGGAGCACAGGTAAAGAATGAAAAAAGTCGATGCGATTATTAAACCGTTTAAGCTGGATGATGTCCGTGAGGCGCTCTCCGGCGTAGGCATCACCGGCATGACCGCTACCGAGGTGAAGGGTTTTGGACGCCAGAAAGGGCATACTGAGCTCTATCGCGGTGCCGAGTATGTGGTCGATTTTCTCCCCAAGGTGAAACTTGAAGTGGTGATAAACGAGGATCAGCTCGATCAGTGCATCGAGGCCATCACCAATGCCGCCCGCACCGGAAAAATCGGCGATGGGAAAATCTTCGTCACTACGGTGGAAAAAGTGGTGCGGATCCGCACCGGTGAAGAGGATGAGTCGGCTATCTGACGCCAACTTACAATCAGGTATACGGGCTCTATACAAAAATCCTGAAAACTACATCTATGGTGGACAATGTTGATGTAGAAGCGAACTTGTTCGCGATGGACTCCGGGACGTGCTCTTCGCGCCTACGCTTTGGCTACCGGATTATTTCCCAGCAATTTGGTTAAAGCCACCGTCTCTAGACGGTGACTTTGATCTTAATGTTTAGTGGCTATGCACAATAAACCGGAACTCAGGCGTAGGAGAGAACTTATGGAATATCGTGTAGGAGCGAACTTGTTCGCGAAGAGTCTCCTACGAAGCTAATTGCGAGCAAGTTCGCTCCTACAGCACCCCTGTTCCACCATAAATATGGTTTTCAGGATTGTTGTGCATAGCCAGTTAATGTTTTGACTCATGCGCGTTTATGAAGGTGCGTGGTTGGTGACTTTAGTCATCAGCACCGAATGCGCTAACCCACCTACTTCAGTAGGTGGTAGTTGAATGTGCACAGCTGAATAACCACCCAAATTAGTTCTTATCCAGCTCCAGGTAATCCCACACCGCCCTGCCCAGGGATTTATCCTCGTCGGCTTGTGCCTCTTCAATGGATTGAGTGAAGGTTCCTTTCGCTTCGTTGAGGGCCAGTACCCGCTGGGTATCGGTTGAGAGCTGCTTCAAACCCAGTTTGTCATAAGCTGTCACCATGATGGTCATTGCCTCTTTCACTGAGGGTGTGCGCTGGTACTTCTCAACCACCGTGATGCCACGGTTGACCGCCGCCAGGTAGGCGCCGCGTTTCATATAGTAGCGGGCAACATGTATCTCGTTGCGGGCCAGATTGTTTCGCAGGTAGACCATGCGCTTGCGTGCGTCGGTGGCGTACTTGCTCTCCGGAAAACGGCGTACCAGCTCGGCAAAATCAATGAATGCGTCAAGGGTGGAGCCGGGATCGCGCTGTGAACTGTCGGTGGGAACAAAGCGGTTGATAAAGGTCAGGTTGCGGGTGAAGTTGACCAAGCCCTTGAGGTAGTAAGCGTAGTCAACATAAGGGTTACGGGGGTGCAGCTTGATAAAGCGGTCAGCTGCGGCAATCGATGACTCCCGTTCATCATTCTTATAGTAGGCGTAGGCGACATCCAACTGGGCCTGCATGGCAAAACGGCCAAATGGGAAGCGTGACTCAAGCCCCTCGTAGTACTTGATGGCGGTTTCATAGTCGCCGTCAGACATAGCAAAAGAGGCTTCGCTGTAGAACTGCTGTGCGCTCCAGTCCTTGGTCTTATCCTCCTCCTTTGGCAACAGTGAACAGCCGGAGAGAACAGAGAGCACCAGTAGCAGCATCATGGAGCGGATATTGACCATCATCGACAAAAACCTTGGTTGATCCAACGGATGGGTGAATTGTACCTCAAATCACCCGCTCTTCGGAATCAGCTCTTTCAGGCCTTGCCGGTGGGTAACTATTCAGCACGGTAATCTGGAACTCAGGCGTAGGAGCGAACTTGTTCGCGAAGAGCACGTTTCGTAGTCCATCGCGAACAAGTTCGCTCCTACAACACCTCTGTTCCACCATCACTGTGGTTTTCAGGATTTTGGTACAGAGCCATGAATGACCAGGACACACATTACTAAATCGTGTGTGTGTAAGTTATGAGTGTCCTTTCTTTCTGTGGTAAGGCTGTGCTATTTCTGGGGGGATGGGAAGCATAAGAGGATATTTTCTGCTGGATATCTTGTTTATACCGTATGTTATGTGGTAAGAAAACTATAAAATATGCCAAGCTACAGACTGCACAAGGTGATATTGTTTTTTTCGCGGACTCATTTGATCTGTGGAGTGCAGTGTTCGATTTGGCCGGTTGCATCAAAGTCAGAACAAGTCATAGCTAAAGAAAAACTCGAATGCGCTCTTGTGCTAATAAAGAAATACACCCCTGTTAAGTTTTCTGATTTAGTTAAAGATGTTAGTGGAGTGTTAGTTGCTGGGATACCAACTTTTCATGGACAGTACATTAAGGATCTAAAACTTATAGAGCTATACGATGAATTTGTCATTGATCCTAATACAACCGCCGAGGAGTTAGCGAGTACGCTCATTCATGAAGCACAACACGGAAGATTGTTTCGTCTCGGGTATGGATATGATGAAGGTATTAGAGGGCGTATAGAAGCACTTTGCTTCCGTTCTGAAAGGCTATTTGGTAGCCGCATTCCTAATGGCATTAAAATTGTTGAAAATGCCGATGTTTGGCTAAGTGGAAACTATGATGAAAGATTCACGAATAAAGGAAATAGAGAGGCACACTTGAATGCTTTGGATAACATTGATATCCCAAGGTGGTTTAAAGGTCTTTTATTGTGGCTGGTTCAACGAAAATCCACATAACCATCAAATACAGCCGACTCGTAAACTCGCGGCTGATTTGGGGCGTTAGCTTGCTGAAGACAAAATGCACACAAATGTGCTACGCTTAGGCACATGAGAATCTATAATTGGAATTCAGATAAAAATCAGGAGCTTATACTCGGTAGAAATGTTTCTTTTGAAGAGGTGATATTTCATATTGATCATGGAGATCTATTAGACGATATTGCTCATCCGAACGCTTCAGATTACCCCAATCAACGTATTTTTATTGTCTGCATTAAAGACTATGTTTACCTTGTCCCATATGTGGAAAGCGAAGATGAAGTGTTTCTAAAAACAATTATTCCTAGTAGAAAATTCACCAAGCTTTATCTTGGAGGTAAATCATGAGTAAAGCCACATTGTCGAAAGAGGAGAAAGCGCTGCTTAAAGCCGTGGAGGCTGGTGAGTTTGAGTCAGTTTTAACTGAAGCTCGCAAAAAGGAATTGAAGGCAATCGCCAGCAACACGTTTAAGAAGGATAAAAGAATTAACATCCGAATATCCAATCGGGATTTAACAGCTATTCAGTCAAGAGCGTCAGAAGAAGGTATTCCGTACCAGACTTTTGTGTCGAGCATTATTCACAAGTACATTTCTGGTTCATTACAAGATCTCACAGCTAACAAGCAAATACAGCCGACGCAAAAAACGCGCGGCTGATTTTGGCGTTACTGCGACACGATGTCGCATGATTTACTGCTAAACAGCAACTTGGAGTTGTGAGTTTAGCCAGATGTGGTGTCACCTGTTCCGGAACCGGGGGGGGCGTCGCTGGGCAACGGCGGGGTCTCAAGCACCCAGTAAACGTCACAACGATGAGTGGCACATCGTCTCTCTGTGGCCTCGGGGAAGTGGTCGGTAGGGGTAATGTAAGTAAAGGCTTGGTGTTACGTATCGTGAGCGAAGCGGGGCTAGAGCCACCATTCGGCCCCAGTGCCAAAATGGCAATGCCGGGCAGGTCGGTAAGTTTTGACGGTGAACCGACACACCTGTAGACCCGGTCGGTATAAAGAGCCACCCTAACCCGATCTATCTGTAAATCATGTGGAACGTGGTAAGTCTGAATCTCTCTCCGTAGGGCGCAACGCCCAGGCAGTTGGAGTCGGTCTCCCGCAACGAATACCAGGACACCCATCACTAAAACAACGGAATACCAGGACACCCATCACTAAAACACTGGTATTCTGCTGGTATTCCGGTATTCCGGTATTCCGGTATTCCGGTATTCCGGTATTCACAGTGTATGAGCATCGGTGTTTTTCCCACCGACCTTGATTATATGTAGTCTATAGGCTACTATAAGTCTATGATATACGAGATTGAAACCACCCCAATTTTTGACAAATGGCTGTCTAGGCAAAAAGACCGGCAAGCGGTTAAGACTATTGCCATGCGTATCGCACGAGCCGAAGAGGGCAATTTGGGTGATGCTGAGCCTGTCGGTGGTGGCGTGAGCGAAATGCGTATTTTTGTCGGTAAGGGGTATCGCATTTATTTTGCGATACGAGGCATGACGGTGGTGCTTTTGCTAAATGGCGGTATTAAGAGCAGCAAAAAGCAACAGTAGATTGATATTGCACAGGCTAAGCAAATTTTGAGTGAGATTGAGGAATGAATGATGGGCATTAAAACCAAGCCGTTTAATCCGTTTGATTACATGGAAACCCAGGCGGAAATTGATGCGTATTTTCTTGAGTGCTTCAATGATGAAAACCCTCAGTTGTTTATTAACGCGCTGGGGCACTTGGCGAAACATCACGGCATGGCTGAGGTAGCCAAGGCTCGGGCTTAATCGTGAAAGTCTGTACAAGGCTTTCAACGGTAAAACTCAGCCAAAATGGGACACCGTTCATCGCTTGATGAAGGTGCTGCATGTTAATTTGACGGTAGCTGCTTAAATAATTCATGATCTCAAAGTTCTTCAAAAGCACCTTCTAACGAATAAGGACAAGTCGTGCGAGCTTGCGAGCCGCGACTTGTCCGCTTTGTTGGACGAACCCGGCGGATTGGCAGAATGGTTATATAAGGAAATGGCTAGGACACCCATCATGTTGGTGAACCAATTGATGTGTGTTCTGGTGTTTGCTGGTGTTTGGTGAGACCCTGACTTACCCCGGCCAGCGGCTAAAAGAACATTGACATACCATATTTGGCATATATACTGTAAATGGTATGTGGACGATATACGAACATCGCAGTGCAGCAAAGCAACTATCTTCAGCCCCAGATGACGTGCTCAAGAAGTATGAAAAGTGGAAAGATATCGCAGCATTATCCGGTCCACAAGGCCTACGAAAACTTAAAGGACTGCACGATGAATCATTATCTGGAAAATGGAAAGGTTACCGATCTTCACGGCTCAACTTGCAGTACAGAGTTATTTATAAAATTGAGATGGAGCAATTGCATATTCAGGTAGAGAAAGTCACTCCTCACGATTATCGGAGGAAATAGTATGAAAAATTATAGCAAAGCAAAAAAGCTAATTGAGGTTTCTGTTGGTGAGTCGTTGAGAATTCTTCGTGAATTTCAAGAGCTTAGTCAAAATGATCTAGCTGAATTGACCAATATCCCCCAATCTACGATATCAGCTATAGAAAATGACAGAATTCAACTTGGTGTAGAGAGAGCAAAGGTATTTGCAAGAGCGCTTCAATGTCACCCAGCAGTTTTAGTATTCCCAGGTTGGGACATACAGCATGAATCGGCAGCGTGAGCCCAACAAGGCCATAAAGAGAATGATCAGGGCACCCATCATGTTGAAGGAACCAATTGATGGGTGTCATCTTGTTCTGTGAATTAATCACAGCTCCAATGAACAAGCAATTACATAATTAAAAGCAGATGATAAAATTAACTGAAAAACAGGGGCAATATTTATCATACATATTCAGCTATATAAAATTAAATAACTTCTCTCCTGCAGAAGCTGATATTCAGAAATATTTTAAGGTAAGTCCCCCAACAGTTCATCAGATGGTAAGTGAAATTAGAAAGCATTGGGGCAATTAAACGAAAAGCAGGAGTGGC
>MOXF01000117.1_pt1 | contig 10064 bp, 15 predicted proteins | sample 1471201 | NCBI WGS metagenome assembly MOXF01 (sample SAMN05358035, study PRJNA327811) | mollusc metagenome | isolation source: Phylotype B (NB1) bacterial symbionts from gill | host: Thyasira cf. gouldii | place: Canada: Bonne Bay, Newfoundland | collected 2010-08
GATCCGGCGCGACCACGGCGCCGTGGCAGTCCACCATCCGTGGATCACGCGCCATCGCTTCCTTGCGGTCGTGCACCGGCACCTCTTCGGCGTTGGCGCGATCGCCAAGGGTGTAGAGCATGGCGTGGCCGGTGCCATCGGAGGTGTAGCAGGTGCGCCACTTCTTGGTGCCACCAAAGTCGCGGGCGGTGATCAGGCCGTGGGCGTGCTCAGGGCTGTCAGGGTATGACGACTGCCGTCAATCACCACATCATGTTCGCCCCCTGCGACACGGTTCCAGGGTACTCCCCAGGCGGCAAGCTCACGCACCGCCTTCGGCGCCATGTGGGTGAAGAGGCGCGCCACTTCCTGGTCACAGCCCCAATCGCTGCCGCGTACGGTATCCTGGAAGTGGACATCCTCACTGTCCCCCATCCCTTTGACGCAGTTGCCGAGGCTCGCCTGCATCCCGCCCTGGGCCGCTACGGAGTGGGAACGCTTGGCTGGCACCAGCGACAGCACCAGAGCCTCCAGCCCCCGGCGCTTGACACCAATAGCGGTGCGCATACCGGCAAGGCCGCCGCCAATCACCAGTACGTCGGTATGGATCACTTTCATCGCGGTACCTCCACCCGGGCGGGGGTATACAGCTCACCCGCATCAGGAGCGTGTTCAATACCGATTTTGACAAAAGCGCCGAGGGTGGCCAGACCGAGCAGCAGAAAGAAGCCGGTCAATGCCCACTTCAGCCGTTTCAACCGCTTGCGCAACACCTGGGGATCGGCAGCGCCAAAGGGGCTCCATTTTACCGCCAGACGGTAAAGCCCCACCACTCCATGCAGCTCCACGGCGAACAGCAGCACCAGGTAGAGGGGCCAGAAACGCCCACTCCAGACCCGATCGGCAGAGGCGTAGGGGCCGATCAGTTCAGGCTGGGTGAGCATTACATAGAGATGGGCGGGAGCAAGAAAAAACATCAGAAAACCGGTAACCACCTGCACCATCCAGAGGCTGGTGTCGCTATGGCGCATACGCTGCATGTGTTGCAGATAGTCCCGGTACTGGCGCCAGCCGGCAGGAAATTTGCGCAACGCCAGCAGGGCGTGAAGCAGCAGGACGGCAACCACCAGAGCAACAAAAAGTGTCACCAGCAGAGGCAGGGGGCGGCCGAAAAAGAAGTAGCCCTCAAAGAAGCGCGCCATCCCCCAGAAAGCATCCTTGCCGAGAAGAATGGTGGAGACGAAAAACATATGCAGCCACATAAAAAGGGCTAGAAAAAGACCGGTGGCGCTCTGCAGTAGATCGAAGCGCGCCGACTGCAGTGATAACCTGCTGATCATTTTCTCTCTTGTCGCCATAGATACTCTTTTCCGGGTAATTATTCAGCACTATGCAGTAGCTGTTCAGATTGCCCCTAAAATTCGTCAGTTCAAGGCACAAAATGTGAGTTTACAGGTGTAAATGATCATTTTGAAACGCAGAATGGCGTATTTTAGGGGTGAGCTGAATAGTTACTTTTCCGGGAGGTCTCAGTCGCACCAATGCTCTACCGCTTCTTCAGCCTGGGTGATGGTTTCTCTCACCGCTTTGGCCGAGAGTATTTTGCGACTGCCATCGATCTGAGGCACATAGATCTGACTCGCATCCCGATACTCCTGCAGCTGATTTTTTGCGTAGGCACACCTGACTTCCCGTTTCTGGGCCGTCTTTCTCTTTTTCGCAGCGGCCTCTTTCTTTGTCTGTCGATCCTGTCGATAACTGTCGAGCAATTTCTGCTGTATCTTTCTGCGCTCGGCATCGCTTGCCGTCCCCCTCTTTTGTTCTCCGGAGCCCGCCTTACCGACTTTTACCTTTTGCGACTTCTGACCCGGTGGCAGACGGTCGGTGAAATGCACCTTGCCGTTCTCATCCACCCAGCGATAAACCCCGGCGGTGAGCGGAGGGGCGGCTAACACCATCAGGGCAAGAAGCAACGAAACGGTGCTAAACCACTGTCGGTTGAGGTGGGTTACCGTCATTCGATGCGACCTAATCCTGCTCATCAAACAGCGCACTTTTCTCATCTCTGCTAACCTGCCCGCCGGGCCTGGCTGCTTCCATATCGGTGTGTTCCACACGGTTTCGTCCTCCTTCCTTTGCCTGATAGAGCAGCGCATCGGCTTCCTTGATCAGGGATTCTGCAGTCAACCTGCTGTTTCTTCCAAAAATAGTGACGCCGATACTCACCGTCACAGAAAGTTTCCCACCTTCAAGCTCAAGCGGTGTATCGGCAATCGCAAGACGCAGCCGCTCGGCTACAGCAACGGCGCGGGGCAGAGGGGTGCCGGGGAGAATAAGGACAAACTCCTCGCCGCCGTAACGGCAAGCCACATCCACCCGGCGCAGTAGTTGCACCATGGTCTCCGCCGTCTGGCGCAACACCCGGTTGCCCACCTCATGCCCCCAGGTGTCGTTTACTTTTTGAAGTGATCGAGGTCGAGCATCATCAATGAGGTGGGCTGACCGCTACGGCGGGTGCGCTCCATCTCCTGACCCAAGGCCAGGAGGAAGTAGCGGTAGTTGAAGAGACCGGTGAGAGTATCGATATGCACCAGACCTTCAAGCTCATCGGTGCGAAAGCGCAGCGCCACCAGCTCATCTATATGCTGGCACTGACTCTCTGCTACCGGACATTGCGGTTTTTGCGCGTCTTTGCTATCCATTACCCGAATGATGTGGAAAATCTAATTCGATTCTACGACCAATAAGAAGAGTTTACACCCCATCAAACTTTTCTGTGGAAAAAAACGGGCGCCTGAGCGCCCGCTTCTGTCTCTCTCCTGAATTTGACAGTTACATACTGGAACCCCTGGAACCAGTGAACTCAGGATAGGCTTCCATACCACACTCGCCGATATCGACCCCTTCGTACTCCTCCTCTTCACTGACACGAATACCCATGATCGCCTTGATCGCCAGCCAGACAAGGAAGCTGGCACCGAATACCCAAACCAGGATGGTGAGCATACCCACTAACTGCCCCATAAAACTGGCACTGTCATTGGTCAGTGGCACCGCCATCAGACCCCAGATGCCGACCGCTCCATGAACCGAGATAGCACCGACAGGGTCATCTATACGCAGCTTGTCGAGGGTGATGATGGAGAAGACCACCAGTGCGCCACCTACACCACCGATCAGGATAGCAACCAGTGGTGTGGGGGTTGAGGGCTCGGCAGTGATTGCCACCAGACCTGCCAGTGCGCCGTTGAGGGCCATGGTCAGATCAGCTTTGCCGAAGAGCATACGGGCAACGATGAGCGCAACGATAACACCACCCGCCGCAGCCGCATTGGTGTTGACGAAGACCATGGCTACCGAGTTGGCACTGACGACATCGCCAAGCTTTAGCACCGAACCGCCGTTGAAGCCGAACCAGCCCATCCACAGGATGAAGGTACCGAGGGCAGCCAATGGCATGTTGGCACCGGGAATGGCGCGTACCTCGCCATTGGCTCCATACTTGCCTTTTCTGGCACCCAGCAGTAGCACACCGGCCAGGGCAGCAGAGGCGCCAGCAAGATGAACGATACCGGAACCGGCAAAGTCGGAGAAGCCAAAGTCATCGCCCAGGCTGTAGAGGCCGAAGACCGAAGAGCCACCCCAGGTCCACGCCCCCTCCATCGGGTAGATGAAGGCGGTCATCACAACGGCAAACAGAGCGAAAGCCCAGAGCTTCATGCGCTCGGAGACAGCACCGGAGACAATCGACATGGCGGTTGCGACAAACACCACCTGAAAGAAGAAATCGGAGGCATCAGAATAGACAGAGTCACCACCGAAGCCAGCCTCTTTCGAAGCAGCCAGCACGCTGGAAGTCAGTGCATCCGCAGTTTCGGCGCCATCAAGCGCTATACCACCAAGGAACATCCCTCCGCCGTACATAATCTGGTAACCGACTACCAGATAGGCAGTGCAGGCGATAGCAAAGAGCAGGACGTTCTTGGTCAGAATTTCGGTGGTGTTCTTGGCACGGACGAGACCGGCTTCCAACATGGCGAAACCGGCCGTCATCCACATCACCAGCGCACCCATTACCAGAAAGTAAAAGGTGTCGATGGCGTACTGCAATTCAAAAATATGGTTTTCCATTACTACAAACCTCATAAATATTGGTCAAGCATTAAGTGTTCAACGAGTTCCCCGTGTGATTCCGGGGTCACACCCGGGGTCGGAGTCGATTGCACTGAAATAGCGGGTATTTCCCAACATATTCAACGCAATCGACTCCGACCCCTGCCGCAGACCGCATCACAACAGGCATAAACTACCGTGTGAACTCCGAAACTTGAGTTACTAGAGCGCTTCGACGCCGGTCTCACCGGTGCGGATACGGATCACCTGTTCCAGGCTGGAGACAAAAATCTTGCCGTCACCGATCTTGCCGGTTCCCGCCGCTGCAGTGATCGCCTCGATCAATGGCTCAACCAAGTCGCTACTTACCGCCACCTCAACCTTGATCTTGGGCAGAAAGTCGACCACATACTCCGCGCCGCGGTAGAGCTCCGTATGCCCCTTTTGTCGGCCGAAGCCTTTGACCTCGACCACCGTAATTCCGGATACGCCGATATCGGATATCGCTTCCCGCACATCATCGAGCTTGAAGGGTTTGATGATTGCCGTGACCAGTTTCATTACCTATCTCCTGTTTGCTATTCCAATTGCCGGGACACCCCGGCTGTTGATAAGCAGTCTTTCTGCAGATCCCGCGCCAATCAGAAATATTCTTTAATTAACGGATAGATACGATATTTCGTGGTCTCCACACCCGCACTACTGCACAAAACCGGATCGCACCCGACTGGTGCGGGGCAACAATTTGCACCAAAATAATGCACCTTCCCCGGGCCCCCGTGTCACGATTTTTTATTTCCGGGCAAACGCTAAATAGTAACCGTCCATAAATGAAAAAAGCAGGATGCGGTAAATACAGAGAAGCGCAGTGGGCACAGAGAAAAGCCTCTGTTTTCAAAGATAACCTCAGCAACCTCTGCTTCCCTTTGCGATCTCTGCATCCAGAGGTCTCAATTTATGGATGGAAACTAAATAATGGACATCTCTCCTTGCTCTGGTTATGGTTCCGCCCATGATTGATCCAAAACTATTTGATGACCTCGCCAAGCGGGTCGCCGGCAATGTACCCAGCGGACTGCAGTTCCTTCAGGAGGATCTGCAGAAAAATCTGCGCTCGGCTGTGGAAGCAGCCCTTTCCCACCTCGATCTGGTAACCCGTGAGGAGTTTGAAGTGCAACAGGCGGTGTTGCTGCGTACCCGGGAGAATCTGGAACAGCTGGAGGCGCAGGTGGCGGAGCTGGAGAGCGTGGCCAACAAGGGGTAAGTCCCACCAGCGCAGAACCCTTTCACACACCTTGCGGGGATTCCCTTTGCCATGTGTGGGCGCTTACGACCATAAGCAAAAAAATCTGTAACTATTCAGCACGGTAATCCGGAACTCAGGCGTAGGAGCGAACTTGTTCGCGAAGAGCAGGTTTCGTAGTCCATCGCGAACAAGTTCGCTCCTACAACACCTTTGTCCTACCATAACTGTGGTTTTCAGGGCTTTGGTACAGAGCCAGCTTAAGGATTAAAAGGCACAAAATGTGGGTTTATGTGTGCAAATGATTATTTTTTAACTCAGAAACGGCGAATTTCAGGGGTGAGCTGAATAGTTAAAACGGTTTCTTTCCTGGCCCTGCAAAAAACCAGATGATCAAGCCCAGCAGCGGCAGGAGAAACACGATCAGCGCCCAGATCAGCTTCTTCACAGTCGTTGCGGAACTCTGTAAAATCATCAGGATTGCATAGATATCCGCAATCAACAGGATAAGACCACCTATACCGGATACATCCATAACGCACCTCTCAATTTAATCTGTTATTCAAGCTCTCAGTGTAACCTAACATAAAGGTCAATGGAAAACCGGATGAAAACTGGTCTTGAGTAGGCACCATTACTCTCTGACCAGGTTTTCTATTGATCACTCTGCCTCTTTAATTTTCTTCAGTATTATTGGGTGGCCATGCTTCATATTGAGGCGCTCCATCGGGTATCATTTCCCATGATGCTTTAGAGCCGACAAAAATATGCATTCCAAGCTCAATTTCTGGTTCACCATCCACACATCCTAAGGTAACTCCATGGATCCTGCCATCAGTTGTACCGCAAAGTGTTGAGCCACAGAGGCTACAAAAGAGTAATCCCGCACCATTATTAGATTCGTAACTGGTGAGTGATTGTTCACCACTTAGCCATGAAAACTCTTCAGGCGCTACCTGAGCATATGCAGAAGCTTGCGCACTGAAAGCCTTGCGGCACATAGAGCAGTGACAAGAGCGTGCATCTCGCAGCTTTCCTTCAAGTTTGTACTTCACTTCACCACAAAAACATGACCCATGTATTGTCATCTCAAGATTTCCTTATGGGTTGCATAGAGCGACTATGTGCCCTTTGTCGCGCCTTGAATCTGAGCCAAAATCCGGTGCAATCTTTGGATAGTTATTTATTTCCGAGGTCCTGATGATCTGGATATAGCATATCAATCAAGTTTGTTTCTGTTGATCTTGTAGAGTCGATAACTATTTTCATAGCCGATCCGGCGCTTGAGTGATGGTTCCAGCTGTTCGAGCAGGCCGATAGTTGAACGGATAGATCCGGCGCTGGGGTGGTCATTGGTAGGTTTGATAATCTCATCGCTACCAATGACAAAACGATCTGGAAATTCCTGGAACAGGGTAAGCCATTCCGCTCTGAGTCGACCGCTTCCATCCAGGGGGAAGGTTGGTTTTGTGACACCTCTATCCCGCATCCCTGAGGCGATGCGAATACTCATGAAGAGATTGGGATTTTCAGCTAGCAGCCGGCGGGTCAGATCAATACCTCTTTTTTCAGTATTGTCCCATCCCAGATGGACCCATATGATTTTTGCCTGACGGTTATGGGCTAGTAAACGTTCAAAGGATTCAATGTTTTCCTGTAGCTGTTCTGGATTGGGCGGCGATGGAAAACGAGAGGGAATAGTCATCGCTTCAGGGACTGCTTCCATATGGAGGTCGATTGGCAACCTGTATTCGGCGGCCAGATCAGCAAGTCTGAGGAACAACGGATGGTCTGGAGGTGCTGCCTCGTATGGATGCTGTTTAGTCATGGAGAAATGCTCTGCCGTCATTTCTCCAAAGCCCACTACTCCTTTAGCAACAAGCTCTGCCGCTTTTTCATCAAAGGCTTTTTCCATAGCGGCTGTAACACGTCCTTCGAGAACCGCTTGCTGAATCATGACGTTGAGGCTGCCTCCTCCACCCAAAACAGCAAATCTCTTAGGGTACCGTTGAGCAATGGGTAGAAGATCATCAATAGTGAGATTGAGTTGCTGTTTTACTGTCTGTGGCATGGGCATAATAAGGTTGAGTGCGACACCGGTATCATCCATTGTCTGCAAAGCAATGCGGGCAGGTTTCCCAAGCTCTAAACGCCCCATGACTCGTCGTCCAACCAGATGGTTGTGAGTGTCAACGTAAACTGGGGGGCCACCTCTCTTTTCTGGGGATGTTTGCACAATGGTGGACGGTCCATTTTTTCGGCGAGTCAGCCGTGTACCCGCAGCTTCCTTCAGGCTGATAAAACCATCGCGATTGGAATCCAACCGTGAAAATGCAGGTCGAGGGCCTTTGAATTCAAACCTGGTTAGCAAGCCATCACTATTTCCATCCATATGGTCAAATGGTGATTGAGCCATTGATACATTGATCCAGCAAAGAGAGATACCGATGGCAACTAGAGAGGGAACAAAAACTGGGGATTTCTTCTTCATAATAAGCCTCTTTACGGTTCATTGTTACATGTACGTGCATCATGCTCACCCATAAATTGACTTAATAGGTGGTGCCCTGATGATTCAGTTGTCTTTGAGTGTGTAGGCCATATTATAGTTGATCAGCATTGGGCAGCTGATTCCAGAAGGTGGTTTGGGCAGAGGCATGGAGCATTAACCGCCTTTTTTGCTGATCGTTTCAACAGTTTGTGGCCGCCTGATACGTTGAGACCGCTGACTGAACCGTCACACCCCAGAGTGAAGGTCACCTTGATGCTGCCTTCAATATTCTTCCGCCTCGCTTGTTTTGAGTAGGATTTATTCTTTTCGATATGGGCCAGCAGGTTGGCGAGAAAGGTTTCCCTGGAGGGTGATTGTTGCTGTGGCAATGGGATGGTGGGCTCTTTTTCACAGGCGCAGGTAGATTCTGCACCACCGGGGGTGGTGATGGGGTTACCTCTTTTGGTTCAGACTTTGGCGCAGGCTTTGGTTTAGGTTTTGGTTCAGACTTGGGCTTGGGGCTTAGGCTTAGGCTTAGGTTTAACCTTTGGCTTGGGTTTAGGTTTCGGCTCGGGCTTGATTTCCGGCTCGGGTTCAGGCGTCACCACCTCCTGGGGCCTGGGTGGTGGCTGAAAAGTCAGCCGGACGTGGGTAGTTTTTGTCTTCTCTGCCGTTTTTGTGGTGGCACTGACCGGTCTGTTGAGCAGTTGGCTCACCACTAATCCATGGATCAGTAGGGAGACGGCAATGGCGAGCAGTCTCCAGGTGAGGTCGCGCCGGGTCATGGCCTTTCGGTGAGAATGTCGAGGGACTCCGCCCCTGCCTGACGGGAGGCGTCAATCACCTGAACGCCCAGTCCAAAGTGTGCCTCGTGATCACCTCGCAGACGGACAAAACGTTTGCCCGGCGCATGGAGTGCACCACTCAGTGTCTGTTTCAGGTGTTCAGCAGTAACTGCCGATCCTTCTACCAAAATTTGGCCGTCGGGTGTGACGGTGACTTCAACAAAACCCTCGTCGTCCGCCTTTTTGGCACTGACCGCTTCTGGCAAGTCTATGTTGATGCTTTCGTCCTCGATGAAGTGGGCGGTGAGCATAAAAAAGACCAGCAGTAGAAAGACGATGTCGATCAACGGGGTCAGGTTGAGTACGACATTGGAGTGTCTGCGCCGCTCACACCCCATCTGTAATCTCCTCCCAGTGGTGTGGCTCCTCTGTTTCGGTGGCCGACGCCGGGTGTTCGCGGCGCTCCAGCAGCAGCGCGATGCAGTTCTCCATCGAGTGGCTGCGCCGCTCCACCACCCCTTCGAGGAAGTGGAGCAGGATCAGCAGGGGAATGGCAACGGCGAGGCCGACACCGGTGGTGATCATCGCTTCCCATATACCGCCAGCAAGGGCTTGGGCATCGACTTTGCCACCGGCCTGTTCAATCACCATAAACGCCTTGATCATGCCGGTAATGGTGCCGAGTAGGCCCAGCAGCGGGGCGGTGTTGCCGAGTATGCCGAGGGTACGCAGGCCAAACTCCATACGCTGTAACAGTTGAGCGCGTATTCTGGTGCCGACACCCTGGAGATCCTTGACACCCTGTTGGTCGCTTCGACCATCGCCTGGACAATTTGTGCCTCGGGGCCTTTCAGTCCCTCCACCTGCTGCGCTGCATCGGGCCGCTCAAGTAGACGGTCAAGTTGTGGTAGTAGTGCCTTTGGCAAGCGGGTCAGGCGCAGGAAGAGAAAGTAACGCTCAAGGACGATGGCCAGGCCAACAGCGGAGTAGGCGGAAAGGATCCACACCACCAAGCCGCCCTTAGAGAGGAGTTCTTCAAAGTTCATGGCGCAATCCATCCCATAGCGGTGCCGGTGCCGAGCAGAAAGAGCAGCCCGACGCTGGTGTTTTCCAGGGCGATTCGCCACTGGCTCAGGTGGTGACGGATCTGTTCACCAAAGTGGGCCACCCCAAAGGCGAAGATCAGGGTGGGGATAATGATGGCGCCGATACCAAAGCCGAGGCCGAGTGATAGGCCGGCCGACAAGCTGGCGGTAGTTGCAGCGGCAAGGATGACGGTGGTCAGGGGAGCGCAGGGGTTAAGCGCCATACCCATGCCCATTAGAAAAAGTCCTGTGGGTAGGGTGTTGATGCCTCTGCTTTTCTGTGAGCCTGCGATGGGTGCCTCCCCTGCCGAGGGCCGCCGTGAGCCGCTCCTGCGCATCCATGCGCTCGCGGCATACCGTACATCCTG
>MOXF01000118.1_pt1 | contig 10043 bp, 10 predicted proteins | sample 1471201 | NCBI WGS metagenome assembly MOXF01 (sample SAMN05358035, study PRJNA327811) | mollusc metagenome | isolation source: Phylotype B (NB1) bacterial symbionts from gill | host: Thyasira cf. gouldii | place: Canada: Bonne Bay, Newfoundland | collected 2010-08
GCTGCCGCTGGTTCAGCTTGCTGCGCAACGCCCTCGGACTCTTCCGAGGCCGACATCAGTTGTTCCTGCAACTCCTCCTGGGCCTCTTTCAGTGCGCCAAGCTGCGATACCAGCTCGCTCTTCTCCTCTTCCAGTTGCTGCTGCTGTTGTTCACCGCTCTGCTGCCGCTGGGTCAACTCGCTGCGCAAGCCCTCGGACTCTTCCGAGGCCGACGTCAGTTGTCCCTGCAACTCATCCTGCGCCTCTTTCCGAGCGGCAAGCTGCGATACCAGCTCGATCTTCTCCTCTTCCAGTTGCTGCTGCTGTTGGTCACCACTCTGCTGCCGCTGAGCCAGTTCGTTGCTCAAGCTCTCGGACTCTTCCTTCGCCGATGCCAACTGCTCCTGCAGCGCTTCCTGGGCCTCTTTCAGTGCGCCAAGCTGCGATACCAGCTCGTCCTTCTCCTCTTCCAGTTGCTGCTGCTGTTGGTCGCCACTCTGCTGCCGCTGGGCCAGTTCGTTATTCAAGCCCTCGGACTCTTCCTTCGCCGATGCCAGCTGTTCCTGCAGCGCTTCCTGGGCCTTTTTCAGTGCGCCAAACTGTGATGCCAGCTCGTTCTTCTCCTCTTCCTGTTGCCGCTGCTGTTTGTCACCACTCTGCTGCCGCTGGGCCAGTTCGTTGCTCAAGCTCTCGGACTCTTCCTTCGCCGATGCCAGCTGCTCCTGCAGCGCTTCCTGGGCCTCTTTCAGTGCGCCAAGCTGCGATACCAGCTCGCCCTTCTCCTCTTCCAGTTGCTGTTGCTGTTGTTTGAGTTTTTCTCTGGACTGGGCAAGCTCTTCTTCCAGGCGATGCTTCACGTCACCACTGGAGTTGTTCCTGTTTTCAGCGTCGGCAAGCTTCTCCTTGGTCTGATCCAGCACTGCTTTGAGCTTTCGCGCCATCAGATTCTGCTCTTTGGCGATCCCTTCCATCCGGGTAAGGCGCGCTTCAGTAGCTCTATCTCCTTGCTGCCTTCGACCGGCGGCGGCTGCCCTCCACCCTGATCCTGGTGCAACTGGATTATCTCTGCACCTTCATCAGATCCCGCTGCTTCCAGAAGATCATTATCAACTGCATTCAGGCCACCCTTGAGAATCGAGGCCCCTATACCCTGATCAAGAAGCAGGTAAGCGGCGGTGGTACTAACCTGTCCGTTATTGCAGTAAACGATATAGCTCTGTTCGCTATCCAGCTCACCGAAACGGCGGCGCAGTCTGTTGAAGGGAATGGAGATGCTGCCAGGCACTCTTCCCGCCAGGTGATCGGCGGTGGGCCTAACATCAAGCCAGGTGGCGCCTTGCTCCGCCCGCTCCAGAGCTTCCTCGTAGCTAATGGCACCGGCAAGGGGGCGTTTCACATAGTCTACAAAATCCTGCTTGCCCAAACGGATCAACGTACCGTTGGTCAACATGGTGACAGTGCTCCCACGGGGCTTGTCCGAGAGCAGTGCATCCTCACCAAAACTTTCACCGGGACCCAAGCGCGCCACCTCTTTTGACTCACCCCCGTCTTCAGAAAGGCTCACCAGACACTCGCCCTTGTTTATCAGATAAAAGTAGTCCCCTTCATCACCCTGACTGATTACCACATCACCCGCCAGGGTTTTCATCTCCTCCATCCGCATCATCACATTCTGGATGTTGGTGGCGGGGATCTGCTGAAATACCCGTGACTGGAGCAACTGGTTCATCCAGTCATCGTCAACGATCTGCTCCTCGAACGAACTGACTTCGTAAGCCTTATCTTCCACACTGGCAAACATGTCAGCGAGAAAATCATTATCGATACTTACGGTCTCTATCTTGGTTCTGGCTATAACGCTGAACTTTCGTGGTGACTGGTGCGCAATAGGATAGCGCGCCATTTTGCCGCCAGCGTTGATGGCATCCACCTCATTCTTTCCCGACCTGATGGTGATACTTCCAGAGAGCAGGTAGATGCGCTCCCGATTTTCATCACCCTCTTTGAAAACCGAATCACCTTTGTAGAGTTTTTTAAACACAGCCGCATCAAACAACCGATCAAGATTCTCGGCTGGTAAGGTATTGAGCGGAATCAGTTTCCGCAAAATCTCCACTGCATTCTGTTTTGGCACAACTGCCATTCCTTCTCCCTCGAAGGTCTCCATTCTGGATGGAGCACAGCAACTCTAAAATTTATCCCGCCTCACACCAGAAACAGGGTTGCCTGATCAGTCCTATTAAATCACCACTCCTGCTGGGACACCATATTACTTTTAGGTGTTTGTGGAGGAGTCAAGGTGAGGCAATTGCCTGGATCAGATTCGGATTATCAGACCTGGCTCACATATTTATACCCGAATACGGCAGCGAACCGTACACTTTCACACAATCACCACTGAATCTACACCGCCGGGTGAAGCAGCCCACCGACCCGCAGTTAATGGAACACCTGTAATCCTGTTTATTCTTTTCTGCTCCTGTTTTCACACTGTACTGATGCTTTGGAAACCCCTGAATAAGCCGGGGCGGAATCAGGATCAAAAAGCCGGTCGCAACCAGCAGCAGGCTATAGTACGATTTTAAGTTTAGCAGCATAGTAACTATTCAGCTTACCCCTGAAATCCGCCATTTCTGCATTGAAAAATGATCATTTAGCCATGTAAACTCACATTTCTCGCCTTGAACTGACAAATTTTAGGGGTAATCTGAACAGTTACCGGCGATTTCTTTGCGGTACTGACATAGTTACGCAGCATACACCATCACTGCTCGCCACCTGAGCGAGCATGGACTGGGTGTGTCCATCAGAAGAGTAGATATCTCCAGGGTAATCAATGGGTATTCAACACGGCATCATTGCAGCGGGCCATGAGTCCACCGCACAGGCGGCTATAGAGATTTTTCGTGAGGGGGGAAATGCGTTTGACGCCGCACTCGCCGCACTGTTTGCCTCCTGTGTGGCAGAGCCTGTGCTCTCATCTTTGGGGGGGGTGGATTTCTCCTCGCCCAAAGCCGGGAGCAACCCCCTCTGATATACGACTTTTTTGCCCAGACACCAAAACATAAACCAAAAGAGAGCGATACTGAACTCTACCCGATACTCGCCGACTTCGGCACCGCCCAGCAGGAGTTTCATATCGGCATGGGTTCAATCGCAGCACCGGGGGTGATAAGGGGGCTGTTTGCGGTACACCGGGATCTCTGCCGGCTTCCCCTTGAGGTAATTATTGGTCCTGCCTGCGAAGCTGCACGCAACGGTGTGGCGGTGAATGCTTTTCAGCACTACATCTCCGACATCGTCTCGCCCATCATTAAATCAAGCCCGGCAGCCCTGCGAATTCATCAGAGTGATAAATCAGGAGAGGGCATTGCCGGTCCGGGTGAAGTGGTCACCCAGACCGAAATGGCGGATGCCTTTGAATCTCTTGCCTCGGAGGGTGAGGATCTCTTCTATCTCGGTGGAAATGGGGGGGGAAATGATTCATGCCTGTAAGGAGCAGGGCGGCTGTCTCACTGCCGAGGATCTCAGCGGTTACCAACTGGTTCGCCGTATACCTCTGCACCTCAATTATCACAGTGCCCGGCTCTCCACCAATCCGGCACCCTCTGTTGGTGGCACCCTGATCGCCTTCACTCTGGCACTACTCGAAAATGAACGACTGGGGAGATTCCCGGCCAATAGTGTTGACCACCTGCAACGGATTGCACGAGCCATGCAGATCACCCAGCAGGTCAGGCGCGCGCGCGACATAGATCAAGACCTTACCGAAGCAACCAGCAGACAGCTGCTTGAAAGCGAACATATTGAAAGTTATCACCAGACCATGCAAAACCACTCTCAATTCTCACGTGGCACGACCCAGATCAGCGTAGCTGACAGTGCCGGTAATTTTGCCTCCATGACCCTGTCGAACGGGGAAGGCTCAGGTTATGTGGTTCCAGGCAGCGGCATTATGATGAACAATATGCTGGGGGAGGAGGATATCAATCCCTACGGTTTTCATCAGTGGCCAAGGGATCGACGCATCGCATCGATGATGTCACCCTCCCTGATAACCACCGGCAACGGTGCAACACTGGCGGTAGGATCGGGCGGTTCAAACAGGATTCGCAGTGCCATAGTGCAGGTACTGACCAACCTGCTCGATCTACAACTGCCGCTCGAGCAGGCGGTAGAGCAACCTCGCCTTCACTATGAATCTGATCTGCTGAACCTGGAAGCAGGCCCGAAACAGAGTGTCATTGAACAACTGCATAGATCATTTCCCCAGTGCAGGGTATGGCCGGAGAGGAACCTCTTCTTTGTGGAGCCCATTGCGTAATGAGAGACCGACAGGGCGGCCTGAGCGGAAAAGGCGACAGCCGCAGGGGTGGCATTCACCTTGAAATATAAGGATCCACCAGCTGCTGTCGAGAGCACCGAGTATCTCATAGTGTGTTCTAAAAAGGAGTCACCCTAACCACTCAGCACAATCTGGTAGGGAGGTAACACCGGATAGTTACACTAAAATAGATTGGAAAAATAGTTTTCTATGCTATGTTTAGCGTGCATACCATACCAAACTCAGGAGTTTTCCATGGCCGTTAAGAAAAAAGCCGCAAAAAAAGCAGTCGTAAAAAAAGCACCCGCCACCAAGAAAAAGGTAGTCGCTAAGAAGAAAGTCGCCACTGCGGCAAAGATCGCAGTAAAGAAGAAAGCCGCCACCAAGAAAAAGGCTGTGGTCAAGAAAGCCGCCGCACCGGCAAGAGCAAAATCGATCACCACACGGCAGACCAAGACACAGGTCATCCAGCAGATTGCAGAGGATACCAACCTCACAAGACGACAGGTCGCAGAAGTATTTGGCTCTCTTGGCTCCCTGGTGCAACGTCATATGCAACGCCGCGGCTCTGGTGAATTCTCCATTCCTGAGACCGGCGTCAAGATTCGCCGGGTGAAAAAGCCAGCACGCAAAGCGCGCATGGGACGCAATCCCGCCACCGGTGAATCGATCAAGATCGCCGCCAAGAAAGCAACTACCGTGATAAAGGTAAGTGCACTCAAAGCGCTGAAAGACACGCTGGTATAAGCAAACAGCATAAACCGCCGACCCAGGCGGGAATAACAAAAAAAGCGCCGGTATACCGGCGCTTTTTTGTTATCCTAGAATCCTCAGTTGGGCAGGGTGGAGAGTGCACTTGCGGTGGTGCAGTACAAGGCACAACGACGCGTAATAGTTGTTCTATTGCAAGGAGTTGTAACGCCGTAATGTGCCACCGCAAGTGTGCTATCCGCCCTGTAGCGTAATTCACCCAGTAGAGTGAAATAGGCAATCGCAGTCAATGAAATTAAAATCAATGGGTTGCTTGTAGAATGGAGCGGTCAACTGAGGATTCTAGGATTAACGAGCTGATTGAGATCATGGCGCGGCTGCGCGATCCCGAAGGGGGCTGTCCCTGGGATCGGGAACAGACCTTTGCCACCATTCCTCCTATACCATTGAAGAGGCCTACGAGGTGGCGGATGCCATCGAGCGGGAGGATATGGGTGAGCTGCGGGACGAGTTGGGGGATCTGTTGTTTCAGGTGGTTTTCTACGCCCAGATGGCGCGGGAGCAGGGAAGCTTCGATTTTGGCGACGTAGTGCGCGCCATTAACACCAAGATGCTGCGGCGCCACCCTCACGTCTTCGCCGATGCCGAGGTGGCGGATGCGGCTGAGCAGAGCCGGGCGTGGGAGCGGTTGAAGGCGGATGAGCGTCGGCAAAAAGCCGTTGACGGGGCGCACAGCCTGCTTGATGGTGTTGCCCGTGCGCTACCTGCTCTGCTGCGGGCGGAGAAGCTGCAGAAGCGGGCAGCCAAGGTGGGGTTCGACTGGCCGGATGTGGCGGGTGTCGTTGCCAAAGTAAATGAAGAGCTGGGTGAAGTCAGTGCTGAGCTGGAGGGTGCTGGGGATCGGGCGCGCATAAGGGATGAGGTGGGTGACCTGCTGTTCAGCTGCGTTAATCTGGCGCGCCGGCTGGAGGTGGATGCAGAGAGTGCATTGCGTGAGGCCAGTAGCAAATTTGAGCGGCGTTTTCGCCGTATGGAGCAGGTACTCGGCTCCCGAGGCGCCAGTTGGCATCGTTGGAGATGAGTGAGATGGATCACCTTTGGGAACAGATAAAGAGCGAGGAGAAACAGAGTGATTAGCCACCATTGCATTATCCCCCGAAAAGGCCCTAAAGCTACCCGCCTGCGGCAGATTATTGAGCGCCTGCGCTGCCGCCACGCCCTCCTGTCTCTTCTACTGCCGCTGTTTCTGCAGCTCTCTGGCTGTGCCGTCAATCCGGTTACCGGTGAGAAGGAGCTGACCCTGGTGTCCGAGCCCCAGGAGCTGGCTATCGGCAAAAAGCAGTACGCCCCCAGCCGCCAGATGCAGGGCGGTGATTATCGTCTCGATCCCGCACTGACAAGCTATGTGCAGCAGGTGGGGCAGCGGCTGGCTGCGGTGAGTGATCGCAAACTCCCCTATGAGTTTGTGGTGGTTAATGACGGTAGTCCCAACGCCTGGGCGCTCCCCGGAGGCAAGATTGCAGTCAATCGTGGTCTGCTGGTGGAGCTGAAGAATGAGGCCGAACTGGCTGCAGTGCTGGGCCATGAGATCGTCCACGCCGCCGCCCGCCACGGGGCCAAGAGGATGGAGACCGGGCTGCTGTTACAGGGGGCGGTGGCGGTCGCCGGTATCGCCACCCGGGAGAGCGACTACTCCCAACTGGCGGTGGGGGCCGCTGCCATGGGTGCCTCCCTTCTCAGTCAGCGTCACTCCCGTGGTGCCGAGTTGGAGTCGGACTACTACGGCATGCTCTATATGGTGCGGGCCGGTTATGATCCGCGGGCTGCGATAGGGCTGCAGGAGACCTTTGTACGCCTCTCCAAGGCGGGCGAGAGCAACTGGCTGTCGGGACTCTTTGCCAGCCATCCTCCGTCGGCGGAGCGGGTGGCAAAAAACCGCGAGACGGCGGAGCAGCTTAGAGGCAATGGCGGTGAGTTGGGCGAGCAGCGCTATCGCCGTATGCTCAGCCGGCTGCGCAAGGCAGAACCGGCCTACGCCGCTTACCGGCAGGGTGGCGAGGCACTGCAGAAAAAACGCTACGATACGGCCCTCAGATTTGCCGGGAAAGCGATCACCGGCGAGCCTGATGAGGCGCTTTTTTACGCTTTGAAAGGAGACGCGCTGACAGGCAAGAGACGCAATAGAGAGGCGCTGTCGGCTTACAATCGCGCTCTGGCAAAAGATGACACCTTTTTTCGACACTACCTGAAACGTGGTCAGTTGCGAGCGAAGCTGGGTAACCGGCGCGGCTCAAAAAGTGATCTTGAACAGAGTCTGTTGCTGCTGGCGACAGCAGACGCCCACCACGCTCTGGGGCGTCTGGCGTTGGGTGAGAGCGACAGAGCCGGTGCTCTGGCTCACTTCAAAGCGGCCTCTACCTCCAGCTCGGCAGCAGGAAAAGCGGCGGCCCGGGATTTTCTGCAGCTCGATCTGCCGGAAAATCCTCAGCGCTACATCAGAAGCCGGCTGGGAATGGATAAAAGCGGACGCTTGATTGTGCAGCTGGAGAACCCCACATCGGTTACCGTGGGCAGCTGCGCCTGCTGGTTGGGCGGCAGGGGACTGGAGGGCGTCTGCGAAGCGCGGTAGAGTACCGGGTCGACCGCCGCTTGGCGCCGAAAGAGATGATCGCATTGCGCACCAGGGTGAGCCTGCAGGATCGCGCTGAGCTGAAACAGTGGCGCGCGCGGGTTATTCGGGCGGAGATTCCGTAGGGGCGAACTTGTTTGCCCCTACCATATATATTTCCCTGATTACCCCTGAAACTTAGTCGGAAATGAACGCGAATAAACGCGAATATTTACGGTAACCTGTTACCAGAAGGATAATTAACCCCATGGCATACCTTGATCATATTCGTGCCTGTAACAGCCACAACCCGTTAGATTTTATCCCGTTTCGTATTGATGGCTTCAACGTCGGGCGTGTGCGCCACGCCTTCGCCCAGGTGCTGAAGCGTTATCCACGGGTGTTTTCAGTTTCCGGTCAAATGGTGGCGCTGGCGCTGGAGTCTCTCGATTTGGCTGAGCGTAGCGTCGTTGTGGCGGAGGTGCTGGTGGAGCTGGAGGCGGAGGGGTGATAAGCCATCTACATGGGGAGCAGTATGCCGCCACCACCACCAACCGTGATACCGCCCTGCTGCTGCTTGATCGTGCCGCCGCCCCCTATTTTGGCGTCCGCGCCTTTGGTCAGCACATGAACGGCTTTGTCCGGGGGGATGATGGGCTGAAGCTGTGGGTGGCCCGTCGGGCGCTGGATCGTATCCACTACCCGGGACATCTTGATAACCTGGTGGCTGGTGGCTTGCCGTACGGCGTCAGCCTGGCTGATAATCTGGCCAAGGAGTGCTGGGAGGAGGCGGCGATACCTGCGGAGCTGGCGGCACAGGCGATTTCGGTTGGTGCAGTCACTTATTATGTGGACACCGAGAAGGGCTTTAAGCCGGATACACTGTTCTGTTACGACCTGGAGTTGCCAGCTGACTTTCAGCCCAGCTGCACCGACGGTGAGGTCGAAAGCTTCTCTCTCCAGTCGGTGGAACAGGTGATGGAGACTGTACGGGAGAGTGACCTGTTCAAGATCAACTGCAACCTGGTGATTATCGACTTTCTTATCCGTCACGGTTGCCTGACACCCGCAGAAGATGATTACCTGGAACTGCTTACCTCTTTGCACCGACCACTGCCTGCCGTCTGATGTTGTCGTGCTACACTCCGTTTCAACCTGGGGTTCAATGGCAACTAACCGGCCATCGAGCGGTCTGACCTGTTTAATGATCACTTAATAAACTATTTTTCCTATGACTACCCGAAAGCTGTTGTTACCGATATATCTTGGCTTACCGCTGATGCTCCTGATTTTCTCGGGCTGCGGTAACTGGGACAACACTGTCAACGCTGCGGCGGCACCTGGGGCTCAGTTGGCCGTAGAAGTCTCACCGGATGAGCTCAAGCCGACCCGTGAGCAGCAGCAGTCAGCCCTGCTGATTCTGCGGGTGGTTGACCGCTACCACTACAAGGATCATCAGCTTGATGATGCCATGTCAAACAGCATTCTTGACCGTTATCTGGAGTCTTTGGATCCCAATAAAAGCTTCTTCAGTCGGAAGGATATTGAGCGTTTTGAGATATACCGCAACTACCTCGATGATGCTCTGCGCACGGCGCGTCTCGATCCGCCTTTCGAGATTTTCAGAGTGTTTCGGCAGCGTGTTGATGAGCGTATTGACCATGCCCTTGAACTGCTCGACCGGGAATTCGATTTCACCATCGATGAGAGCTACCTTTTTGACCGTAGCGAGGCTGATTGGCTCGGCGATGCAAAGGCGCTGGAGGCGCTCTGGCGCAAGCGTGTGAAGAGCGATATTCTCGGGTTGCGTCTGAAAGATAAGCCGGATGATGAGATTAAGGATACGCTGAAAAAGCGCTATCTCGGCATTCAGCGGCGCACCCGCCAACTATCATCCACCGATGTTTTTCAGACTTTCGTCAACGCCTATACCTTGAGTCTGGAACCGCATACCGCCTACATGTCCCCCCGGGTATCGGAGAATTTCAATATCAGTATGCGCCTCTCACTGGAGGGGATCGGCGCCGTCTTGAGCAGTAAGGACGAGTACACCGAAGTGCAGCGAACGGTGCTTGGCGGGCCAGCCCGGTTGAGTGGTCAGATCCAGTCAGGGGATCGCATCATCGGCGTTGGCCAGGGGGCTGACGGTGAGGTTGTTGATATCATCGGCTGGCGTCTGCAGGATGTAGTCGACAAGATTCGCGGCCCCAAGGGCACCACGGTGAGGCTGCGCGTATTGTCCGAAAGTGAGGGTGCCGATGGCAACTCCTCGCTGGTGACCCTGGTGCGCAACAAGATCAAGCTTGAGGATCAGGCTGCGAAGAAGAGCATTATCGGGGGACTCGATGGTATGGGGCCGGTACGTATCGGCGTGACTTGACTTGCCCACTTCTACCGTGATTTCAAGGGTCAGTCGAACGG
>MOXF01000119.1_pt1 | contig 10007 bp, 12 predicted proteins | sample 1471201 | NCBI WGS metagenome assembly MOXF01 (sample SAMN05358035, study PRJNA327811) | mollusc metagenome | isolation source: Phylotype B (NB1) bacterial symbionts from gill | host: Thyasira cf. gouldii | place: Canada: Bonne Bay, Newfoundland | collected 2010-08
TGATATTGACGGATGCCTCACCTTCGCAAGCAAACTAATATTCCCAATTAGGTGAATGCTTCAGGGTTGTTGAGGTAAAAACCAACGCATTATTTGATACGCCGAGAACTGCTCATGCAGTGGCAGTCCTTGGGCAATCATTAAGATGTTTTCACTTTGGCCGACCGGCCCATACAGTTTTGCCTCTGAAGAGGCCGGGGCATCACTGGTAGAAGTATGCTGGCCTGCAGGTTCAGGCACTCCCTGCGCCAACACATGCCCACTGAAAAAAGCGACAACTAATCCGAGAAATCCACAACCAAGCATCCGCCCAATTGAATTTCTCCCACCTGCCAATATGTCCATCCCACCTCTCACTTGCATCGCCATCTATCCAAAAAAGTGCTTCGAGGATCTGTGATGCAACGATCCATCCTATATAAAGGCAATGATCTCCACAATACCCAAGGCACGACTAGATAAATTACACTGAAATAAAATCGGGACTGCCCAATAACGTCAAACAGGGCTAGAATTGTCTTCAATACCAAATTGAAATACTTACCAAAAACCTATGAAACTCCATCTCAAGGTCATTACATACCGGAATCAACCACCGACGGCCCCTATATTGACAGTCATCGATGAGCAAGGGGGAGCTGTGGGACGTACCCCAGGCAATGCGTTTGTTCTGCCTGATCCCGAGCGCTTCATCTCCAGCAAGCATGCGATGATCTCTTTTCAGGATCACCGCTTCGTCATTACTGATACCAGCACTAACGGGCTCTACCTGGACGACAGTGGCCAGCCTCTGGGGCGTGACAATAGTGCGGGGTTACAAAATGGCCAACGCCTGATAATCGGGGACTACACGATTGAAATACTCATTGACGAGGAGTTGCCGGTGATGGGAGCATCCCCATTCGGTGACAATTTGCCTCACGCCATTGAGAACGACTTACTGGCGCCTACACCCGGGGAAGATAGGGGCTTCCCTCAATTGGAGAGCAGCGGCGCAACTCCAGAGCACTTTCCTTCCACACCTTCCAGTCTCTTCGACAATAGTGTGGATGAGATCGGACAATTTCCTGAGAATAATGATTTTTTTGCTGCATCCGGCAGTATGTCGAGAGAAGCCTCTACTCCCTTTCCGGAAATGCATCTGAGGCCGACAACATTCCCTCGGAAAACCAATTCTTCCAGCCACCTCAAAGTATTCCAGAGAGTGGCAACATCCCGGCACAAGGGGGATTTTCACAATCATCGCAAAGTATCCCCGATGACTGGGACATCCTTGGAGATATGGAGATAACCGGGCAACCAGCGACCATCCCACCGCCGGAAGCCGTAATTTCGCCACCCCCACCACAGCCACAGTCAAACCTTTCTCCACAGCCAGTTATACAAAGGACGACCTCGTCCAACGGTAGCGTCGCCGCCCTAAAAATTCTACTCAAAGGCGCGAACATGGAAAACATGGAAGTCGCCCCTGAAGAATCAGAGGCGGTTCTTGAAACCATCGGTGAACTGATGCGGGAAATGGTCGGCGGTCTTATGGAGGTGCTGCGGGCCCGTGCTGAAATTAAGAGCGAATTCCGTATGCAGTTGACGACGATACGACCGGTGGAGAACAATCCGCTGAAGTTTTCGGCCAGCATTGACGATGCACTGCGCAACCTGCTGGCTCCCCAGAGTGATGCCTATCTTCCACCCCGCGAAGCACTAAATGAAGCGATGGAAAATATCGAGGCCCACCAGCTAGCGGTGATGGCCGGTATGCAGGCGGCCCTCTCCTCCATGCTCAAACGCTTTGAACCCGGCGCTCTGGAGCGCTATTTTGGAGAGAAGGGGGGGCGGCAGCCTGCTGGGGAGTAAGAAATCCTGGTACTGGGAGCAATTTGAAGAGAAGTATAAAGAGGTTCTTTCCGAGGCGGAAGACAACTTTCAGGATCTCTTTGGAGAGGAGTTTGCCCGTGCCTATCAGGAGCAGACATCAAAACTCATCCAGGCACGCAACCTCATACAGGAGAAGTAATCCAAGTAGGGTGCGACAAGCAGAACAGTCAGGGAATTTTTCACTTAGCAGGGGGTGTTGCTTAGAGAAAAATACCCTATACTTCTGTGGATGGGCTCTAAAACAGAGGCAAGAAAACTTTGGCATGTAAGGTGCTTGGCTATCTCTCTTTGAGCCTAATACAGCCAACTCACCATAATTGAAAATTATATTCACAAAAATAATAATTTTGATGACTCACCAGCAAATCCAAGGAAGTATTCTATGCACTCTCGCTATAAGCTGATAACCGGCTCACTGGTACTGCTGTCGCTCCTTTTGGTTAGTTGCATGAAACCCAAAGAGCCCCCACCGCCCGCTACAGTGGAGATGAATTTTCTCTCCTCAATTCACCTGAATCCGAATACCCAGGGACAATCTTCCCCGATCGTTGTCCGTTACTACGAGCTTAAATCAACTGCAGTTTTCGAAAGCTCCGATTATTTTGATCTGACCGACCCGGACAAGAACATCCTGGCGAACGACCTGCTTGGCCGGGATGAAATAGAAGTTCCCCCCGGAACCGAGCAGACAGTACATCGGGAATTGGATATCGCCACCCAGTTTATCGGTGTTGTTGCCGCTTATCGTGATCTGGAGCAGTCGCATTGGCGTGTCGTGCTACCGATCACCGCACATGCAACCAATGCGTTTATCGTTCGACTGGGAGAGGCGGCAATCTCCGTATCAGATCCCGCAGCTGAAGATAAAGGCAAAACGGACGACGATAACCAATCTAAATTTGATTTCTAGAAACGGGTAGTGCCATGACTTGGCGAAACAAGGTGGTATGGACGGAAGGCATGTTCCTTCGTCCACAACATTTTCAACAGCACGACCGCTATATCGAAAACCTGCTGGAGTCCCGTTGCGCCCCGCTTCGGGCCTATAGCTGGGGGATACGGGATCTGCGCATTGACCAGAATCTGCTAACCCAGGGCAAGCTCTCGATCCAAAGCTGCAAGCGGTGTGATGCCGGACGGCACCCCGTTCGATATAGGTGGAGAGGATGAGCCGCCGAAAATCTTCGATATCCCGGAAAACACAAGAAACACCCGCATCTATCTGGCGTTGCCGGCACGTCGCAGCGGTCTGGTCGAGCTGATGCAAGCAATACCCCGGAGATTCTCGCACGCTATATCCCGAGGGATCAGGAGATTAGTGATAGCAATGCCGGCACCGACATGGATGCAGGAGTGCAAACCGGAGGTTTACGCCTGCAACTGATGTTGGAATCGGATGAGCGCAGTGCATTCATTGATATGCCACTGTTCAGAATAATCGAGATTCGTGCTGACAAGAATGTTCTGCTCGACACCGAGTTTATTCCCCCCAGCCTTGATTGCCGGGCAGTCCCAAGGCTGCACGGTTTTCTGGAGGAGCTCCAGGGTCTGCTGCATCATCGTGCTGAAGCGTTGGCGGGTCGTATAACGGAGTCTGGCCGCGGCGGTGCTGCGGAGATTGCCGACTTCATGATGCTACAGGCCGTCAACAGGCTGGAGCCTCTGTTCACCCACTTTGTCGATATGACGGGACTACATCCGGAAGAGTTCTATCGAATCGGCGGCCAGGTGGCGGGAGAACTCTCAACCTTTACTGCCCAAGGCAAACGCCCGGGAGCCCTCCCCCCGTACCGACACGATGACTTGCAGATGACCTTCAATGGATTGATGGCCGCACTGCGTCAGTCTCTCAGCATGGTTTTGGAACAGAATGCCATCGCTATTCCCTTGCAGGAGCGCAAGTATGGGATTTACGTCGCGGTGGTGCCAGACCCAAGCTGCTCAGCAGTGCCAACTTCGTACTGGCCGTTGGTGCCCAGGTGGCGGCCGATGTACTGCGCAGCCGCTTTCCCACCCAGGTTAAGATCGGGCCGGTTGAAGAGATTCGTAACCTCGTCAATCTGCAACTGCCGGGCATCGCATCAAGGCCTTTGCCCGTGGCACCCCGTCAGATCCCATACCATGCGGGATTTAACTATTTTGAACTAGACCGCAACAGTGAAATGTGGAAACAACTCAAGACCTCCGGCGGCTTTGCCTTCCATATAGGCGGGGAGTTCCCCGGTCTTGAACTTGAATTTTGGGCCATCAAGGGTTAGTGATCCGTGAATACAGATGATCCGTTTTTCGGTGCCGACAGCGACGATAGTGACCGTACCGTCATCCGACCCTCCCCCGGCGGCCGGCGGCCGAACGGCGGTACACCCTCTCCCCAATCAAATCAGCCTGCCCCGCAAAGGCCCGCCGCCGTTGGCGGCGACTACACCATTGACCGCGGGCTCAATCCCCTGGTAACAGCCGCCTCCCCGCTGTTGTCACTCATCACAAAACTGCGCAACACTGCAACGCACCGAGACGTGTCGAGCCTACGCAGACATGTGGAGGATGAGATCGGCTCTTTTGAGTCACGTGCAGCAACGGCGGATAGTGATAGGGAGACCATCCACGCCGCACGTTACTGCCTCTGCACCATCCTCGACGAGACCGTCCTCAACACCCCCTGGGGCAATCAGAGTGCCTGGAGCGGCAAGAGCCTGCTGATCCTTTTTCACCAGGAGTCCTGGGGCGGTGAAAAATTCTTCGTCATCCTGGAACGTATGATGAAAGAGCCGGCACGCCACGTCGATATGCTGGAGCTGATGTATATCTGCTTGAGCATGGGATTCGAAGGAAAATATCGAGTACTTGAGGGTGGTCTACGCACCCTCGAGCAGGTACGCGAGACCCTCTTCCAGACCATTCGTCGGCAACGTGGGGAGTTTGAACGCGACCTCTCCCCCCACTGGCGTGGCGAGGAAGGTATGCGCAACACCATGCGCTTCTACATCCCCCTGTGGGTTGTCGCCACCCTCTCATGTGCCTGTTGCTGGCCACCTATCTTGTTTTCAGCTACTTCATCAATCAATCCTCCACGCCGGTATTCAAGGAACTTTACACCATCGGTCGCGAAGAGCCTCCCGAGGCGGTGCTTGCCGCCGCGCCACCGCCGCTGCCATTGGAAACCGGACTCTATGATCGTATCGCCGGATTCCTTGATGAGGAGGTACGACAAGGGCTGGTGGAGGTCATAGACAATCCGGCTGATGTTATCGTTCGCCTGCGTAACAAGGGGCTCTTTGGCTCGGGCAGCGCCCAGATCAGCAACTCCTTCCATTCACTGTTGCAACGTATCGCTGATGCGCTCACTACGGTGAAGGGCAATATCATCGTCGCCGGTCACTCAGACAACGTGCCGATCCATACCGTGCGTTTTCCCTCCAACTGGCATCTATCCATGGCCCGTGCCGAGGCGGTAACTGCGTTTCTCAAAGATAACGCGGCTATCACACAAATGATAACGTCGGATGGCCGGGCGGATAACGAACCCCTGGTACCAAACGACACTCCCAAGAACCGGGCGAAGAATCGCCGGGTAGAGATAATTCTGGAAAAGTGATGCGCACTATCATCAAGTTTTTCAAAAAAAAGTGGGTGATACAGCTCCTTGGTGTTATCGCCCTGAGCATCATCATATGGTTTATCGGCCCCCTGATCGCCATCGCTGGCATGGTTCCGCTGGAGAGCGAAATGGTGCGGCTGATTGTCATCCTGATGGTTCTGCTTGGCTGGATACTCAGTCTTTTGTGGACGCTGACACGGGCCAAAAAGGCCGACCAGGAGATGATGCAGGATATCAGTCAGGCAGATACGTCAGCGGCGGGCGATCAGTCTAAAGAGGAGCTGCAGATCCTTAAGGAGCGCTTCGACGAAGCCTTGGGGGTACTGAAAAAAGCCCGCAAGGGCGGCAAGGTCAGCGGCAGTCAATACCTGTATGAACTTCCCTGGTATATCATCATCGGCCCGCCAGGTTCAGGAAAAACCACCGCACTGGTCAATTCCGGTCTCAACTTCCCCCTCTCCGACCAGTTCGGTCGCGATGCCATCCGTGGCGTCGGCGGCACCCGCAATTGCGATTGGTGGTTCAGCGAAGAGGCTATCTTACTGGATACCGCAGGTCGCTACACCACCCAGGACAGCCACGAATCTGCAGATGCTGGCGCCTGGCTAGGCTTTCTCGACCTCATTAAGAAGCACCGTAAGCGTCGCCCCATCAACGGTATTCTGATTGCCGTCAGCATCGCAGACCTGATGCTGCAGACCGAAGCCGAGCGTGACATGCATGCCCGCGCCATTCGTAACCGCATCGAGGAGTTGAGCAAACGATTGGGTATCCGCGCCCCGATCTACATGACGTTCACCAAATGCGATCTGGTGGCGGGTTTCACCGAGTTCTATGATGACCTGGGCCGTGAGGATCGTGCTCAGGTCTGGGGGTTGACCCTGCCTCTGGATGAAGGACAGGAAGGCGACGGTGTCGTCTCCCTGTTTCCGCGGGAGTTCGATGCCCTGCTACAGCGTACCAATGACCGGATGCTGTGGCGCATGCATCAGGAGCGGGACACCAACCGGCGTACATTGATCTATGGTTTCCCCCAGGAGATGGCCGCTCTAAAAGAGCCTGTTAACCGTTTTATTGGCGAGATCTTCCGTCCCAGCCGTTACCAGGAGCGCCCCCTGCTGCGAGGCGTCTATATGACAAGCGGTACCCAGGAGGGCACACCCATTGATCGCCTAATGGGTAACTTGGCCGCCAGTTTCGGCCTTGACCGTGTCAACCTTCCTGCCTTTAGCGGGCGTGGACGCAGTTACTTTATCCAGGATCTGTTTCGCGCAGTAGCCTTTCCGGAGGCCAATCTGGTGGGTACCAACAGAGGAGCGGATCTGCGCCGGGCCTGGCTCCAGCGGGGAGCCTATGCCGGAGCAGTGATCCTGACGGTACTCACCGCCCTGGCCTGGACCACCAGCTTTACTCAAAACCAAACCGGAATCTCCAATCTGGAGGCAAAGGTCGGACGCTACCAGCAGGAGATCCCCGACCTCCCCTACCGCACTACGGATTTCGATATCCTGTTGTCGAGTCTCGACGATGTTCGCAGTGCCAGTGAGGTTTACGGCAAAGATGTGCCCTGGCTGATGGGCATGGGGCTGTACCAAGGCAAAAAGCTAGACCCGGCGGCCCACGGAGCTACCAGCGGGTCTTGGATGGCCGTTTCCTCTACTCCCTGGGTGCCAGGCTGGAGGAGTTTTTGCAAAACACCGGACAGGAGGATCTGTTACGGGAAGCCCTGAGAACCTATCTAATGCTGGGTCATCCGGAGCGACTCCAAGCAGACGATGTTAAACTCTTCATGTCCTTGGACTGGGCCAATAGCTTGCCTGATCAGAGTGACAAGCAGAACAGGCTACTGGCCCATCTCGACACCCTGCTCAACAGCAACTTCAAGCCACTGCCACTAAATGAGTCCCTGGTGCAGCAGGCTAGACTGGTCTTGACACGGGTACCCCTTTCACGCCAAATCTATGCCCGCATCCAGAAAGAGGCAGCAGCAGACCACAGTCGTGACTTCCTATTAAGTAGTGCCTTAGGACGTCATGGTGATGCTGTATTCACCTACTCAGATGGTGACCTGCAATCAGCGCGTATTGCCGCACTCTACACTCACAGTGGCTACTACGAACTCTTCAAACCGGCCAACCTCGATATCACCACAGAGACCTTTAAGGAGAGCTGGGTTCTTGATGATGATGCTATCGGAAACGACCCCAGCAAAATCGAGTTGTCACGTGCCATGCAGGAGGTTGAGGAGCTCTATCTTGAGGACTACATCGCCCAATGGCGTCGACTGCTGGGTAATCTGAGTATTGTTAAACTGCGCAGCCTCAGCCACACCGTTGAGGTGTTGGATGTGGCATCCGGGCCATCAACACCTCTGCGCAAACTGTTGACGGCGGTGGAGAGAAATACCTCCCTAAGCCGCCCGCCCACCGGTGGAACTTCCGGGTTACCGGACGCCGGTATGCTCAAGGGTGTAGCAGAAGGCGCCGCTGTGGTAAGCATGACGGCATCCACTCAGAAGAACCGCCTCGAACGGCTTATGAGTGCTGCCGATACCGCCGGTGTTGGCGGTGGCTTTGCCAAGGCGGAATCCCCAGCCCTCTTGGTCGACAGACAGTTTGAGGATCTTAACGCCTTGAGCCAGAAACGAGGGGACAGTCCGGCGCCACTGGATGGTTTGATCGGCGATCTTGCCGACCTGTTTGCTTATCTCTCCGACCTTGAAGCCGCCGGTGGTGGCCTGAGTGCGGCAAAAGAGCGAGCCGGTGGTGGTAAAGATCCAATAAAAACATTGCAACGCAGAGCCAGACGCCTACCCAAGCCGGTCAACAGTTGGGTTCTCGCCCTCTCTGACAGAGGGCGAAAGGTTGTCGTTGGCGATACCAAAAACCAGCTGTCGCGGATGTGGGCACAAGATGTTCTACCTCTTTGTAAGACAGGTATTCAGGGGCGCTTCCCTCTCTCTAAGGATCGAGCCAGAGAGGTTACACTGCAGGACTTTGCCAATTTCTTCGGACCCGGCCAGCTCATAGACAGCTTCTTCAATGAGCATATCAACCTTTCGCCGACACTAACAGAAGTCCCTGGCGCTGGCGCAAGACCGATGGACACCCCATGGGAGCGTCCAATCGCGTACTTCGACAGTTCGAGGAGATCGCTAAGATCCGTGACACCTTCTTCGCCGGTGGTGGGAAACAGCCCAGGATCCAGTTTGGTCTCAAGCCCGTATTCCTGGATTCCAAATCCTCCCGTTTCGTACTCGATCTGGATGGTCAAAAACTGGCCTACCGCCACGGCCCGGCCCGCACCACAAAACTGACTTGGCCTCCTCCCGATGGCACCACCGGTCGCAGCAAAATTCTGTTTGAAGATGTCGATGGAAGCACCTCCAGCCAGGTTGAAGAGGGTGTATGGGGTTGGTTTAAGCTACTGAAAGACGCCGATGTGAAAGAGACCCCCTTGGCAGATCGTTTTCTCGTCACCTTCTCCCGGGAAGGTCATAAAATCGAACTGGAGTTGAAGGCCAACAGCGTCATCAACCCCTTCCACATGCAGATGTTGGAGTCGTTCAATTGTCCGAAGCTGTAACCAACACCGCAGAGGCAAAGACGGGCTTTTTTGGCAAGCTGCCAAAACATGGGGATTTTCTTTCTCGACGCCTACCACGAACCTTTATCGACCCATGGGATCGGTGGCTACAAAACGCCATTGCCGACAGTCGTGAACAGCTGGCTGATGATTGGCTGAATATCTACCTGACCAGTCCACTCTGGCGTTTTGCGCTATCACCTGGTCTCTGTGGCGACAGCGCCTGGACCGGTATCCTCATGCCCAGCGTCGACCGAGTGGGCCGCTACTTTCCTCTTACCCTGGCAGCGCGTTAAGCGATGGATGCAATCTAATGACGCTTGCCGCCGACAATGAACCCTGGTTCAACCGCTGTGAAGAGTTGGCACTTGGCGCCTTGCAGGAGGATTATGAGCTTGAGGCCTTTGACCTTGGCGTCGAAGCCCTCGGACTGCCCGCTCAGCCGGCTGAGTTGCAGACGACGAGCAAACAACGTGCGACCAAGCCCGCCTGGCACTTCGAACTGCCCTCTTTGGACAACTTCGATATCGCTACAAATAACCTCAACCAGATCCTGCTGAAGAGACTCATGCCCGCCCACAGTCTGTGGTGGACCCACGGCTCCGAGCATATCCAGCCATCGCTGCTTGTTACTGAGGGCTTCCCCCCCATAGAAGGCTACGCCGGTCTGCTGGGCGGAAACTGGCAGAGTGGGGTTGGGAAGATTTCAACGCCGACGACGACAGCACCTCATAGGAGGGATGGGCTGAGAGCATATGAACCATCCAAGTAACAGCTTTCAATGGGACTCCTCTGCGATTACCCATGTAGGAAAGGTCCGGAAAATCAATGAAGATGCCTGCTTTGACCGCCCTGATGCGGGCTTGTGGGTGGTGGCAGACGGCATGGGGGGGACACTCATCCGGTGATCTCGCCAGCAGTACTATTGTCACCACGCTGGAACGGCTCC
>MOXF01000120.1_pt1 | contig 9920 bp, 12 predicted proteins | sample 1471201 | NCBI WGS metagenome assembly MOXF01 (sample SAMN05358035, study PRJNA327811) | mollusc metagenome | isolation source: Phylotype B (NB1) bacterial symbionts from gill | host: Thyasira cf. gouldii | place: Canada: Bonne Bay, Newfoundland | collected 2010-08
AGAACGCCTTTGAAAACAGTGCTGGCAGAGGGGCTTTCACCCCCCGCCCAGGACATCGCCCAGTGACAAAATTTGAGGCAGCGGGGTCATCGCCTGGGCCACGGCATCTGGATCTGATTTTTCTCCGCCAATGAGTACCCTCACTCTCAAAGGCTTTCAATGCCACAACCTGCACCCTATTGATCTGGTGTTACCGGCAGGTAGCTGCACCACACTCACCGGCCCCTCCGGCTGCGGTAAAACACGCCTGCTACGAGCACTTGCAGATCTCGACCCACACCAGGGAGAGGTGCGTCTTGACGACAAGGCCCTGGCGGAAATCGCACCGCCCCAGTGGCGCCAACAGGTGGGGCTGCTGCCAGCGGAGAGTCACTGGTGGGAGGATCGGGTAAAAGGGCACTTCAAAGCAGCGGCAGACGAACTGCTTGAGTCCCTTGCCTTGCCCCCGGAGTGCATGGAGTGGAGCATCCAACACATCTCCAGCGGTGAACGTCAGCGCCTTGCTCTGGCCCGTCTGCTCAGCGGTTTACCCCGGGTGCTGCTGCTGGATGAGCCCACAGCCAATCTTGACCAGCAGAATATTCACCGCGTGGAAGCGATCATTGAATTCTACCTTAAGCTGCATAATGCCACCGTGTTGTGGGTAAGCCACGACCCCGCCCAGCGCCTGCGACTGGGTGGACGGCATCTGGTAATAACAGACGGCGGAATAGAGGAGGAGCTGTGGAACTGATTCAGCTCAATCCATTCGAGCTCTCTATTGCCTCCCTACTGGTGGTTGCTCTCGCCGCCATCTCCTGGCGCCTTCGCCTGGGTGTTGAAAAGCGGCTGTTGATCGCCGCCCTGCGCAGCGTGGTGCAGTTGCTGCTGCTGGGTCTGGTGCTGAAAACCCTCTTCACCCAGGCCAACCCCTACCTGATCGCCGCCCTTACCCTGTTTATGCTCTGCGTCGCCGGTTACGAGGTGATGGCCCGCCAGCAGCGCCGCTTCAGCGGAGCCTGGGGTATGGGCATAGGCACACTCTCGATGTTCGTCTCCTCCTTCAGTATCACCCTGCTGGCGCTCCACTTGGTGATCAAAGTGGATCCCTGGTACACACCTCAATACCTGATTCCTCTGCTCGGCATGATGCTCGGCAACACCATGTCCGGCATGGCGATCGCCCTGGATAACCTGACCCACAACGCTTGGCAGCAGCGCGGCGTTATCGAGGGCAGACTGATACTGGGAGAAGACTGGGATAGCGCCATTGGAGAGATCCGCCGCACCGCCCTGCGCACCGGACTGATCCCGATCATCAACGCCATGGCCGCTGCTGGTGTAGTCAGCCTGCCGGGGATGATGACCGGCCAGATCCTCGCTGGCAGCCCGCCATTGGAGGCAGCCAAGTACCAGATCATGATCCTGCTGTTGATTGCCACCGGTACTGGCCTGGGTGCAATTGTGGCAGTCTACATCGGCTCCCGCCGCCTCTTCGATGAGCGCCAGCGCCTGCGTCTCGACCGCCTCTCTTCGACAGGCTCCTAGAAAATACCGCGCATTCGCAACAGCTTCAGGATCAGCACAATAAAGGGAGAGCCGTGCATCAACAGGTCAAAAATATCGAGTGGTTTCACCAGTGTTCCAGCAGAGAGCATTTTCAGCTTCTCCCACAGGTGGGGTTCCGGAACAAAAGGCGCCAACCCCAACAAGAGACAAGCGATAACAATCATCTGTAACGAAATATTATCCAACCAGGCCATCAAAAACTCCTATTAAACTTTTTATGTAACTATTCACGACAGGGGCAATCTTCGCCACCACCACCCTCTCCAAAAGTCAGTGCAGCGCCCCTATCCATCCAGTGAAAAAATTGAAACAATGGCCCACCATACCTCTCTAACGGCACACTATGTCATCGCTCTCCGCCCTGCTTCTCTTTGGCGCCATTATCTGGTTTTGGCTCGATAGCGCCAGAGCACGGGAGATTGCCGCCGCCATCTGCGTGAGAAGCTGTGAACAAGAGGGTCTGCAACTTCTCGACCAGACTGTCACCCTCAAGCGACTCGGGCTGCGCTGGCCCTCCCAGGGGGTGAGAATACGACGCATGTTCCGTTTCGACTACAGCGAAGAGGGAATTTCCAGATCGACGGGCTACATCATCCTGATTGGTGTTGATCTGGAGGAGTTCAACTTTGATCGGCCCATCACTAAACAACCGGCAGTGTATGACAACGACAAGGTAGTACCCCTGCGGCGCAAACCGCCCGAGTAGCAAGAGGCGTTACTTCACCACCTTCAGCGTCGGACGGCTCCGCGGAGGAGTGGGCTCGGGATCATCACCTGAGGGGGCATCACTCCCAACATACGCCTCCTCTTCAGGAAACAGCATTCCCTGACCATTCTCCCGGGCATAGATGCCCAGAACAGCAGCGGGCGGTACCAGCACATCCATGGATGAGCCGGCGAAGCGGGCATTAAAGCTGATGTAGTCGTTACCCAACTCCAGGCCACGCACAGCAGTGGGGCCAATATTGAGGACGATACGCCCATCTTCGACAAACTGCCGGGGCACAATAACGTGATCCGCCTCCGCCTCTACCAGCAGATGGGGAGTCAGTTGATTATCCACCAGCACTCGTAGAGGGCGCGGATCAGATAGGGACGATTGGAACTCAGCATGGAGGCCGGTAATAACTTGGTCAGCAGAAGTGTTCAGCTACCGCTCAGACGCCTGAAGCCAGCGTCTGTTGGGCAGCTTCTGCAGCTACTCCCGCATCTCATGCTCAGACTCTGTCAAACTATCTTTGAAAGAGGCTCTCTCGAACAGACGGGCAGCATAATCTTCCACTGCCTTGGCCGGTGGCGACAGCTCAATACCCAGCACAGGGAGGCGCCACAGCAGCGGTGCAATGGCGCAGTCCACCAGACTGAAATCTTCACTCATAAAGAAGGGCTTGTGGGCAAAGATGGGAGCCGCCGCAATCAGGCTCTCGCGTAACTCCTTGCGCGCCTTGGCAACGCCTTTGCCACCGACAAGAATGTCGTTCATTTTACTGTACCAGTCCTGATCCACCCGGTGCATAAAGAGGCGTGCACCGGCGCGTGAGACCGGATCCACCGGCAACAGGGGCGGATGGGGGAAGCGCTCATCGAGATACTCCATGATGATGCGGGACTCAAATAGTACCAACTCCCGATCCACCAGTGTCGGCAGGGTGCCGTAGGGATTGAGATCCATAATATCATCCGAGATATCCACCGGATCAGTGTCAACGATCTCAACCGTGATGTTCTTCTCCGCCAATACCATGCGGACACGATGACTGTACGGACTCTTCACATCCGAATACATCGTCATCACAGATCGTTTATTAGCAACAACGGCCATTCAACCTCTCCAACAAATTATTTATAACGCTTACGTAACTATTCAGCTACACCTGTATCTAGACTGTATTCCTCCGGGGTGAGTCGATTGCGTCAAGATTGATGGTAAACCCACCTTTTTACGTCGCAATCGACTCCGACCCCTGCCAAAATACCCTTTCAAACAGGCGTAGCGGAATAGTTACACGCTTACAAAAACAAAAGGAGGCATAGTATACATTAACTGTGCGTCCCCGTGTTGTCGCTGAGGGCCATTCGGATCAAACAGGATTTGCTATATCAATAAACCGGTGCTCCACACCGAAGTGTTCGGCCAAGTGGTCACCCAGCGCCCGCACACCCGCGCGTTCAGTAGCGTGGTGGCCCGCAGCAAAGTAGTGAATACCCAACTCCCGCGCCAGATGCACCGTAGACTCTGAGATCTCGCCACTGATAAAGGCATCGACACCCGCTGCTGCCGCCTCGACGATGGCGCCCTGGGCGGCCCCCGTACACCAGCCCACACGGCTTACATCCCCATTGCCCCCATCTATGTGGAGCGGCTCACGGCCAAGACCACCGCTGATGCGCCGCCCCAACTCCGCCGCAGATTCCGCCGAGCCAAGCTCTGCTGACCACAGCAGCCCCCCCCGCTTCGAGGGGTGCTCCGCCACCCAACCCCAGCAAGCCGCCGAGGAGACTATTGTTGCCCAGGTGGGGATGGGCGTCGAGGGGCAGGTGGTAGACCATCAGGCTGATGTGATTACGGATCAGCGCAGCGATTCGCCGCCCTTTTGGCCCAGTCAGTACCGGTGACTCCCCCTTCCAGAAGAAGCCGTGGTGCACCAGCAGCATATCCGCCCCGGCCTCCACCGCCGCATCAATCAGCGCCTGGCTCGCCGTGACACCCGAAACCAGCCGCAAAACCTCATCACCACCAGCCTCCACCTGCAGGCCGTTGGGACAGTAGTCGTCAAACTCCGCCGCACTCAGCAACTGATTACAGTAACTTTCAAACTCTATGGCATTCGACATCGACTCACCTCGCAGTAGTTTTACAACAGCTCCATGCCAATGCTGCACGTAATTATTCAGCACAATACCGTAACTATCTTACTGTTCCACACAACCACCAAACCAGAGGAGGGTTGGGTGACGCTTTCAGGAGATACAGCAGCAGGGATGCTGCTGTTAGCGTACAGGGAGGTGTTCACCGCGTCTCCTGAAAAGGCGTCACCCCAACCCTTTGGCACGAACCTTTCGTGGTATCTCTGTAGGGTGGTAAGTTATGCATAGTCACTGCAGCTTAAGCTATTGAGAACTCCCTCCTCACACAATACGGAAGACATGTTAAATTATACCCGTCCGTTCAGCACACTCCCTGAACCTTCAGCTACCAAACTCTTAACATCATCGAAAAATCCAGATGCCCACAAGTAGACAGATCGCTTTTCTCTCCACCTCCATTGCCGCCGGACTGGTTGCCGCCATTATCGCACTGAGCCTGCAACCGGATAAAACAGCGGAGGTGATGCAGTCTGCCCCGCCACCAACAGTTATCAGCAGCGGCCCCGCCTCCTATGCCGATGCAGTGAAAAAAGCCGCCCCCTCGGTGGTCAATATCTACACCACCAAGGTAACGATCGAGCAGTCAAATTCTCCCTTCAACGACCCGCTGTTCCAACATTTTTTCGGCGACCGCTTCAGCAGCAAACCGAAGAAGAGACTGCAGACCAACCTTGGCTCCGGCGTTATTATCAGTGACAGCGGCTTTATCCTCACCAATCACCATGTGGTGGCGAATGCCGACAGCATCAGAGTAGTGCTGCACAACGGCCGCACCCTGGAAGCCACCGTGGCGGGCAGCGACCCCGACACCGACCTTGCGGTTCTGAAGACTGATGTGGACGACCTGCAGGTGATCACCATCGGCAGTTCAGGAAACCTTCAGGTCGGGGATGTGGTGCTTGCCATCGGTAACCCTTTCGGTGTCGGACAGACCGTCACCATGGGAATCGTCAGTGCCACCGGGCGGGATCAGCTGGGAATCAACACCTTTGAAAACTTTATCCAGACCGATGCCGCCATCAATCCCGGCAACTCGGGTGGCGCCCTGATCAACGCTTATGGGCAGTTGGTGGGGATCAACACCGCCATCTTCTCCGAAAGCGGCGGCTCTCAGGGTATCGGCTTCGCTATACCCGTCAACCTGGCCAGAGGGGTGATGAATCAGATCCTGCAGCATGGCCGGGTAAGGCGCGGCTGGCTCGGCATCGCCGGCCAGGAGGTCACCCCGGAACTTGCCGCCTCCTTCGAGCTGAAGGGCGAAGAGGGGGTTTTGGTCTCAGCGGTGCTGGAGAACGGCCCGGCCGATCTGGCAGGAGTCAGGCCGGGGGATATCCTGCTTCTGATCAACAGCCGGACGCTCTCCTCACCCCAGGATGTTCTCAATATCATTGCCGCCACAACCCCCGGCAACGAAGTGACCATCAAGGGTGTGCGCGACGGAAGAGGTTTCGAGATAAAGGTCGAGGTGAGCGAACGCCCTCAGATTGAGAAGGAGCGCTGATACTCACTCGAGAGAAGATTCCAACAGCCGGACAAGGGTAGTAAAGGTCATATTTCTCATATAGCGCTTTATTCCCGCAGCAACATGGGGATGCTGTGCCTCAATGTTGGCGGCAAGCTCCATCACCCGCCCACCATTGAGTTCAATAGCCGCCGACAGTAAAGCTTTCCGCTCCTCCCGGGTGAGCACGCTGAAGTCCTCGGCCTTCAACTCCAAAACATCATCCCCCTCCTGCGCTACGAACTCCCCACTTTCCCCTTCAACATCGGTATCAACCCCTGCATACGCCTCCTGTACCGACAGGTAGATGGTAAACCTGGAGCCGACTCCGGGTTCGCTCTCGACATCGATAGAGCCGTTCATCAGATTGACATAGTGGCGGGTGATGGCAAGACCCAGCCCGGCACCGCAGTTAAGTGCCTCTTCTCCGGCTTGAGTGAAAAAGTTAAAGATTCGGCCCAGGTCATCCCGGGCGATCCCTATACCGGTATCTGAGACTTCACACAGCAGCTCCGCTGGCTTTCCATCGTTGGAAGGGAGCCACAGCATGCGCAACACAACCTCCCCCCGTTCAGTAAATTTGACCGCGTTGGCCAGCAGGTGGTACAGAATTTGACGAAATTTCCTATGGTCACTGAGGATCACCGCAGGTAGCTTTGGATCGATATCAAGCTGCAGAGCCAGCCCCTCTGCAGCGGGCATGCTCTTGAGCAGGTCGAGCAAACTTGTAGCAACATCCCGAGGGGAGAAGGGGCTCGCTTCAACGTTGCTACGGCCGGATTCGATATTAGCCATCTCCAGCAGATCATTAAGCAGGTGTAGCAACTTATCGCCGCTGTCCCTGATAATCCCCAGATATTCACGCACTCCGCCGGGGATCGACTGATCCCGTTCCAGCAGCTGGCAGAAACCGAGAATGGCACTCAGGGGGGTGCGTAACTCATGGCTCATGTTGTCAAGAAAAGCGCTCTTGGCACGACTGGATGCTTCGGCCAGATCTTTTGATGCAATCAGGTCATTGGTGCGTTGCTGCACCCTCTCCTCCAGCTCATCATTAAGCTGTTGCAGCTCTCCGGCCAGCCGTTTCCTCTCAGTAATATCCTCTGCCACACCAGCTACCCGATAGATGCGGTTGTGGGCGTCACGAACCGGGTAGCCGCGATCGAAGATGGTGCGCAGCTCCCCGTCCGGTCGGCGTATGCGGTACTCCATTCTGAACTCCCCCCGGTCAATCCGGGAAAAAGCCGCCTCTACCGCGGGGCGATCCTCGGGGAGGATCGGCACCGTCCAGTTCTTTGGGTCGTTGTAAAGCTCCTCCACCTTCGAACCCCAGATCTCCTCGTAGGCGGGATTGACATAGATCACCTTACCGCTCTTCCAATCGATGAGCCAGAACACCTGATCAATAGTGGAGGCAAGCTGCTCGAAACGCGCCTCACTTGACCGCCGCTCCTTATCCGCTTGCCGGCGCTCGATAATTTCGCCCTGCAGCGCAACCACTGTTTCGCCCAACTGATGGGTCATCTCATTGAATGCGTTGGCCAGATCATCCAGTTCATCCCGGTATGCCCCTGGTGCGCGTTCGAGGGTGAAATCAGTCGCCCTCTTTTCGATATCATACTCGCGGGCATAGGCGGCCATTCGCTCCAGGGGGCGACCGATCAGGCGATAGATCAATACGTAGAGCAGCAGGGCGATAACACCCACCACAGCGGTATATACGAGCAGGATCACCCAAGCGCGCCGCAATAGGCGATTGTAGAGTCCAGTGAGTTCGGCGGAGACGGTAAGACGCCCGATTTCCCGACTCTTCCCGCGATACTGAAAATGGAGATCCCAGGATCTGGTGATATTAGAGTCATCTTTGACACCTCCCGAACGCGCCAGCAATGACCCTTCGTTATCCACCACCTCAGCAAAGGTGACATCCTCAAAGTCGGTAATGCTGTTGATCTGCAGGCGCAGACGCTCGATATCCACCAACCAGACATTGTTGGCGATAGTGTCGAGGTTGCTCTGTTCAAGGTGGACGAAATGGCGCTCTATCTTTTCCAACTCCTGCCAATACTCCCGCACCAGCTGCAGTGCCGTCGCCAGCAGAGTCACCAGAACAGTGGTAAGTAGCATAACGGTGACCAGCCGACGGGCCAGTCGTCCCCGGTTATTCCCACCGTCAACCCTGAGATGTGATAAAGGCACCGTTCCCTCCCTTCGCCTTTCGGTCAAAGTAACTATTCAGCTCACCCCTGAACAGTTACCAGCGATTTCTTTGTGGTGCTGAATAGTTACCGGTCAAACTCTATTTCGGCATCAACGGTGTCAGGGTTCTCCCGGTAATGGCATCCCAGGAGCCGTCTTGCTTCATCCCCGCCAGCACCTCCGCCACCCGATCCACCAGGTGGGCATACTTCTTGTGCAGGTAGATATACATCTCAACGCTTGCCAGTGGAGGGTCATGCATCTGGATATCGAGACCCAACTGTCTGGCCCGCCACAACCCCTGCCAACATTCATACAGGGCAACTTCGATCCGCTCTTTCTGCAGCAGTAAAAACAGTTGCTGGGGATTGACAACCTTGGTTCCATCCACCTCGGATGGCAGGTTACGCTCAAATATCTGCCAGCCGAGAATATATCCCACTTGGTAAGGCCGGAGACTCTCCCAATCGTCAACGGTAATATTCTGATTTATGGAGTAGGCGACAAAATCATTGTCGATCAGCTTCTCCGGGACACGGATCAGATTGGGGTACTTCTTCTCCAGACCGGCGATACGCATGGCGACACCGGCATCGACCCCTTCATTGGCGTTTTTCAGAGCCCGCGCCGAAGCACCATAGACTGAAACTTCCGCTTCATAGCCGAGGCGACCAAATAGCTCGGAAATCAGCAGATCAAGAAAACCCTGCCGCAACTCGGTGGTGTAAGGCGCACCGGTGCCTGTATTGAGAAAAAGCTTCTCGGCGCTGGCGGCACCGGCGCAAAAAAGGAGCAGGAGAGCCAATACCCAGCGGCTGATTTTTCCCGAATCCATGCGGTACCCCCCATTGCCCGCACACTTTGGCTGTTAGACAGCAAGAGAGCGATAGGCTTAATAAAACAGACAAATCCGGCGGCCTCTCAGGTGTTAAACAGGCCCTCCTCCGGTTGATTATAGTTTCTGCAGGGAATTGTGGGTGACACGAAGTGAAAACCCTGAATTTCTCAGTTTTCCGCTCTATTCCGGCTACTCCTCAACAACGGTGTTCAGTATTGTGCTGAATAGTTACCAAGCAGGTAACACGCGCCTCTCCGAAAAGCACCGGCCTAATGCATCCAGGTAACTCACTTCTTACCGAAGCGGTACTCCGCAGAGCGTGCATGAGCGGTAAGACCCTCGCCCCGAGCCAGCACTGAAGCGGTCTTGCCAAGGGTGGCTGCCCCCTCTTCGGAGACCATGATCAGGCTCGAACGCTTCTGGAAATCATAGACGCCCAGGGGGGATGAGAAGCGGGCTGTGCGTGAGGTCGGCAGCACATGGTTGGGGCCGGCACAGTAGTCACCCAGAGGCTCCGAGGTGTAGCGCCCCATGAAGATCGCACCGGCGTGACGAATCATCTTCGCCAACGCCTGAGGATCCTCTACCGACAACTCCAGGTGTTCGGGGGCGATGTGGTTGGAGACAGCACAGGCCTCCTCCATATCACGACAGACGATCAATGCTCCGCGCTCCCTGAGGGCAGTCTCGATGATCGGCTCACGCTCCATGGTCGGCAGCAGTCTATCGATACTCTCCGCCACCCGCTCGACAAAACCGGCATCCGGGCAGAGCAAGATGGACTGGGCATCCTCGTCGTGTTCCGCCTGGGAGAAGAGATCCATCGCCACCCAGTCGGGATCGGTGTTACCGTCACAGATCACCAGTATTTCAGAAGGCCCGGCGACCATATCTATACCCACCTGCCAAAGACTGCCCGCTTGGCGGTGGCGACGTAGATATTGCCAGGGCCAACCACTTTGTCCA
>MOXF01000121.1_pt1 | contig 9854 bp, 13 predicted proteins | sample 1471201 | NCBI WGS metagenome assembly MOXF01 (sample SAMN05358035, study PRJNA327811) | mollusc metagenome | isolation source: Phylotype B (NB1) bacterial symbionts from gill | host: Thyasira cf. gouldii | place: Canada: Bonne Bay, Newfoundland | collected 2010-08
GCATCTACCAAAGGGGGTATTTCAAGATGGGCGGGGTGCCTATGTAGTGCTTGTCCGGAGATAGCCTCTTTCTCCAGGCCTCGTCATTCCGGCGTAACTTCTCAATAAGCCCGTGCCACAGGGGTGTGCCGTTTACGGACCACAGGGTGGAATCCAGAGGCTGGCACTCCGTATCACTGGATACCCGCCTGCGCGGGTATGACGGGGTGTGTTGAAGTATGGCGGGGGGTGTTCTGAAAGGAGTCATTGCGATCCTTCTGCACGGCCTTATTGGGAAGTTACATTCCGGCCTGCGCCGGAATGACGAATGTTGTAGCTACCGGACGGACACTGGTGGATCAAGCTGGAAGCTCAATGAATCCCGAAACTTGAGTTACTGACAAAGTACCTCAAGGCAGGGCGCCAACAACGGGTTATTTATCTGTTCCAGATGGAAGGTAGACCAGCCCAAGATCGAGCAGCCCAGGCACACCAGCACAGAGTGAATCCTGTGGGTCGGTACCTGCCGGCCAGCGGGCAAAGTAGCCGGCAAATGGGGCAGCACCTCTACCCAGGGAAGAGAGCCTGTCGGCAAACAGCTCCACCAGTGCAAACTGCTCCTTCCAGAAACTCGCTTCAACCGAACCACCCTGACCACACTGTAGCTGCAGCAGCACACTCCAGCGTCCTGCGGCATGGAGCTGTTCCAGGCGCTCCAGACACTCTGAATCATCACCACTACAAGTGGGTAACTTATCGGGAAGTTGAGCAATAAGGGGGTGCCAGTGGTCATACTGTCCCGTCAACTGCTCCAGCCCGGCACCTACACCCACACTGAAAGCGAGCTTTTCGGGTGCCGGTGCCACGGGATCTTCCCACAGCCCCAGCGCTTTGGTCTGGTCGGGGCGTTGCCAGGGCCAGTGCGCCCTGTCCACTTCAGCAGAACCACTCCAGCGAAGATACCCCTCATCGACCTGCTCCATCAAAGAGGGATCCTGTAGCGCCTGCAGCCCCAGCACCGCCACAAACAGCATCGCCATACCGGTGGCCAGGGCACCACCAAAGCCAAAATCACCCTCGCCCATTATCAGGCGTGTTAACTTCTGTAGCAGCCCCGTGGCTGTACCGGAAGATGCCCTTTCCCGGACGGCAGCCCTTGTCTCTGCGGCGACAACCGGCACAGCCTGATACTGCGCATCATATTCTGCGATCTCCCGCTCTTCACGTTCCAACTGCTTGAGCATCTCCTGGACGGAGGCATCCCGTAACAGATAGGCGCGCACCTCTTCAGCGCGGGCGGCCTCAAGCTCACCACGGCGATACTGATCGACCTCGGCAAGATCGGGCCTGATACCCGGCAATACTTTAGCATCCAGTGATAACCCCAGCAGTGCGGTATTTCGCTCCTGCTGCATCTCCACTTGCATCGCTTCAAGCGCCCGCTCTTCACGCTCCAGTTGCTTCAGCATCCCATGGCAGCGGGAAGAGCGCAGCAGATCGCCACGCACCTCCGTTGCCCTCGGCTCATCCAGCTCGCCCCGGCGCCAGCAATCAACTTCGGCAAGATCAGGCGGGCTGCCTGCCGCCTCTTGACTGTCAAGCGCCAGTCCCAGCAGTGCCAGAAGGCGTTCATTATCATCATTGGGGATTGATTCGTTCACTTTAGTCCAACCGGTTGTCTGATAGATCCATCGCCTCGTCTGTATCGAGGCCGCTCTACCCCAGTAAACGGAGCGATAGGCGGTATATGACAAAATCATTCAGAAAACTCGATACCGCACTTCTCTACAATCAGTTTAAGAGATTTCAGCGCCTTCTCTCGCTGGTAACGGACGGCTCTTACTTCGATACCCAGAAATTCGGCCATATGCTCATCTCCGGAACCGTAGCGATAGGTGGCAAGCAGGATGTATTTCTGATCATCACTCAACTCTACCTTACTACCCAGCCGCTCGCGGCACTCGGCTACCCGTTCGGCAAAGACGCGAATATCACCACCGTGCTTACCAAAATCACCATATAACAGTAGGTTGATGATTCTCTCGATAATTTCGACACGACTATCGTCACTGTCCGACTCACCTGGAGGTGCCGGTAGATCTACCGGCGGAGTGCCTGCCCCGTCACCATTATATTGGGGGCCACCACCACGATCCCAACGGTCACACTCTTTTTGACGCGCGATCTCATTGATTATGTACAGCAACAGCTCACTGGGGGTCTCTTCGATAAGGGGGTCGGCATAATAACCCTCCTCGGACTTGTTGAGAATTTGCCCCATGCTCAAGTGCTGCAGACAGATAAGATCAAACAGCAGTTCGCCGATCTCACCATGGGCCTGGAGCCACGCCCTGGGGGCGGGCTTGCCATTGCGGCTACGCATCACATCTTTCATGCGTGATTTGAAGGTGGCAACAATATATGCACCAGAGAGGTTTCTTTCAGCTTTAGCCGGATCTTTACAGCACTTATCCAGATACAGAGCAAGTTGCTGGCGGCTCTCCTCCATCAGATCTACGGCATCCAGCATATGCCCGTAGCGCTTCTCTACAATCCAGGTGAAACGATTCCCCCAGCTGTTTTTATAGACCTCTTCGACCCACTCACAGGTATTCATCTCTGACATGCCGATTCCGATATTATTATTGGTTAGTCCGTCGATAGCTTGAATTGCTCAATCCGCAAAGTGATTTAAAGCATAGTGCAATAAAGCTTACCAATCCTCACTCTCAGCGAGATCATGTACTTCCAGGCACTATCCTAACTGATACTGACCGCCATTTGCACTCCCAGACCCGCCTTTATATCACGGTTTGCATTGATAGCATTTTTCCTTGATGCAAAGACTCCTCTGGTAAAAGGTCACAAGTCGTCAAAGTCGGGGTTTCTCGACGGGCATCAAAGAGCGCCACTGTGAGCTCCGCCTTGCCATCGAGACGTTTCAACAGACTGTCCAGCCCAATGGAGTTGCGGATCACCCGTTCAACATCATCGCCCGGTACGTCAACCGGCAGCAGGTAGGGTTGCCTGTCATCCTGCATACCGTGGCCCGCATAGTAGGCCGGTGCGGTCTCGGTGCCGTTAGCGCGGGCGGCAAAGGGAGTCAGTACTGCGCTGTTACATTAGAGAGCGTGGAACCTTGACCGACAACAGTAAATGCCCCCCATATTCCTGGATGTGAATACGTAGCACCCATATCAGAGTTTCTCAAATTAACCATTGCCTGTCGGTGAGCCTCTGCTTTCTCCGTTCCTGGATTATTTTTCAAAATGCGCATAAGGCTGGTAGTCAGTTCCACTGTAGGCTCTGACCTTACTGACCAGTGAGAGACCAGAAGTGAACGGGCGCCGGCATAAAAAAATGATCGGGACAAACCTGACAGACCCTCAGCACCAGGCTCTCCATCAGGAGCCGCAGTATTGCATGCCGAGAGTATCACCCAATCAGCATTCATCTTCATTGCTGTTATTTCGGATGACGTAAGAAGTCCATCATCCTCCTTCGATGCAGTTTCAGGTGGTGTAAGGACGAGACTAGGCTCAGTTATCCCATCAATTTGCCCTGCAATCAGACCATGTGTCGCAAAAGCGACAATCCGATAATCAGAGAAACGAACATCATTTTTAAGGATCTTCTCTGTTGCATTTTCACGTAACAGTAGTCGTGTTGTTTCCGGACCGAAGGTAGCTGAAATTTCACTAAGTTCATCGGAAGTTTCAGGTAGTGAAGAAAACAGTGTACCAATATTAAAATTCACTGGTGAACCAGTTTCAAGGTGAGAGGATACACCACTGCCAGTAAGTTCACTTACTTCTGGCGGCCCACCTACATCACCATTTATAATAGATGGATGATCAGCTAAGAGAGGATCACCTATACCCAAAAAAGACATCTTGCAGTAGATGATCCAGCCAACTCTCTAAGCGCAATAAGAGATGAAGCAGACGGAACATAAGAGAAAGCAAACTTGTCTACCAGCCAATCGAGATGCCTTAACTCAGAAAATTCTGTGATTTTTTTCTCTGGTTTTGCCGCCAATAACACCTCGAGTGGCAGACTGAATAATGGTCCATCTGGCACAAAAATAATTCTATTTACATCGTCAAGCTCATCCTTTACCTGCCCAAAAATGGTTTCATAAATATGGCTTGCAACATCTGTGGGATAAACACTTTTACTTCTATCGCCCTGACCCATCTCCGGATTTTCAAGACTTGCCCGTATTATTGACACCTCCCGGGCAATCTCATCCGATGTAACGGGGATTTTTTTAAAAACCATCCCATCGGTCTTAATAACCCATAGATAGCTCTCTTCTTTACCTAATAACACAGTTACAAGAGCTTCATTATTGTTCAAAATATTCTGCACTTTTTTTACTGTTACTGGCTCCGGGTTCATTAATTGATAAAACTTTGGATACTCACTCTTCATCCGACTATTCAACTCATTGATTTTATTAGCCAATAAAACCATATTCTTCCGTACCAACCCCTCTTTTTTTATATCTCTCTCTTGGTACTTCATCGATAACGCTGCCAGCAAACTATTATCGTAATTATTATACTTAGCGATAGCTGACTGGCGATTTTTAACTATATCTCCCAAATCATCATTAGCAGCGGAAAACCGACTCGACATACCTAGAATTGATTTTTCTGTTCTGTTGCCCCTCGCCAACTGGCCAACCTCAAAGCTCTCTTGCTGCAGTGAAATAAGTGACTCATTAATGGCATTTTCATCATCAATATTATGAATCAGTATCTGAATATGCTTTAAAAAAGCAGCTCGGCTATAAATAGACTCAGAAGTTTGAATGCTATCGCCATTATTACCAGCGTTAGACAACCTGACCTTATATATTGACGTTGACTCTCTTATCCGATCTAGAGCTCGATCATATGATTGCTGTTTATAGAGTGCGTTAGCTAGGCCAAAGGTGTATCCCGCAATTATTGGATGGCCACTATTAAGATTACTTTGGGCCAGATGAATCGCCTTTTCATACAACCCTTCAGCAGCTTTATAGCGCCCAACATCGAATTCAACCAATGCCTCACTTCCAAAGACAGGTGCCATTTTTATGTTATTCTTTCCTATTGAACTTGCAATCATATTACTTGCGACTCTAATATGCTTACGTGCATCGCGATAGTTCTTCATGCGCCTGGAAATTTCACCCATATTCATACGAATACTTGCTATGGCGTTGTGATTTTCACCAAAAATTTCACTGTAAATGTCATGGGCCTCTGAAAGTACTTTAATTGCATTACTATTATCGCCCATCCCATAATACAATTCAGAAAGAAAAACCAGGGAAACAGCAGTCGCTTCACTTCTATCTCCAGCTCCATCTGCATGAATAGCTATCGCCCTTTTAACAAGCTTTATAGCTTCCTTCGTGTTACCAAGATCATAGACTGCCTTGGCCCAGTTTGTGAGCAATATTCCAACTAGATGGTGTCGTGTACCAAGCGCCGCTTCCAGAATAGGAAAAGCCTGCCTATAAAAAGCAGCCGCAGCCACTGGATCACCTCTATCCATTTCGATATCAGCAAGATTATTAAGTAACAAACCGTAGTCAGGATGTGAAATACCAACCTCTTTTCGATAAAAAGATAGTGCATCATTGAGATAAACCTTGGCTTCTTCAAATAGTAGGTGGTATTTTTTTATCTGTGCCATCTTACTCAATACAGCAGGATATAATTGTTTATATAAGCGTGATCTGGAGCACTTTCTGTAGCAATAATATCAGCTGCCTCCTCCAGATAACTCTCAGCCGTACTATAACTATCTGAGTAAATTTCAAGCTCTGCGATATTATTTAAAGAAACGGCTAACTCAATACCACCTAGCGTTCTAAAATATGTCAATGCTTTTAAATAGTAACTCCTAGCATCATCCCCTCTATTCATTGCCACATAGATATCAGCAATATTATTATAGAGATATGCCATATCCTTGTTACTTGTATCATTGCGTAGCTTAAGAATCTTAAGCGCTTCAAGATAAACCTTTTCAGCCTTTCCGTACTCCGCTTTATCTTTCAAAATAACACCCAGATTAATTAATACAGCAGCGACTTCCTCTGATTGACTGCCAAAGTCAACTTCTGCCGCTGCCAGCGCTTTTCTTGAAGCAACCTCTGCAGCTGAATAATTCCCCTCTGCATACAACTTCGATGAACTCTCATTCAAGTCTCCCGGAGAGGTTGACTGACAAGATATTAGAGTCAAAATAGAAACTAGAATAAAAATAAGACGCATAACGTTATCTCTCTGACACCATTTTCAGGCATTGATCAACCTTGTCATTTAGAACCCTCTGCATGTCGGATTTAAAGGATTACAGATCACGCACCCCCTCCTATGAAGGGGGGCGTAACTCAGGTTAGAGACCTGATATCACCTTCTTCTAGCTTTTTTCCATCATTTTTAGAAGGCTGACCGTAAGTTTCTTCGAGTAAGGTACCGCCATCGGGTTAAATGCACGAATGCCATATGAGGCACGCATTGAGACAGAAAGCATCTTCTGCATATTACGTTTAATTTGCTCGTAAATTTCTAAGCAGCTTTTTTCGTCACCATCAATACAGTTATCCCCTCCCCCTTGATCAACACCGGCATATGCTGCCGCTAAATCTGCGCTTGAAATCTTCCCCATCATTTGCTGATTACGCGAATTGATATGGAGTGCAATCTGCTTCATGATGGCACTCTTTCCTGATGATTCCGCCTGCAGTGGGTTCATAGAATGACCACTATTACCACCTTCACCCCCAGATATTGCAGCACCTGGCCCCGCACACAGAAGGAGAAACAGACAAATTGACGTTATGCTATTACTTTTTTTCATTACCATTCCTTTTTCAATTAGATGCATGTGCTTTGTAGTAACTTACAAACTCTTTAATGGTGATCTCATGAAGCATCGGGTTAAATATTTTAGTCACCTTTCCCTCAGCACCTCCGGATCGACCTTCTGCTTTCTCAGTTACCAAAAGCGCATATTTCAGCGACTCAGCCTCACACGCTGAAACAGCCTTCACGACAGCCTCCCTTATATCTCCCCCATTATCAGGATTCATCCTCACATATTCATTATCAACGCAATCAAAAAAAACACTTGCACTCTCCTGCTTTACAGTATCAGTGACACACCCGGACAAAACAAACGATGCTACCAATGGAATTATATATTTCACTATCATCTCCTTACTAAAAAAACAGTCATCATAAAAAACACTGTAGACACTGGATCAGAGTAGATTGCATCGAAAATAGATGACAATTACCATCAATATTGGTGCAGTCGACTCCGACCCCTGGTGAAAAAACCTCTTCTCGAGGGAATACATAATTGTTTCAAAACACCTCACGTCTTCCCCCCAAAAAAAGAGGGGTACTCTTTTATCGCACTCTAAAATTCTGAATAATTTGCGGCATCACCATGGTTGGAGTCCCCAGAATTTTGTCCTTTGAGGTGACGATAAGCAGCAGCTTCCAGGGGTGAGGATGGGTGAAGTCTCCGTACATAGTTAGATCTCCTGTGTGAACAATTATTGTTCTATTTTATGGCTTGTATCATAACCAAGGGTGGGGCTGGGTACCGCTCTTCATCCATACCACCTGATCAGTAGATCGCCCTATCTGCCTGCCGACCATTACCACTGAGATGGGGGTGAAACCAGCCACCCCGTTGTACATGCTCCTTGATATAGCCTGTGGCTCCTGTCAGCAGTTGCCTGGGGGTCAGCGGTCGGTCGGCCGCCGCCATAACGGTGTGATGGATTCCCCGGGTAAAGTAGCTGCCCTCTTTCGAAGGGAGTGCCTTTTCATCGTCTTCACTGGCGCCAATGGCGACATAGTTGGCGTTGCGGTCATCGTCCAGTGCCGGGGCGTTTCGCTCCCCTGCACCGGGCATACCCGGGTAACTGAAATATTTTGCTGCCTTGATGATACCGTCCAGCCCCGCCTGCCAGTCGAAAAACTTGGTGGAGGTGCCGCTGTGGCAGGCGTCTACCAACACCAGTATGTTGCGGCTGGGGATCTTCTTCAGCAACTGGTTGAAGCGATCATCCAGCAAGACACCTTCAAGATGCTCCCGTTCATCCCGCTTGGTGACACGGCTGTCGTAGAGCATTAACACTTCATCGGCACCATCATGGGTCTCATCTCCACTCTCATCCCAGGTGCGGCTTCCGTGACCGGAGAAGTAGATCAGTACCCGGTCATCGGGATTCACGCCCTCCACCAGCCACTGCTTCAGGGCACGCTCTACGGCAGCGAGGGTGGCTCTCTCATTCTTCAGTACCTTGATCTGTTGTGACCCATAGCCAAATTTTGTTGCCACCTCTCTCATTAAACGCAGGTCATGCTCAATACCCGGCAGTGAGGCACTCCCTATCTGGTAGTCACCGACACCGATCAGCAACGCCCGATCTTCTGCCTGAACATAACCGGCAGCCATTAGCAGGCTGGTCAATAGACAGAGCGCCAGAGGGAGTGAGCGCCTGTTATCACGGCATTTTGCAGAGGGGGTCAGGAACCGCATTCTTCATTGCACTTCAACCCGGCGGTTGAGTTGTTTATTGGCACGGGAGCTATTGGCCACCAGCGGCATACCTTCGCCATAGCCTACAACTTCGAGGCTGTCCGCTGCTATCCGGTGGGTGTTGACCAGATAGCGTTTCATGGCGGCGGCACGATTTACGCTCAATTCAAGATTGTACCCTTCGCTGCCATCGGCATCGGTGTGGCCGTTGATAAGCACCTGTTTGCCTTGCAGGGTATCGCTATTGAGGGCATGTCCCAGTCTGTCCAGCAGTGAGTATGATGCGCTGCGAATGGCATAGGAGTTGTAGTCAAACTCAACCTTCAGATTGGCAGCGCAATCGGAAGCCGGGTAACCTCGTCATCGCTCTGGCAATAAAACCACGAGCCTGAGTATCGCCGATAAGTTGGTCACCTCTCTGGCGCAGCACTTTGTAGGTGCGTTTCTCCTGTGGCGGTGCGATACCTTTGGTGCCCCAGAGTGATTTACTTTGCCCTGCACTCCGGTTGGCCCCACCGCCAAGCTGTTCGACGATCTCTTTCTCTGACTCGGCAAAGCCGTAGTTTTCCGCCATCAGGGAGGTGCTGGTAAAGCCTGCTAATAACAGCAGGGGTAATATCCGTTTTATCATCATCTCTCATCCTCATTTGTCATTGAACTTCGGCTGCCTCGACGAATCTGGTAGTCGAGCAGGGTAGCCAACCGCTTGTCGATGCGCTGCAGGTTAAGCAGCAGTTCACTGTTATATTCATGTTCACGCTGCTCATAATACTCATGGAGAATACTACCCACAGTAAACATCTTGATCAACCGCATCAGGTAACCGCCGATACCGCCGACAATAGTAGTGGAGAGCGCCAATAGAATACCACCGTCCACCATACGCTGCAGAATGGCAAAAGCCCCCGCTTCTGCCGCCTGGGCGGGATCGCCCAGAGAGAAGAGCAAGGCGCTGCGCATACCGATCGCCGTCCAGATAACACCTATACCAAAAAAGAGGGTGATGCAGAGATCGACCAGCTGCTCTGCCCGCATCACCTCGGCTCCAGAGATGGCATCAACTGACAGGATACGCTGAAGGCGGCGTAGTGCCACAACAAAGCCCAAGAGCACCAGAATAAAGAAGGGTAGCGACAGGCGCAGGTTGATCCAGGCCTCATCCAGCAACTGATGCAGCAGCGGAAACTCGGGGAAGGAGATCACCGCCATGCCACTCATGTTCATGGTATAGATGGTGGCGGTACCTCCCATAATAGCGATCAGGCACCGCCGGCGAGACCTTTAGTAGAAATCTGAAAATTTAATTTAACGCCTGA
>MOXF01000122.1_pt1 | contig 9853 bp, 13 predicted proteins | sample 1471201 | NCBI WGS metagenome assembly MOXF01 (sample SAMN05358035, study PRJNA327811) | mollusc metagenome | isolation source: Phylotype B (NB1) bacterial symbionts from gill | host: Thyasira cf. gouldii | place: Canada: Bonne Bay, Newfoundland | collected 2010-08
CAGTTAAGAGGCATTTCATTCCACCGCTTTCTTAAAGCCAGTTTAGTTTGCTATATCCGTACAGGAAGGCCTATGTTGCTGGCTGAATATGAGACCGATTTGAAATCAGAGGCAATCGCCGCTTGAATCCAGTTTAAGCTCACCACCAAACCAACCTGACCTATGGTAAATTCGTATAAGCTGACCAATTTGGTCATTCAGATCATATGGTATTATTGGGGTATTGTTATCAAGACAGCCTTTTGCCCACTGCTCGTACGTAGGAATTGGCATATACAGCTCCTCATAGATCGATGGGGTCAGACTCGAATGGTACTTACTTAAGCGGATTAGTTTACAAATACAGTAAGTTACGCGAGTGCTCGATATAGCCTTACGATTAACGATTCTCTATTGAGATGAATGCATTCGGATATATACATCAGGTGAGATCCAGATAACACTACTGCCAACAGAAACGGTAAGTGGTTGTAATATCTGAAAAATAGCTCTTAAGTAAGTGCCATTCGGGTCAGACTCGATTGATATATTTACTTTTTCTTTATAAGCTGCCGACTTCAGGTCGCCGCCCTTACTCGACGAACTAACATGACAGCTTAATTACACAGCTATCAGCTCCTTGAAATGACTGCTTCCCAATATCCAGGACTTATTGGTTGCTGCCCATATATCTCCCAGAGTCTTTTCACTGATATGGCTTTTGAATGAGGCTCGGTATGCCAACGAAAACAACAGGACACCCATCGTTTAAACCGGTCATTTAATGGGCATCCTCGTTTTAATTTTAAAGGCACCACTTGCAGCCATAATGCATGACCTGCATCCTATTATTGCGACAAGCAGTGCCCATCAAACACAAGAGAAATGGCCCTCGCTATCCAAAATATCTATAAAATAGGGATGCTTCTTTAACCTGCATTAGTTCATTCACCAATTCCCTTATTTTTGGCTCTGCATCGATAAACTTATTCATATTACCTGCACCCCACCTGGAGTCATAAACCGCCTTCCCATCAAGACGCCCCTTATGGAATACCTTTATCTCTGCGTATGACATATATAATGCCAGATCCCAAGTCCAGTTTGCCACATAAGTTGCTGTCCAAACGCACCCTTTATTAACTGACCGTTCATCAACCAACGTATGCTTGATCCCTTTACTGCTCAAGACCGCCTGAAATTCCCTTACAAAGCCCTCTCTTACATCTTTATTTCAATGATACAAAGACGCGTTTGCTTTCTAACTGCGCAGGCTCAACATTCTGAGTAATCGAACAGCCTGAAGCAACCAGAATAGCGCAAGACATGACCAGCATTTTTTTAAACATTCCCTATCTCCCTTTTTCTTATTGAATATTCACAATAATTATTGCGTTATGGATTAACAGCTCTCAAGACGACAAACTTTGCATTGGATGCAATCAGCTCAACCTATCCAAATAGCCACTGAGGCTAAAGGATAGGAATTTCAACCCATAAAATCAATCTATTTCACTGCACCCAACAATGTATCGTGTAACCTCTACATGAAATTTGGCGAGCGCAGAGTTCTTCACAAGAAGAGAAGAGGGTCCAAGAAGAGAAGAGGGTCACCATTTAGCGAGAGAAGAGGGTCAGGTCTCCCATTGCACTCGCCAGCTACCCCCCTCACCATCCAGCCACCACTGCGTACTCTGCACGAAAATTAATAGAGCCAAAATTGAGAGTGCAGAAGTGCACTGAATGCCCCTAAAAACCAAAAAGTATTTAGAACACCCCCTATTAGTAGTATAAAAGGGTAGATACACAGAGTATGTAGAAGGGCGCGAAGCTTGGTATAACCACTTGGAATCCGGTATGAGCCACTATAGACAAGATGATATTTTAACCATGCAGTATGTCATGGACTTTCAGTGTAGCGGTGACAAATGCCCTGACAACTGCTGCCACCATTGGCAGATTGTTGTTGAGAAAGATATCTATCAAGCCCTGAAAAAACTCTATCAAGGGGTTCCCGGTGGTCGTAAACGTTTTCAGAGCGGTCTCAAGAAGAACAAGGAGCTCAATCAGATCGCCACTACTCTTCGCTAAAGATGAAGCCCGACAAAAACTGCTCATTCCTCAATCCCGGTGGACTATGTGATATTCATAAACGCTTCGGCGGCAATCGTCTTGGGTGGGTATGCAGAAGCTACCCAAGAGAATTGACGGAAAACTTCGGTCAAACCGAGATGGCACTCAGCATCTCTTGTCCGGAGGTAGCAAAAACCTGCCTGCTTCAGGAGGGAGCATTCGAGATCACAAAAGCACCCCGGCGCATCATAGAGAGTATTGAAGATTTCCACGTCACGCTGCCTGACAACCCGGATAACCCCCCCCTATGTTCAGCCTCCGCAATGAGATTAAAGAGGTGCTCTTCATGCTGGCTAACACCAGCCAATATCCTGTAGCGGCCAGACTCTTTCTGATGCTTCATTTTGCCCAGCAAGTAAGCGGCTATTTCAACAAAAAGGCGACATCTGACTGTACAGGGCAACTGATAGAAGAGATTAACCAGATTGCAGACCCCGACACCCACCAGGGACTGGTTAAAAAATTCTATGACCGGATACCCGATTACACCTTATCAACCGGTACGCCATTGGCAATACTGCTTTTTAGAACTGACAATAAAAATTCCTTTGGTCAGTTCTGCGGCACTATTTTTTCCCAATATGGCCTTGAGATTAGCTGTGTTCCAGAATCGGCAACCTCTAAGGAGTTCAATGGGCTGATTGAGCGCTTTATTCAGAGTAGGGGCATCCTGGAAGAGCACTATGCTCAACGATTTGAGATGTATCTTGAGCGGTTATTGATCTACCGGACGGTAGTGACTACTACATCACTTCACCGTCACTACTGGAATATGCACGCAATTTGCAGGTCTATATCACCATAATAAAGTTCCTCTTCATACTCCACCCGGAGACTCAGGAGGTGGTTAATCAGCTCTCTGAAGGGAGAGAGGATAAAGCACAAACAGAAAACCTTGATAAAGCGATAGTCCATGTTGTCTATCAGGTATCACGGGGCTTTGACCACTGGAGTAACAGAGGCCTGGAGCTTCTCTCCAGAGCGCTGGATGACGGTCAACTCAATGAGTTCGAACAGATAGTGACACTGGCGCGCTCCTGACACCTGCCCCCTATAGACTGCACCCAGCCGCCACTAGCCCAAACTATGAAGTGACTATTAAGCATCAGCGATCACTCTCATTGTAGGAACTCCGCCCTCGGCGATAGGGTGTTGCAGGGAGTGTGCGACGTTCATCGCGGCAAAACAACAGGACACCCATCGCTTAAACCGGTCAACTGATGGGTGTCCTCGTTTTATCCTCGTTTTACTGCATTCAGTGAAAAGCCGCCTCCGTTCTGCCATGTTTGCATCTGTTGTGCATCATCTGGTGAAAGCAATCCACGCCGAACGAACAGGCGCAATACCCGCTAATTCGTTAATTCTGTTGACTTGACGCAATAATCAGGTGAGGTATGCTTAACGTTATAGCGCCCTGATTTTGATAGGAGGTTACCCTGTGGGAAAACCAGCCTTTGACACCTTACGATTTGAAGCACTTGACCTCCCTGAGAATGAAAGAGCGGAGCTTGCACACGATCTCCTTTCAAGCCTAGACGGCAAACCTGACCCCGATGCTGTTGGTGCTTGGGAAGCTGAGATTCTAAAGCGTTTGGATCAGGTCGATAGCGGGACTGCTAAGCTAGTCGACAGAGCAGAGTTGCGACGCCGAATGAGTGCCCGTATGACCAGGACTTGATGCGAACCATTAGAATTCTCGATGCTGCTGCCGAAGAGGCGGCTGAGGCAGCAGCGTGGTACGAACGCGAACGCCCTGGACTCGGAGAAAAGTTCCAACAGGCCGTAGATGCTGCTCTTGACCTGCTGGAGCAAGAGGTTGTTCCTCTCACACCTGTCCCCGGCACCACCGGGAAACGTGGCGTTAAGCGTCTCATACTCAAACGGTTTCCATACGATGTGGTCGTTTACGAACATAGTTCCGAAATCATTGTAATTGCCGTTGCTCGCCAATCCCGGCGTCCAGGTTATTGGCGCGATAGAACCCCCACATAACGATTGAACCTAGAATCCTCGGTTACTTGTTCAGTTTCTCACTCATTTCTGGTGCGTTTTTTCTTTAGCAGCTGAATAGTTACAGACGCCCTGCCCCAATGTACGATCACTACTCAATCACACCCCGCAACTCTCCCCCGTCACCTGCACCCTGATCAACTCCTCACCACTCTCATCGGAGAGATGAACAGCACAGGCGATACAGGGATCGAAGCTGTGGATGGTACGCAGAATTTCCAACGGCTGTTTGGGATCATGGAGTTTGTGATTATCCTGCAGCGCCGCCTCGTAAGCACCAGGAACACCCTCTGCATCTCTGGGCCCGGCATTCCAGGTTGACGGCACCACCGCCTGGTAGTTGGCGATTTTGCCGTCCCTGATCACCACCCAGTGCCCCAAGGCACCACGGGGAGCTTCCATATAACCGGCGCCTGGCACTCACTGGGCCAACTGCTGGGATCCCACAATTTCTCATTAAAGGTTTTACTGTCCCCTGCTTTGATATTGGCTACCAGATCATCAAACCACCCCTGCATACCATCGGCAAGAATTTTGGTTTCGAGAGTGCGGGCGGCGGTGCGGCCAAGGGTAGAGAAGAGCGCTTCCACCGGCGCATTCAGTTTACCCAAGGCGTACTTGGCCAACTCCACTGTCGGTTCATGCCCCTTCGCATAGAGAAGCAGCACCCGCGCCAGTGGCCCCACTTCCATGGAGTGATTCTTCCACCGTGGTGACTTGAGCCAGGAGTAGGCATCTTCAACATCAAGGTGCTTGTAGGGAGGTGTCGGGCCGGTGTAGTTAAGGTTGGTCTCACCGTTATAGGGGTGCAATCCCGCCTCGTTACCCTCGTCATAGTCGTACCAGGAGTGGGCCACATACTCCTGAATCTGCCCCGGATCATGAACATCAACATCATGTACGGTGCTGAGATCACGGTTGAGAATGACGCCAGAGGGGAAGAAGTAACTTGAGGGATCACTCATACTAACTGCAGGCAGATCACCGAAGCACATAAAATTGCCAAGCCCCTCGCCCCGTTTCGAACCACTCAGGATAGAAGGAGGCCACCGCCAGGGTGTCCGGCACATAAACCTGATCAACGAAGGTTCGCATCTGGTCAATGACCGATTGCACCTGGGAGAGTCTCTTGGCGTTGATGGCAGAGTCTGAGTTGAGATCGATAGGGGATGCCACACCTCCCACCAGGAAATTGGGGTGTGGATTCTTGCCGCCAAAGATGGTGTGCAGTTTCACTACATCACGCTGCCAGGTGAGCGCTTCGAGATAGTGGGCCACTGCCATCAGATTGGCCTCTGGAGGCAGTTTGTAGGCGGGATGGCCCCAATAGCCGTTGGCAAATATTCCCAGCTGACCAGCGTCGACAAAACCCTTCAGCTTCTTCTTCATGTCTGAGAAGTAGCCGGGGGATGACTTGGGCCAGCTGCTGATGGATTGCGCCAGTTCTGATGTCTTTTTCGGATCGGCACCAAGGGCTGAAACCACATCCACCCAGTCGAGGGCATGGAGATGGTAGAAGTGCATCACATGATCATGAATATACTGAGCACCGATCATCAGGTTGCGGATCATCTGGGCATTTTTCGGGATCTCGTAGTTAAGCGCATCCTCCACTGCCCGAATTGATGCCATACCGTGCACCAGGGTGCAGACGCCACAGATACGCTGGGTGTAGGCCCAGGCATCACGGGGATCACGGCCCTTGAGGATGGTCTCTATCCCCCTCACCATGGTGCCTGAGGAGTAGGCCTTAGCGATACTGTCCCCTTCCATCTGCGCCTCTATGCGTAGATGCCCCTCAATGCGTGTGATCGGATCAACAACGATGCGTTCACTCATAACAGCCTCTCCAGTTATCATCCGCCGCCGAAATCAAGCCGGTTCGACGGGCAAAGGGTTCTACTAATCTCCTGGTAACTCCATACTAGGGGTCGGAGTCGATTGCGCTGAAATAGCGAGTATTTACCGACATGTTCACCGCAATCGACTCCGACCCCTGCCGTACTACTCTTTATCTACTACCAGATGGTCGGCCAACAACTCGGTCAGGCCCAGCACCGGTAACTCCACACTGTACTCTTCCAGCCCCTCTTCTATCACCAAACGACAGTTGGCACAGGCGGTCACCAGGGTATTGGCCCCGGTCTCATCTATCTGTCTCTTCTTGTGCTGGAATACCTTAATCCGCAACTCAGCGGCATCATCAATACTTGAGACACCGCCGCCACCACCACAGCACCAGTTCCATTTCCCGTGGTCAGCCATCTCGACAAAGTTGCTGGTAACCAACTTCATCAGGTTGCGCGGCGACTCCACCACGCCTCCCTTACGTACGATAGAGCAGGGATCGTGGAAGGTCATCTTCTCATCTGCCAACCCCTCGGTTTTGATTCGTCCCGATTTTTGCAGCTCATCGAGCAATTCGAGTATATGGATCACCTTGAATGGATAGGGTCGCCCCACCAGGTTGGGGCCTTCCCAACGAATGGCAGTGTAGGCGTGACCGCACTCGGGACTGATCACATACTTTACCTTCAACTTCTCAGCCACATCGACGACGCGACCCACCAACTCCCGCGCAATATCACTTGAGCCGATTTGAATACCTGAATTGGTCGCTTCGAATGCTTCTGACGCCAGGGTCCAGCTCACCCCCGCCTGCTTGAATATCTTGCCAAGGGCGGCGATATACTCAGGGAAATTGATGATCTCCATGGAGGAGAGCAGCGCCATATAATCAGCACCCTCCACGTCCATCGGAATAGAGAGACCGGTCTCTTTCTCTATATGGCGGATCTGCGCCTTCAGGGCGGGAAGTTTTATGCCCATGGGGCTGCCCATCTTGATTGAACGAGTGGCGGCTGCCTTGACATCATCAGGCGCATTACCCGAAGCCACCATCCCCTCCCGCGCCTTGCGAACCATATAGACGATGTCATTACCCACCGGACAGACCATGGAGCAGCGCCCGCAGAGAGTGCAGCTGTCGTAGAGCAGTTCCTGCCACTCCTCCAGTAACTGGTCGGTGACCGGCTGCCCCATACCCAGCGCCCGCTTGACTCTGCCGACAAGGGTATACTCCTGCTCCCACACCCGTCGAAGCGGCTCCAGCTTATGGATAGGCGTATATTTTGGATCTCCCGTCTCGGTGTAGAAGAGGCACGCCTCGGCACAGAGGCCGCAGCTGACGCAGCTTGAAAAGAAGCTGGCAACCGGAGCGTCGATCTCCTCTCTGAAGGCATTCAGCCCGCGTTCAAGTGTCGCTTTACTCATGACTCAACCCCCCTGCGACCACTCATCGCCCCGTTATACCAGCGGGCAAGAAAGAGTGTGAAAGCGTGCATCAGCTTGGTGAATGGAAATACCACCAGGAGAAGTTCAACACTCAATATATGCAGACCCAATGCCAGTGGATAGGGGTCGATCATCCGATGGTAGGCGATATAACCACTGAGCAACGGCAGAAAGGTCACCAGCCACACCAACCAATCCTCCCTGGTATTAAGTATTTTCATCACCGGGTTTGTCAGCCTGTGCCACAGCACCGCCAGCATGGCGACAATACCCAGCACCGCCGCAGCATCAACAATGTAGTTGGGCAACCCCGGCCAGGTGATACCGATGGTCTCACCGAACAGCTCAATATGGGGAACGAAGAAGAACAGTGTAATCAGCAGGGCGATATGGAAAACATAGCCGCCGATCACTGTCAGTGGTTGACGCCTGGCGATGCCGGGTGCGGGAACCATACGCGTCAGGATCGTCTTCATTCCCGGACCAAACTCCTCCCCCCGGGGCTCCGCCAGATCGATCTTACGCCCCAGAGAGATTATCTCGAAAAGGCGCAGTATGACGCTGATAACAAAGAGCGTCAGCGCCAGATCGAAGCCAGTACCACGTACCCATAACAGGAAGTCGATCGGCTCACTCATCACGATTTCTCCAGATCATCCACCGTAACCTCTCCACGCTCCTCCATTGCCCGCTTCTTCACTTTGCTGTTAATGCTCGCCGCTGCTGCACCAATAGCTATACCGGCAGCCGCGCTGTAGGCAATGTTCCGTGAGATATCACCCGTAGGGATCGAGAGGGCGTTATAGAAGCCCCCGGCATCCCAGAAGTTGGGCTCAGAGCAGCCCAAACAGCCGTGACCGGACTCAACCGGCCAGCTGGTTCCCTGATTCCATTTGACCGTGGCGCAGGCGTTGTAGGTCATTGGCCCTTTGCAGCCCAGTTTATAGAGACACCAACCTGCCTTGGCCCCTTCATCATCAAAGGTCTCGGCAAACAGCCCCTTGTCGTAGAAGGGCCGGCGATAACAGCGGTCATGAATACTCTGACCGTAGAACACTTTAGGTCGGTTGTAGCCATCCAACTCGGGAAGGGTACCGAAGGTGAGGTAGTGTGCCAGGACACCGGTAATCACTACCGGGATCGGTGGACAACCGGAGACGTTGATGATCGGCTTATCTTTGATGATCTCAGAGACCGGAACCGCACCGGTCGGATTGGGCGCTGCCATCGGCAGGCCCCCGAACGAAGCACAGGTACCAACGGCGATAATCGCCGCCGCACCGGCCGCCGTCTCTTTCAGCATATCCAGATTGCTGATACCGGCAATGGTCGAGTAACCGGGATTGCCCAGTGGAATGGAGCCATCCACCACCAGCAGGTACTTGCCCATGTTGGCATGCATCGCATCCTCACGCGCCTTTTCTGCCGCATCTCCTGCAGCAACCTGGAGTGTGTGGTGGTAATCGAGGGAGATGTGATCAAAGATCAGTCTCTCAACCGTTGGTGCGTGGCTACGGGTAAGCGACTCGGTGCAACCGGTACACTCCTGAAATGAGAGCCAGATGACCGAAGGGCGTTTCGCCTTCTCGAGGGCGGCGGCGATAACCGGCGCATGGTGGGTGGGCAGAGCATCAGTGATGCGGTTGCTGTACAGAACTTGAGAAAACCGCGTCTCGATACCCCTTGCTGTCTCAGGCTGTCGCCCAGTGTCTTAGTATCCGCCATGCTACCTCCCTCCAGTGTTCTGATACTTCAGGGTAATAAATCCTCGTAACTATTCAGCTCACCCCCTGAAATCCACCATTTTTGCGTTACAAAATGATCATTTACACCTGTAAACTCACATTTTGCACCTTGAACTGACAGATTTCAGGGGCAACCTGAACAGTCACGGCATAGTACTCAATAGTTACAAATCATCTGCCAAGCGCTCCAGACTGTCGCAAACATCCTCCCGCCTGGAGCATAAAATTTCGGGGATCAGGGTGATCTCAACCTGCAGGGCAATGCGCTCGTTATCCTGATTTCTATGATCCAGCAACCACACGCCCGGGTAACCGGTTTCGCTCACGTTGGTCTCCCCCAGTGCATTGAGTGTAGCTTCAATCTCGCCCACTCCGAGTATGGCAAGCAACCGTTCCTCGTCTCCGGGCCCGAATGGAATGGCACGCAGATCGATCACCGTCGTCTCACCGGAGTCGAGCAACCGCTGCAGTGCATGTTGTATTTCGTGGAGAATTGGAAGTGCGTTTCCCACTACCCTTGGAGCTATCTCCGGGGCGATCAACCAGGATGGGGATGTCGTCCAGTAAATTCATTCGTCTGCCGTTGCTATCACCAATGATGATAGACCCTGTAGGGAGTTCCGTGGCTGATTCAGATCAGGTTATATTGGTTTTTTAGTGGTTACTGAAATAGTAACTATTCAGCTCACCCC
>MOXF01000123.1_pt1 | contig 9826 bp, 9 predicted proteins | sample 1471201 | NCBI WGS metagenome assembly MOXF01 (sample SAMN05358035, study PRJNA327811) | mollusc metagenome | isolation source: Phylotype B (NB1) bacterial symbionts from gill | host: Thyasira cf. gouldii | place: Canada: Bonne Bay, Newfoundland | collected 2010-08
TCTTTGAAACCGGCCAACGCCCGGGTGCGGTGCGCCTGGCTCTTATTGCCGTGGATGGCTGCAGCACTGAGACCATCTTTTTCCAACTGCTGGGCAAGACGGTTGGCGCCATGTTTGGTACGGGTAAACACCAGCACCTGGCGCCAGTTGTTTGAGCCGATAAGAAATGAGAGCAGCTCCCGTTTGCGTGCCTTGTCTACCGGATGAACCACCTGACTGACCGTCTCGGCAGCGAGATTACGCCGTACCACTTCGATCATCACTGGTGATTTGAGAAGGCCTTTGGTCAGCCGTTTTATCTCCTCTGAGTAGGTGGCGGAGAAGAGCAGATTCTGACGCTCTCTCGGTAGCAGGGCGAGAATCTTGCGGATGTCGTGGATAAAGCCCATATCGAGCATCCGATCCGCCTCATCGAGCACCAGAAATTCCACATGGGAGAGATCCAGCGTTTTCTGCTGTACGTGGTCGAGAAGCCGACCCGGTGTCGCCACCAGGATATCCACCCCCCGACGTAACCGCTCGATCTGGGGATTGATCTTGACGCCACCGAAGATTACCGTCGATTTCAGTGGCAGATATTTGCCGTAGGTAACGATGCTCTCTTCCACCTGGGCGGCCAATTCCCGCGTTGGTGTCAGCACCAAAGCCCTGACCGGGCGACCACCCTTGCCCTGGGCGTGGCTGTTCATCAGTTGTAACAGCGGCAGGGTGAAACCGGCAGTTTTACCTGTGCCGGTCTGGGCGCCGGCAAGAATATCCCGCCCTTCGAGAATGACGGGGATTGCCTGGCTCTGTACAGGGGTGGGTTCACTGTAGCCTTGGTCGGCAACAGCACGCAGCAATTCGGCCGATAGGCCGAGGGTATCAAATGACATGGTTGATTTATGACTCTGAGAGGTCTGCCATGCCCACAGATTAACTCCGGGGCCGGTCCAGGCAGATCAGACTTGAAAATTGCCAAAATGGCATCGGGCGCAGACCGGAAGCGCACCCGAGAAGCCGCGCACTATAACAGAGTCTGCGGGCATAGTGAATATATGCGTCGCAAGCTCACCACATCCTACATGCGAGCATAGGCAGAGAAAGGATTGTAGGATGCGGTGAGAGGTACGAACCGCATCATTCGAATAGCAATTAACCCTCCTGTGTGTCGGTGGTGAACAGATACCTGAATGGTTACGTATACAAAGCAGACATCGGATCTTCGGATCCAACGTCTGCTCTTGTGATCCAAGGATGAATCCCATTGGACCACATAAAGACTCAGCCCAGCGCTTTCATCGCAGCTTCGTAATCGGGCTCATCCCCGATCTCACCCACTAACTGGGTGTAGGTCACGGTATCATTCTCATCCACAATAACCACCGCACGGGCGGCTAGTCCGGCGAGGGGGCCGTCGATGATGAATACACCGTAAGCCTTGGCAAACTCCTTGCCGCGCATCAGTGAGAGGGTCTCCACATTTTCCAGCCCCTCAGTCTCACAGAAACGGCCCTGGGCAAACGGCAAGTCAGCGGAGATGACCAGTGCCACGGCATCATCACGCCCTGCAAAAGACTCATTGAACTTCTTGGTGGATATCGCACAGGTGGGTGTATCGAGGCTGGGTACAATATTCAGCAGCCGCTTTTTACCTGCAAAGGTTGCTAGTGAAACATCTGCAAGGGCTTTGTTTGGCAAGATAAAGTCGGGTGCCTTGTCGCCTACAGCGGGCAGTTCGCCATTGGTGTTTATCGGGTTACCTTTCAGTGTGACAGTTGCCATCTTTCAATATCTCCTAAATTATTTATTCATTATCAACTTGCCCACATCCATTTGATGGGCTTGCCGACGCTGTTCCCCTGTTAAAAAAGGGGAATATAAAAGCATTTTCAGCAACTCAATCGAGCATCAAATAACTACTTAACTCTATGATTTTACTGATTTAACCTCAATCAAGCCAAGCTGTATCTTATGATTTATATCCCGCTATATCAACAGGTAGGGATGTAGTTTAGGGTCAATGTCCAGTCAGCTCAATGTTTTCTGATATTTATCACTTTAGAAGAGGAATATGCTATTTGACTAAGCAATTATTTAAATCCCCACCATTAAGGAATACAATACTGCAACTATTCAGCTGCTGCCAATAGAGTTCGGGGTCGGCGTCGATTGCGGCAAAAAACTGTAAATTTCCCTACCATCTTTAACGCAATCGACTCTGACCCCTGGTGAAAAGACCCTCTGTAGGGGGGGGTACTGAATAGTTACACAATACTTAACATCCATGCCAAATCAGGGAACAGCAATGGTCTCCCCAACACCCGTCTACTACAAACAGAATCGACTGAAGCAGCTCCGCGCTTTCTGCCACGCCGCCCGCACCGGCAGCATCAGCGAAGCGGCGGAGAAGGTGTTTCTCAGTCAACCCACCGTCTCGCTGCAGATTCAGGCCCTGGAGAGGGAACTGGAGACGGTACTGTTTGAACGGCGCGGTCCTAAAATCAGCCTCACACCGGAGGGGGCAGTACTGTTCAAACTCTCACAGCCGCTGGTTGAGGGGATGGACAAGCTGCACGAAACCTTTGCCGCCCAGCAGGAACTGCTGGAGTCGGGGGAGCTGAACATTGCAGCGGGGGAATCGACCATCCTCTACATCCTGCCACAACCGCTGAAGCGATTCATGACGATGCACCCGAAGATACGGGTAAAGTTGCAGAACGTTACCGGCGGACGGGATGGCTTGTCACGCCTGCGGGCGGATGAGGCCGACTTTGCCGTCGGTTCAATGATCGATGTACCAGACGACATCATCTATAAGCCGCTGATAACCTACTCCCCGGCGCTGATCATGCCAAAGGATCACCCCCTGGCGAAAAAGAAGAGTGTCTCTCTTGGTGATATCACCCCCTATGGTCTTATCCTGCCACCACCCAGCCTGACCACTTGGCGAATGGTGGATCTGGTGTTCCGGCAGCATGAGTTGAAACTGAAGGTGACCCTGGAGGCGGGGGGGTGGGAGGTGATTAAAAAGTATGTGGAGATGGGCATGGGGATATCCATCGTCACCGATGTCTGCCTCACCGGTGATGAGAATCTGGTCAAGTTCCCTCTTGATCAGTATTTCCAGAAACGCACCTACGGTGTGGTTTTTCGGCGGGGAAAATACCTCTCACCCCAAGCAAAACGGTTTCTTGAGGTGATAGAATCCTTCTACCCTGAAAGCAGTGAGTTGATTGCTGACAGCGGAAAACGGAAGGCTGTGTAACAGGAAAAACCTGCTACTTCTTGCGTCGCTCCATCTTCTTCGACTCGGCCAAATGGTCGCGGTGGGAACAGATCACCCTGAGGGCATCCTCCGGCGAATCAACCACCTGGAACAGATCCAGATCCCCCGGATCGATGCACTTGCTCTCCATCATCGTCCCCTTCATCCAATCCAGCAGACCGCTCCAGTAATCGCTGCCGTAAAGCACCACGGGAAACTGTCTGATCTTGTCGGTCTGAATCAAAGTAAGAGACTCAAACAGCTCATCCATGGTGCCATAGCCACCGGGAAAGATGATGTAGGCCATGGCATATTTCACAAACATCAGCTTGCGTACAAAAAAGTAGCGAAACTCCATTCCGGCATCGAGGTAAGGGTTGGGATCCTGCTCATGGGGTAACTCAATATTGAGTCCCATCGAGGTGCCGACACCCTTCTTACAACCACGATTTGCCGCTTCCATGATGCCCGGGCCACCGCCGGTAATCACCGACAACCCCTCGTCCGACAGCCTATGGCCAATAGTCATGGCATCCTGGTAGTAGCGCGTCTCCTCGGTAAAGCGTGCACCACCGAAAATGGTCACCGCCGGCCCCAGATCGTTAAGGGTCTCGATACCGTCAATCAGCTCCGACTGAATACGGAAAATACGCCAAGTTTCAGATGTTTTCAGGTCTTCCATCGTCTTATTATTCTCAAATCACAAAGGTTTTAAACGCAGTAACTGTTCAGATTGCCCCTAAAATTCGTCAGTTCAAGGCTAAAATGTGAGTTTACACATGTAAATGATCATTTTGTAACTCAGAAATGGCGTATTTTAGGAGTGAGCTGAATAGTTACTAAGCGCAAAGCGTAATATGGGTGGTGTACTCATAACAACCTTCATTACATGGAACTTCCAGATACCAGGGAAATTAAATCAGTATTATATGTAAAGCCCACACCGATTCTGCCGATATAACGGTAGGCCGCTGAAGGCTTCCGTTTCAACTATCCGCTCATTTTACGGGGCCTCTAATGGGTAAAAAAGTCATCTTTAAGATTGTCATCATTATAACATCCGTCCTGGTGTTGATATCGGGCGCAATGATCACATCAAGCCAGCTAACAACCGAAGAAGTACGGCGTTTGGTGCAGCAGTTTGAAGAGCGGGAGCAACCCTTCCAGGCCGGAGCAGAGAATTTCAAGATTCATGTGATACAGGTGCAGCAGTGGCTGACTGACATCAGCGCCACCCGTGGACTGGACGGGCTGAACGACGGCCTTATGCTCGCAGCCGAACATGCCGGGAAAGCACGGCATCTGATAGAAGAGCTGTCGCAACTGGATCCCGGCAACGATCCGTTCTACAGCGAGATGGAAAAGAGCTTTGAAAGCTACTATGCCGCCGGTGAAACAATGGCCAGGCACTATATCGATCAGGGCCCTGCGGGCGGCAATCCGATGATGGCCTCATTTGATCAGCATGCTGCGGTCATGACGGCCGTTATCGACCGCCTCACCACCAAAGCGAGAGAGCAGGAAAGAGCCACAATGCAGCAGCTTAAGCAGGAGACAAGCAAACTGGCCAATCTGATATTAGCGCTCTCCCTCCTGTTTACCACCTCCATGCTTGGCGCCCTCTTCTATGGCATAAAACAGCTCAAACCATTAGCCAATTTACAACTACTGGCCCTGTCGATGGCGGACAATGATCTGAGCCGTGATATCCCCCAAACCAAAGGAACAAATGAGATTGCGCAGCTGATCAACACATTCAGGCAGATGCAGGAGAGTCTTCGCGACTCAGTTCAGCTGATCAGTGACAATGCCGACAAGGTCAACAGGCAAACGTCCGAAATACGCGACCTGGCGACCGCCTCCAGAGACAATATACTGAATCAGCAGCCCGAGGTGGAACACGCCGCCCTGGCGGTGAAACAGATGAACGAAACCGTCCATGAAATATCCAGGAACACCACAGCCACCGCTGAAGCCGCCCGCCACGCAAGTGAAGAGGTGGATGACGGTCGGCGGATCATTGCCGAAACCACAGCGTCAATCAATGATCTTGCCCATGAGGTGGAGAAAGGGGTGGAAGCGATCAACCAGGTGGAGCTGGAGACAGAGAATATCGGCACCGTAGCCGATGTTATCCGGGGCATTGCTGAACAGACCAATCTGCTGGCCCTCAATGCCGCCATTGAAGCAGCACGTGCCGGGGAGCAGGGCCGTGGTTTTGCCGTGGTTGCCGACGAAGTGCGCAAACTCGCCTCCAAAACCCAAAACTCCACACGGAAGATACAGGAGATGATTGAGCGACTTCAAGCGGGTTCGGATGCCGCCGTGGCGATCATGAAAAAGGGCCAGCATCGAGCGGACAAAACGGTAACTCACGCCACCGTAGCGGGTAAGTCACTCCATTCGATCCTTGAAGCGGTGAACACCATCACGGACATGAGCACACAAATCGCAGGCGCCACCGAAGAGCAGGGCATGGTATCGGAAGAGGTCAAGCGGAATATCGAGAAAATACACCAGGGAATGGAGGGCACCGCACAGCGGGTGGAGAAGACATTCGATGCGGTACACCACCTGGAGTCGCTGGCGATGCAGTTAAAAGAGGTGATCACCCGATTTAAGCTCTAATCATTGGCCGAGTAGATGAGTTTCTCTAAGAGCCTGTCCGAGAATAGGGCACCTACTCGGCAATTGCTCCTGCATTGCTCTAACTACCATCCATGTAGGCGTGCGGAAACCTCATTTTGAGTCCATTTTTACGATCATTTTCGTTGAATAGGAGGTAACTATTCAGCCCACCCCTGAAATTCGCCGTTTCTGAGTTAAAAAATAATCATCTGCACACATAAACTCGCATTATATGCCTTTTTATCCTTAAACCGGCTCTGCACCAAAATCCTGAAAACCACAGTTATGGTGGAACAGAGGTATTGTAGGAGCGAACTTGTTCGCGATGGACTACGAAACGTGCTCTTCGCGAACAAGTTCGCTCCTACGCCTGGGTTCCAGATTGCCGTGCTAAATAGTCATCATAACCCATAGTCGCCCCTCTCATCAGGGACATGGACATTCCAGTCAATTACTCTACCATAAGCCTTTTCTTCATGGTTAACAGGAGCCTGATTATGCAAGTGGCAGACGCCCTTCGAGCACGAAAATCAACCGCGCCTTTCTCAATAAAGAGGTCGGGAAGGATAAGATAGAGCGCATCATTAATAGCGCCCGCCACGCACCCTCTGGAACCAACACCCAACCCTGGCAGGTAGCGGTTAGTAACCGGCAAAAAAAAAGCAACCATTTGCAGCCTCATGGAGCAGGCATTTCGGGAGGGAATCAAGGGCAAGATGAACTTTCAGTACTACCCCACGGTGTGGCAGGAACCCTACAATAGCCGCCGCAGATCCTGTGGTCTGCAGATGTACAAAACTCTTGAGATAGGGCGAGAGGATAAGCAGCGGCAACTGGATCAGTGGGCAGCAAACTTTCGCGCCTTCGACGCCCCGGTAATGCTGTTCTTTTTTATAGACCCCATTCTTGAGACCGGCTCTTTCTTCGACTACGGCATGTTCGTACAGTCAATTATGCTGGCGGCTGTCGAGGAGGGCCTCGCCACCTGCCCCCAAGCCGCTTGGGGGAGTACCCTGATATTGTAAAAAAAGAGCTGAATTACCCCGATGAGACGCAACTGATCTGTGGGATGGCGCTGGGTTATGAGGATACCGATGCGCTGATCAACAGCTACCGCACCCCACGGGAAGAGGTGGAGAGCTTCTGCCGTTTTTTTGATTGATCCTGGAGAAAAGTACCGTAACTATTCAGCATATCTCAGGAGCGTATTGCATACTCGGGGTCGGAGTCGATTGCGCTGAAATAGTGAGTATTTACTGAAATATTCAACGCAATCGACTCCGACCCCAGAGACCCCAGCGTTCCAGCCCCTCTTCGTTGAGGGATAAACTATCCCAACTGGGCAGCCATCTCAGGCAGCACGTCAAACAGGTCAGCCACCAGGCCGTAATCCGCCACCTGAAAAATTGGCGCCTCCTCATCCTTGTTGATCGCCACGATCACCTTACTCTCTTTCATTCCCGCCAGGTGCTGAATAGCGCCGGAGATACCGACTGCAATATAGAGATCAGGCGCCACGATTTTTCCTGTCTGCCCCACCTGATAGTCGTTGGGTACATAACCGGCATCCACTGCAGCACGGGAGGCACCAATGGCGGCATTGAGCTTGTCCGCCACAGCTTCCAGCAATTTGAAGTTTTCACCGTTGCCCATACCACGGCCGCCGGAGATAACGACAGAGGCGCTGGTAAGCTCAGGTCGTTCTGATACGGTCAACTCCTGACCCATGAATTGGCTCTTCTCAAACGCCACTTCAGGCTCCAGGGTCTCGAGCTCAGCCGCCCCCCCCCTCAGCAGACGCTGCCTCAAAGGCAGTGGTTCTGATGGTGATCAGCTTGATTGAATCACTGCTGTGTACCGTTGCCAGTGCATTACCTGCGTAGATCGGCCGGACAAAGGTATCTTCACTCTCGATGGCGATAACATCAGAAATTTGTGCCATATCCAATAGTGCAGCCACCCGCGGCAGGAAATTTTTGCAGATAGAGGTGGCCGGTGCCAGCAAGTGGCTATAGTTTGGCGCCAAGCGCGTCGCCAACAGTGACAGAGACTCTGCCAGATGGTGACCATAACGGGCATCATCAACTACCAGTACTTTGCTGATTCCAGCCACAGAGCATGCTGCATCAGCCACACCCCGGCATCCCTCCCCCGCTATCAGAAGATGGATATCATCTCCCAGCAATGTAGCAGCGGTAACAGTATTGAGGGTCGACTCCTTGAGTTGAGCATTATCGTGCTCGCCGATTACCAGAATGCTCATGCAATCACCTTCGCTTCATTACGCAGTTTTTCCAACAGCTCACCCACATCCGCTACCATGACGCCCGCCTTACGCTGTGACGGCTCAGTCACCTTTACAGTCGTCAACCCGGAAGTAATATCGATACCGGTATCACCTACTGCAATCACCTCCAGTGGCTTCCTCTTTGCTTTCATGATGTTCGGCAACTTAGCATAGCGTGGTTCGTTGAGTCGCAGGTCTGCGGTTAGCACTGCCGGTAGCTGAAGCTGCACAGTTTCAAGACCGCCATCGACCTCACGGGTAACAGAGAGAGCCCCCTCCGCCACCTCCACTTTTGAGGCAAAAGCCCCCTGAGGCCAGCCAAGCAGTGCAGAAAGCATCTGGCCGGTCTGATTGCTGTCATCGTCGATCGCCTGCTTGCCAAGAATAACGATATCCGGCTGCTCCCTCTCCACCACCATCTTGAGCAATTTTGCTACCGCCAGGGGCTGCAATGGATCATCACTCTCAACCAGAATAGCCCTGTCCGCTCCCAAAGCGAGAGCGTTGCGCAGGGTCTCCTGACTCTGCTTCGGCCCCATGGAGACGGCGATCACCTCATCCGCCTTACCCGCCTCTTTCATCCGTATCGCCTCTTCCACCGCAATCTCGTCAAAAGGATTCATCGCCATCTTGACATTAGTGGTATCAACATCGGAACCATCGGCCTTAACACGTATCTTGACGTTGTAATCCACGACACGTTTGACTGCAACCAGGACTTTCATCTGGCATATCTCCCCTGTTTATTTGCACACATTCTCAGATAATACACAGCACCGGGTCAATATCTGCAGAGCCGGTATGACGCGTATACCTACTTTATGGTCGTCTCCATATTCAACTGTACCCCAGAGATTCAGCATACTTCCAGACTGATTTACAGGGTCGATCCCACCGGGGCCAGGATGCTGCCCGAATGAACACCAGAAGAACTCTGGATAGACCACATGGGAAATTGCCCCGTCAAGGTAACGTAGTATAATTATATTTACGTTAACGTAAACGTTAATTTACACCCAACAACATGCCGCGCTTGGCATCGGCAGAGAATAAACCGCAGTGAGAATAATCAGGTGATCAGAAGCCGGAGTAAATAATTATTGACGGTTGGTAATATTAGTATATAATTATTTTCAATTCTTGCTTCACGTGAAAACAGCTACGTGATCATTGAACCATGTACAGGTCGATAGAGCATGGCCAAAGGCAGTATCGTAGTAGTGCCGTGTTCTCTTGCCCTCATGAACCTCCATCCTCCTTTGGTGGTATTCTTCAGCCCGACTTCCTCAGTCGGGCTTTTTTTTGGGCGCTTTCCGTCCCGTTATATATAATCCTTAATCCTCATCTCCACATAAGTCCTGTATCCAATCTTATTTATGATCAAACTACCTGACCGCGACCAGATCTACGCTGCATCCGAGGGTGTAGTGGGGGGCTTTACATTTGATGAGAGTGTCGCCTCTGTCTTTCCCGACATGATAAAGCGCTCTGTGCCCGGCTATGCCACCGTCATTGGAATGAGCCGTGTCCTTGCAGCCGAGTATGTTCAGCCTCATACAAACTGCTATGACCTGGGATGCTCTCTGGGAGCCACCGCCCTCTCCATGCAGCGCGGCATTCGGGCTGAAGGGTGCCGCATCGTGGCCGTAGACAACTCGGTAGCA
>MOXF01000124.1_pt1 | contig 9770 bp, 15 predicted proteins | sample 1471201 | NCBI WGS metagenome assembly MOXF01 (sample SAMN05358035, study PRJNA327811) | mollusc metagenome | isolation source: Phylotype B (NB1) bacterial symbionts from gill | host: Thyasira cf. gouldii | place: Canada: Bonne Bay, Newfoundland | collected 2010-08
TATTTGATTAACTCAGACGCTTTTTCATCTTCAGATAATTTTTATAGCGTTTTTCCGTTAGGTCACCGCTCTTTATAGCAGCCAATATTGCACAGCCTTTCTCATTGGTATGGGAACAGTTAGACAATTTAATGGCATTGCGTGCGCAGTTCAGCATAACAAATAAATATCTGTAGAACTGAGTCGCATTTTTCATGGTACTCTATTTTATAGAAACTACTTTTTTGACTAGCTAGGTGGCACTTGATGGTGGAATATACAATTAAGCGTAACCGGCCCAGCAAAGTGGGTCGTCTTTTAGCCATTTGATTCAAACTGTCTAAATATCGCATTCAAATCATTTCTGATAATTGGACTCACGGTAGCTCTTGCCTCTCTTGCAAGCTGGCGTGCTATTTGGTTCTTTCTTCTCGGTTTGTATGAAAACTGCACCAACTTAAAATTTTCTGAAATCCTCATAATTTCTCCGTGAAAATCATCTCCTTGAAATCCGATATGATGTTCATAGCATTCTTTTAGCTTTGTTCTCATTGAATTATAATCCGAACGAATCCTTACTATTTCATATTCCCTTTCTTTCGCAATTTCCAAAGCCCTATATACAGCGAACATCTCAATAATATTGTTTGGAATTCCTTTATATCCCTCTTTTATCTTATCAATCAGGATACCATTTCTTTTGGGTTTATCTGCTCGATGCAAAGCAACACCAATACCTGTTACTTTCGTATCAGTGTCGTAACTGGCATTCACGATAAATGTATATTTACACTCCATACTGTACTGGGCAGTTACCGCCAAACTCATCCCATAAAAGCCGCGTAACGGCCTGACGTCGACTTGAGCTACGTGTGATACTTATGTCAGTGACTACTATTTTTCTGTGGTAAATAAATGGGTATTGCATTTCTTGCATATCCTAGATATTCCTGCCCATGTACTTTTACACATCACGCAAGTGTAATTTCGAATACTATGCTCTAATGACTTATTGCTTTCTGTAGAGGAACTAGATACCACCGGTCTGTCTATGTTTTGGTAATGGTGTCTTTTGCTAGCATGTGTCTTTGTTTCAGTCTTTTGCTGTAGCAACCACGACTGACGCTTTGCTATAGCTGCCTCTCTCAGCCTCTGCTCGCGCGGGTGATAAACCCACGTTTTTCCATCAACTTCACCCTCTATATACTTACGAAGAACCTCTTTATACTGCCCATTCGCTTCTTGCTTGAATAGCCTCGGCACAGCGTTCACGTTGAATTCAACTACGCCGCACTTTGTTATTAACGGGCTCTTTAGCTCTGAAGGGAGGACTCTTTCCTTATAAGTAACGAACACTACAAAGGGGACGTCTTCAACAAACCCGAGCACATCTACAGTCACCCCACAGAAATGAACCCCCACCTCAACTTCTTTTAATGCTAAAAGAGATTCTTCAGTTACAAAATAACTGAAATTTTCTGACTCATAAGAGTATTCACTATATGCTGACAACGAGCATTCGAGCCGTGGTGTTCTAAACTTCAGGTCATTATTGGAAAGCTGCCGAATCATTAGCCGGACTGAAACAGCGAACGAATATTCACACTCCTTACGTGTCTCATTGTGTACCTTCTGGCTGCGATGAGCAAAATGCCACTCCTTTTCATCGCCATGTTTTGCGACCAGCGGTGTTTTGCATGACGGGCAAATGCACCCACAAGCATTACCTCGTTTCACATTCCCAACATCTACTAGCTGCCCGTTTTCAGTATCAAGTCCAAACGGGATTAATGACTCGATTCCCATTGCTCGCTACCTAGAAAACATAACGCCAAGCTATGCTGAAAACGTGAGTGAAGGCCTGTTTTTCAAGGCCAGAACTCACGGTTTTCAGCATGAGCTTTTTGTTATGTGCTTGTCGCTTACAAAGCCTTAACTTTGTTTGCACATGGGCCTTTCTGACCTTGACCCACTTCAAACTCAACGGCCTGACCTTCATTCAGTGATGCGTATCCGCCGCCAGCTTGAATTTCTGAATGATGAACAAACAGATCTTTGCTGCCGTCTTCTGGAGTAATAAAACCGAAGCCTTTGTCCGCATTAAACCACTTTACTGTACCTTTACTCATATTGTGCTCTCTACTTTATAGTGAAAAAATAATTCTGTTTTCGCTATCACCATTACAAAAACAGATCTTTGATTTTATTGTGCATATAACGATAATACGCCAACGTCGCTGAAGCGCCCTATTATATGCCATTTTTTGTTCCCTGACATTCATCCTTGAAATCTTCATCAACACCCATATTTGCAGACTTTGCCCAATAGGTATTGGAACCTTTCTCTTTGATACCGGACACTCTGTATTCTTCGCTAGTTTCTGTATCAATGTGATTGCCAGCCACTTCGCCCCTTTAGCTCTGGTCAGCACCCTGCCACGGTAGTAGACAGTGAGTCCTGTTTTTGCCGCTACGCCATCAATTTTATCATCTTTTTTTTCGATGTACATCGATGCGCCGCGAAAGGCTTTCGTAAGCTGATTATTTTTCATGGCATATAACGACTTTAGCAGGTGCATTTTTGTTGTTTCTGGTTCTCAAGCAACTGCAAAAATGTCGCTTGGCAAGATTTGTTATTCAATTTTCATTCTCATATATACTTTGTACAAAGAATCATGAGCATCGCTAATAAACTGCTCTGTTATTTCTTTGCTTGTAATACAAAAGCCAATATTTTGAAAGACAGCAACATTACCAGTTTCTTCAATGGTTGCTAATTCAATGGATTTAAGATCCTTATCTTTTGCTAGTTTGGCTAGATATTGAATTAACTGTGTGGCTATGCCTTTATTTCGTTGCTCTAGCTTAACTGCCAACCCTTGAAAATATAAACAGGACTCGGTTAGCTTGTACTCCACATAACCAGTAATTGAGCCATTTGCTAGTGACACAATAGAAGAAAATTCATTAATCTTGTGTGGGCCTGATGATTTTGGCCTGTATATTTTTCTGAGCTGCTCCGTTGCTGAGGATACTATCTCACTTATCTGCTGACAATCTTCCGGCTTGCTTGGTCTAATTTTCATGAATCATACTTGCTTCTGGTGCACATAACAGTTTATTCGTAGGACAGAGTTCATATATCCCCAGTCCTATGATTTTACCTTGGTTAAATCAAATAAGTAAGAATTAAACCTCTTGTTTCAGTAAGTTACCCCATTTCCATGAAACCTGCAACCAGCCGATCATAGGATTGAGTCTACATATCACGATCCATATATCCCTTTTTTTAGAATTCTTGGGAAAATCTGCAACTTACTGAAAGCTTGTAACAAATAATGAACAAGGGGTCAGCCAGCTTGATCGTGATAAGCTACACTCTTCCGATCCCCGCCATCTGTTCCCAAGTAGGTAACTCGTTCTATCAGCTTACCTATCGTCTTATGAAACAGCTCAATACAAAATGTGTTTTTTGATGGGTGTCCTGTCTTTCGTTGTGTCTTTCCGCTTTCTGCAAAAGGTGTGACATGTTTGTATTTCGACTGGATGGCATTGTTAGCCATTATTTATGATTTGTAACAGCTGTGATCACACCGGCACCAACTAAAGCAACACCTCCACCATAACTAAACCACTGAGTAACATTTTCAGATTTAAGTATTTGTGAAAGCTTTCCAGAAAGCAGTGAGTAAGTAAGTGTATTTAGAAAAGCCAAAGTTAAAAAGGTAAAGCCTAATATAAGAAATTGATTATAAATATTTCCAGCCAAGTCAACAAACTGAGGCATAAAGCAGAATAAAAAATTATGCCTTTTGGATTTAATGAATTGATAATAAAAACACTTTTAAACATAGACTTAAAATTGAATGTTTGGATATTACTTTTTAGTTTACTAATATTCATGCCCTGCTTAAGCATGCTAAATCCAAGGTAAATCAAATAACCAGCACCAAAGAATTTAATGATAGTAAAAGCGACAGAGGATATTACCAAAATGGCACTTAAACCAAGCAATGAAAATAAAATACATGTTGCATCACCAAGCACTACACCAGTAGCAAGAGGTAAAACAGCTTTATTACCATGAGTTAGGGATTGTCCAATTACATAGATAATGGTTGGTCCTGGAATTGCTAGAATTACAGTTGCTGTTAATACAAAAGCTAGCCAAATTTCAATATTCATTCTAATTTCCAGTTTTATGGCTAACGCCTTGCTCACCGGTTTGGTGAAGTTGGCGGCTTTTTTGCGCAGGCGAAAAAGGTGACAGTTTTACCAAATCCGCGTGCAGCAACTTGTTAGCCATTTTTAATAACAATTGTATTTGCGAATTTATCACCCAAGCGTTGATGGTTTTTTCCAAATATTAGCACTGCATCTATTACCCCTAAAACTGGAGAAAATGCATTGCGCATAAATGATTGCCACAGTTTACAAGGTTTTCCTGTTGACTTTGATATAACTGAAATTCCCAAAGGTTTTTTACCTAAGCTCTGACCACCAGGTAATGCATCTGAAAACACAAAGTAGCAGACTGGGACCATTATTTTTATAAATCCGGCTAAGTTGGCTCTATAGTTGAATAATTCAAAATATATGTTGTCCCAAAAAAAAGAAAAATTGCTATTAAACCATCGAGAAACTGCCCCTGGTACCTTTTGCCCGGGTGGGCTAATACAGCTTTCTTCCAGTCAAACTCTTCATGCATATTATTTCTCTCGATTTTTATTGTGGCTAACAGTTTATTCATAGGAACGATTCCATATATCCCCAGTCCTATGATCTTCCCCGCGATTAAATCAAGGAAGTAAGGATTAAATATCATATTTCAATAAGTTACCCCCTTTTCAGGGAACCTGCAACCAGGATATCAAAGGATTGATTCTATATATCACGATCCATAACTCCCTTTTGGACGGATTCCGGGAAGAATCTGCAACTTACTGAAAGCTCGTAATAAATAACACATACAAGAAAATTGTCCCAGGTGGATATATGGGACTCAGTCCGATGATCTCTGGGATTATTCTAAATTGAGCTATGCAAAAAACACCTATCAGACCCCAAGAGTTTGGCGTTTTGGATCGCATGTACGCTGTACGAACTGCTGCTTTAGAGTGGGCTCTGCCTTCCGCTATAGGTGTTCCGAGCTTCCCGCGGCAGAAGTCAGGAGTTAGAGTCAATTCTCACAATCTCTCTCTTGGTCGCACTGCGAACCCAGTGACCTGACCCTGACTGTCAGATCAAATTTGAATTATTAAACCTCATTCCTGCTGCTGACTTTTCTGACTGGGTGTCGGCAACTATCAGTAAAGATCAACCCGCTGTCGGCACCACCGGCGAGGTGGGAACAAACGCCACCTCATCTCCGGTTTCGATACGGGTAAAGGGTTCGGCAAACTGCTTGTTGACCGTCACCCGGATCTGCTTATCTTCGAACAGATGGGCTACATCACGGTTGCGCCGTTGCAGCCACTTCACCAGTGAGGTGACATCGGTGACGGTGGGTGGTAACTCCACCTCTTCGGCCTCCCGGCGCATCTTCTGTACCAGGTAGGTGAAGTAGAGCAGCTTTACCCGGCGCTTCTCCTCACTGTTAACCCCGGCGCCGCGCTCATAGCCGATCGCCTGCAACTGTTTCAGGTACTCCTGCTGGTTCTCCTCCTGATTCATCCCCAGTTCGTAGAGCGTCTCCCAGGAGTAGATGCCAGTGTCGTGGCCATCATCAAACACCAGACGAACCGCGTACTGTCCCTGAGGTTCGATGTGGGTGATGTTGACCTCCTCTTTGCCGGTGATCGGCTCCTCCATGGTGCGAACCTCTTTCGCCCGGGAGAAGACCCGCAGGTACTCACAGGGCAGCTCAAAGCGTTTGCCGTCGGCAAATTCGATCACCAGCAGCCGGGATTTGCTGTGGAGTTTGATCTCCGTGGGGATTCGGTTGGGTGACTGATCGCTCATGGTGGAACCCGTAATTCATTGAATGGGGGCGGATATTTGCATAACCGGAGAGAGGGATCAACCCGAGGAACCTGTCCGAGAATAGGACACCTACTGCGGAAACCCCATTTTGGCCCTTTTTTCCGCTCATTTTCGTTGAATAAGAGCAACTATTCGCCTCAAATGACCGAAAAAAATGACTCAAAATGGACTTCCCTCGCTACGGCGCCTATTCTCGGACAGGCTCCTAGGGAGCTCGCTGCAGCTTCCTTTCCCTCTGTTCTACTTGTCCACGATCTTGAAAACCGCCTCGGCGGTGTTCTTGTCGATGCGGATCTCCATGTTGCAGTTGGCGCTTGCGGTCAGTGGATCATCACCACAACTGCAACCACCGATCACTTCACTGAAAAATACCCCTACCCTGATGTGATGGTGTGATCATCATCAGTGGCGCCAAAAACGGTAATGGCAATGTCGCGATCATCGACAACGCCCCCTTGGGTGGTGGCAAGATGCAGTGGCAGGGTGCCCGGCGTCAGGTTGGTCAGCTCCTCTTTAAGTGCCCGTTCAAATGAATCTGTTTGCCAGTCACGCAAGGTATTGGTAAGTTTGATCACAGATACTGCCTGTTAATAGTGGGTTGCAACTGCAGATAATAAGCAACCCGGCAACTTCATTCCAATAATCTCTAATCATCGGCTCTGATCTTCTATGAAAAGCTACTGTCATCAACGCGCCGGCGGCGCCCCCTGGGATCTGCCGCTGGGTAAAATTGTCTGTGTCGGGCGTAACTATGCCGATCACGCCAAAGAGCTGAACAATCCCATACCGAAACAGCCGCTGCTCTTTATCAAGCCTGCAACCGCAGCGGTGCCGATGGTTGAACCCATCGTTATTCCCTATGACCAGGGCGAGTGCCACCATGAACTGGAGATGGCGCTGTTGGTGGGGCGGGAACTGAAAGATGCTGACCCCGCCGATATCCCGGCAGCAATCGTCGCTATTGGCCTGGGGCTCGATTTGACCCTGCGTGATGTGCAGTCCCGCCTGAAGGAGAAGGGGCAGCCGTGGGAGCGGGCGAAGGCGTTTGATGCCTCCTGTCCGCTCTCTGAATTTGTTGAACCTGCGGGCATTGATTTAAACAACCTGTCACTGCAGCTCTACCGCAATGACCGGCTGAAGCAGTCGGGCAATACACAGGATATGCTCTTCTCGCCAGCATTGCTGCTGGCGGATATCAGCCGTGTCTTTACCCTGCTGCCGGGCGATGTAGTGATGACCGGAACCCCCGCCGGTGTCGGCCCCCTGCTGTCAGGCGACCGACTGCGTGCAGAGTTGGGGGACGTGCTGTCGGTGGAAACAACGGTGGCCTGATAACGGGATTTCTGCGAAGAGTAAATTGAGATTTATATTCGCGTTTATTTGCGTTCATTTCGGCAGAGTTTCAGAGGTGATCAGGCACACCAACGCAAGCAGTGTTTACGTCTTACTCTGCGCTCTCTGCGCCTCCTCCGCATTCTCTGCGTCCCGTTTTTTGTTGCTTACTCTAATTGCCTCCATAAATATTGACCGCCGCCACCGCAAAATCACCCCCACGGTTGGTAATGGCAAACTGCTTGAAGGGGTAGCGGAATGAGTGGTCACGGGCGCGGATCACCGGATTGTCATCGATCAGCACTTCGATCTGTCCGTTGGCATCACGCCGCCATTGGATTTGATGGTTGTGGCCGTCGCCGATGTCGCTGATATCAACCCTGTCGATGACACCGGTGCGGCCGCTACGCCTGCTCAGCAGCTCAAGTGATGCCCTGGGGCCGGTGTAGAGTACCAGTCGGTAGCCCGAGTTGCCCTCTGCGCCCTGATAGAGGCCAAACTCGATCTGCCCCTCTTCAGAGGGGGCGTTATGAACCGACAGGTCGAGTTCGGCTGCAAAGACGCCGGGGATGGAGAGTGGCAGCTGAATCTCTGCGGCCTGGTAGCGATCGGTCGGTGCGGGAGGCGGGGTGGCAGGCTGTTTTCGCTCTCTCTTCTGCATGGCACCCTGGAGCAGTGCGCCGAGCAACGCCTTACCGATATCCTCTCTGCTCTCCCGCTGTTGTGGCTGCTGTTGCGGCGCCTGCTCAGCAACCCGCTCCCGCTGACTGCGCGAGCGAAGTCCCAGGCGGCCATCGACCCAGAACCTGCCTGAACGGATCTGCCATGCCGGATCCTGCTGGAAATCGCCGTCGGAGAAATCCTCCATGACCAACTGGGTGCGCCAGGGCCAGTTGTAGTGCTCGACCAGATCCTCCAGTGCGTTAAGCAGCCAGCGATCTGCGGATCGCTGATTTCGTGCCTTTTCAGTGACCTCCTTCAGTTGGTCTACCAGGCTCTGCAGTTTTTCATCTTCTGAATCGGCGCTGTAGCACGGGGTGATTACTGTTGTCAGAAACAACAGGAGGGTGATAACAGTGATGCGCATGATGTGTGTTCCTCTATGGAAGGTGATCTCATTTCAGTACAACGGTGGAAATAATTCAACTGTTTGGGACAGAGTTTAGTGATTTTTCTGAAAAATAATCTTGGTAACTATTCAACTCACCCCTAAAATCCACCATTTCTGCGTTACAAAATGATCATTTATAGTCCTGATTACCCCTGAAAATCAGCCGGAAATGAACGCCAATAAACGCGAATATGGCTCTCCACTGGATTATTGTTTGGGCATTGATCCTTAATAACCAAGAGCATGTTCTGACGCTTTGCATTTGGCAGGAGCGAACTTGTTCGCGATGGACTCCGAAACGTGCTCTTCGCGAACAAGTTCGCTCCTACACTCAACTTCAGGATTATTCTGCAGAGCCAGGTTCCCGATAGTCGCTAAATAGTCTGAACAGCTGGCGGCTTTCTCTTCCAAGGTGTTAGAATGGCTGTCTTTTTTCGATTTACCTGGGTAGAGAGACCATGTTCAGTAAAGATATGCAGATTGCTGGTTATGACGATGAGCTGTGGGCGGCTATCGAAGGTGAGGTGTGCCGCCAGGAAGAGCATATCGAACTGATCGCGTCAGAGAATTACACCAGCCCGCGGGTGATGCAGGCCCAGGGTTCTGTGTTGACCAATAAATATGCCGAAGGCTACCCCGGCAAGCGTTACTACGGTGGCTGCGAGTTTGTGGACAAGGCGGAGCAGTTGGCCATCAACCGCGCCAAGCAACTGTTTGGCGCCGATTTCGCCAACGTTCAGCCCCACTCTGGTTCTCAGGCCAATGCTGCCGTCTATATGGCGCTCTGCGCCCCGGGCGACACGGTTCTCGGTATGAGCCTGGCCCACGGCGGCCACCTTACCCATGGCGCCAAACCCAACTTCTCCGGTAAGATCTACAACGCCGTTCAGTACGGCCTCAATCCGGAGACCGGCGAAATCGACTACGATGAGGTGGCGCAACTTGCCCGCGAACATAAACCAAAAATGATTGTCGCCGGTTTCTCCGCCTACTCCCGGGTGATCGACTGGCAGCGTTTCCGTGACATTGCAGACGAAGTGGGTGCTTACCTCTTTGTTGATATGGCCCATGTCGCCGGCTTGGTGGCAACGGGTTTCTACCCCAGTCCGGTACAGATTGCCGATGTCACCACCACCACCACCCACAAGACCCTGCGCGGTCCCCGCGGCGGCCTGGATTCTGGCCAAGGCCAATCCGGAGATCGAGAAGAAGCTCAACTCCCTGGTCTTTCCCGGTACCCAGGCGGCCCGCTGATGCATGTTATCGCCGCCAAGGCAGTCGCCTTCAAAGAGGCGATGGAGCCGGAGTTTAAGGCTATCAGCAGCAGGTGGCGATTAATGCCAAGGCGATGGCCGAGGTCTTTATC